>Ga0114960_10001883_pt1 | contig 16674 bp, 16 predicted proteins | sample C_130625_MF_Meta_FD_92637 | JGI IMG/M metagenome (GOLD analysis project Ga0114960, IMG submission 92637) | Freshwater microbial communities from Lake Croche, Canada to study carbon cycling - C_130625_MF_MetaG | ecosystem: Environmental > Aquatic > Freshwater > Lake | place: Lake Croche, Canada... | reverse complement strand
GTTACCGCTTCAGAAAATACATTACTAAGTATTACAATCAATAAATCGCTTAACCAAATACCTGCTACAAAACTAAAGCCGCCCATGCGTCCATTGACAATACTTTGCTTAATAATAGTAAAGACAATGGGGCCAACCGAAAACACTAATAACAAGCTAATAGCCAAACCCTTTAAAACAGCCTCCATCATTTTTTTATTAAAATTTGATTCGTCCTAAGGTTTGAAAAATCATTAAAATTACAGGGGTTATTTCTTTTTAAAAATTGGAACCGTGCTACAGGGCTCCCCGTACATGATGCTTTTAGCAACTGGGCGCAGTAATTTAGTGGCTTCGAGGTAAGCAGATTCACCCACCGGCAATTCGCCGCAACCTTTAATTACTACTCTTTTGTCAGTATAATCAATCAAATTAATTTGACCTATATTTTTAATTAACAATTGATTGGTTACTTCTTCTTTCGTTCCAAAAGCGATTTCCGAAGCGATGGGCTGCAAATAACTCGCAACCAACATGTATGCCCAAATTGGTATAACCGCATCTGCACTGCAGGTTACTGCTACCGATTTTTTTGTGTATTGACTGAGGTCAATTATTTTAAGTGATTCTCTAAATTCTTTTTCTTTCAAAATCAATCCCATAAATAAGTAATCCTTCATATCAAACAAGGCTATTTCCTCCGAAGGAAAAAATTGCTCTAAGTTTAATGTAACCAGTGCGCTCTCGCTTACCTTATTATTGATTACCTCATCCATAGTTACAAATTTAAGAAGAATAATTCTCGATTGGTTCCTTTCAGTTTCGAGATATGGAATTAAGACTAGCTAATTTAAGCTTCATTTTTGAGTCCATCTAAATCTTAAAGATTTTTTTATTCCTTTTCAGCTGATGAAAAATTCAATTGGATTGAAGATAATCCATTACATCTCCTGCTTCACAAAATCCATCAGCTCTTTGATTGTATCCGGACTAAAATCAAATTTTAACCCCGCAGTTTCAAAAAGTTGCGGCAAGGTTTTAGTTCCACCAAGACTCAACGCATTGCAATAGTTGTTCAAAGCTTCTTCTTTGTTTAATTTAAACTGTTTCCACATTCCAATTGCGCCTAATTGTGCAATTCCATATTCAATGTAATAAAATGGCACTTCGAATAAATGCAATTGTTTTTGCCATAGATTGCTACGGAAATTTTCCAAGCCATTATAATCAACAACCGTATCACTAAACTCAGTAAGTATTTTATTCCATTCAGCAGTTCTTTCTTCATTGCTATGAATCGGATGTTCATATATCCAATGTTGAAATTTATCTACGATTGCTATCCACGGAAAAATGGTAATTACCCTTTCTAGCTGATACTCTCTCGCCCTTTCTAATTGTTCGGCATCGCTAAAAAATACCTCCCAATTTTCCATACTAAAAAGCTCCATTGACATACTGGCAACTTCCGCTATTTCCATTGGATATTCTTTAAAACCTGTTAATGGCAATGGGTGCGCCAAAAAAGAGTGAACAGCATGACCGCCTTCATGTACCATGGTAATTAAATCTTGCATTTGTCCGGCGGCATTCATAAAAATAAATGGTGCGCCACTCTCTGCCAAAGGACAATTGTATCCGCCAGGAGCTTTTCCCATTCGGCTTTCAAGGTCTAGGTGCTTGATTGAATTCATCTTTTTAAGACAATCGCCAAAAAAAGGACGCAGCTTTGAAAAACATTCTATCGATAAATCAATTAATTCCTTTCCTGTTGTAAATGGTTGAAGCGCCGTTGTACCAGCCGGTTCTGCTTCAAGATCCCATGGACGAAGAATATCCAACCCTAACTTCTCTTTTTTCTTTTGATAAATCATATTTACCAACGGCATTACATGTTGCTTCACCGCTTCATGAAAATCAAAGCAATCTTGTTTGGTATAATCAAACCTTCCCAACTCTTTAAATCTATAATCTCTATAATTATCAAAGCCTGCATTTCGTGCTTCTTGATTGCGCTTTTCCAATAATTTGCTATAGAGATTATTTAACGGTTCTGTATCTTCTAATCGTCTTTCCTGAATTTTACGATACGCCTCCTCTCTTAAATTTCTGTCGGAATGATGAAAAAATTTAGCCGCCTGTTGTAGCGTGTATTCCTCTCCGTTTATCGTAACCGTCATCTTAGCAGAAATCACTCCAAACTGTTGCTGCATTACAGCTAGCTCCGATTGTAAAGGAATATTTTCTTCTCTAAACAACTCTATATTTTTTCTTACTGATCTCAAATAAGTAAAATATTGTTTCGTGTCCAACTCTTTGGTTAGCGGATGGTTCACTAACTTTTTATTCAATGCATCTGCGTAGGGTTGAATATTGGGTTGCAGTTCAATACAGTAAAAATTGAATGCCGCCTCTAATGTTTTGTCTTCTGTATCACAAGTCATTTTTATTTGACGCCAGCAAGCATCCTCGCTCACGACTGCCTCCAATTCGCTTAGGTCATGAAGCCATTTTTCCAAAAGTTCTTTTGAATCAATGTTCCTCTCCAATAAATCTTTAAAAAAGGGCTCTAAGTTTTGCCAGTCAGTAACCACAAAATCTTTGGGAACAAAATGACGGGGAGTTTTTTGTATATCTGCCGTGTACATAAAAAATATTTTTGAGTAGTAACAAGACTACCGTAGCTGAAAACAACTACGGTAGTAAAACAAAGGTAATAATGAGCCGTCTAAGTAAATTGTTAAAAAGCAAACATTTAGAATGTAGCTTCCATCAACTGTAACTAATTTATGCCATCTTTCTAGGTGAATTAATTTTTTTGGGTGGTGCCGCTTTTACAGCTGCTTGCTTTGGCTCTGTGCTTTTAGCTTTTGGGGTAACCACTTCATGTGCTGAAGCAGTATCACCATCATGACTATCCGATAATTTAATTTCTACCGCATTGTCAACCAAAAGGGAAAACCATTTCACCATCTTTTTCATATCACTTCCATATACTCTTTCAAAATCCATATCGGGGTATACCTCTTGAAAATATGCTTTTATTTGTTTTGCATCTGCTTTTGAATCTGGAAGCTTTACAGCGCTCTTTTTCATTGCTTCAAAAACTTCTATTAGATTTACATTTTCTTTAGCTGTAAAAACTTCAATGCTTTCAAGGTGAGAAAAACTATGCAAACGAGTACTTACAAACTTAGTACTCTTATCTTCTAAAGATTTTACTATGCCGCCATCTGCTTTTGAAGAAAGCAATTCATACAAACCGCTTAAGCCGGTTACTGAAACTAATCTGTTATAATCCATATGATCCATATATTTTAGTGTTGCAAGTTAGCAGTAAAAAAGCAAAAAGATTGAAATTTTAACGATTGTTCCTTTAAAAATACACCGCTTTTTGTATGCTAGAAGCTAAATATGAAGAAGATTTACCCCCCTTTTGACTGAGTCAGCAACTAGGGTAATCCTTGTTTATTTGAGTTTATTTGTTCGTATAGTTTGTGCACATCCTCTATTTTAAATAATTGGGTGCCTTCATTCATGGTAGCCGCGGAACCACAAGCTACTCCAAAATTTATAACCTGTTGAAGGGGTTGATGCTGTTGCAACATATAAGTGATCCCCGCTAACATGCTATCGCCCGCGCCGACGGTACTTTTCTTTTTTACCACAGGTGCAGAAGCAAAGTGTTTTTCATCTGTAGTTACCAGCCAAGCGCCATCTGGCCCCATCGATACAGCAATTAGTTCTGCAAAGCCATCCCTTACCGCCTGCTGAGCCGCATCGGCCACTTCATTGTTTTGAAGGGAGTCTACATTCAGCATTTTGCACAACTCGCTAATATTGGGTTTTATTAAAAAGGCATTTTTTCCCTTCAAAGCTTGCAATGCTGGTCCAGAAGTATCTACTATACATTTAGCACCAACCGAGTTTGCTGTGTTGACAATTAATCCATAAAAATAATCTGGTAATCCCGGAGGCAAGCTTCCGCTCGCAACAACATAGGTAGGACTAAATGAAAGTATGTCATCAACTAATTTTTTTATTACCCACTCCTCGATAGATTTTCCTGGAAATGTAAATCTAAACTGATGGTTGGTCTCCGACTCTAGTACGACCCAGTTTTCCCTTGTTTCTACTGAAGAATCAATCGAATGAAACGGTATTTCTTCTGCTGCCAATAAACTCTTTAATTTTTCACCGTTGTGTCCCCCTGCAGGAAAAAGCGCGATTGATTCTGCCTTTAATTTTTTTAACGCCTTGCTTACATTAATGCCCCCACCACCAGGTTCATTGAATACATCAGAACATCTTTGCTTTGCTTCTGGCTGTATCAAATCCGTGACGGTACTTTTGTCAATGGCTGGATTTAAAGTTACCGTTACTATTAGGCTATTGTTCATTGAATAAAATTATTGTATCGTTTGTATATAAATGAACAGTTATTGTATTTATAACCCTTATAAAGTTAGTCCAATTGTTTTTTCGATAAGAAGAAAATTAATTTTTTTATCTCTTGTCAAAGTGGTTTTCGGTTAAGCCCCTTCAAAGGTCTTAACAAATTATCTAATCCATTCATCTTAATTTCATAAATAGTAGACAACAACACGCCCAGCCTGCCTTTTGGAAAACCCTTTCGCTGAAACCATTCAAGATAGGATACAGGTAAATCACATAGTATGGTTCCCTTGTATTTTCCAAAAGGCATTTCCATTTTTACCAATTCTAATAATAAATTGGGGTCAGGGATTTCAGGAACATCGTACATGCAATTTTTTTAAATTAATCTGAATTGAGAACTGTTTTTTAACTTTTAAAAAATAATTAATTAAAATCGGGTCTAGGGCTTTTTAGAACAAGCTCCTTATTGCCTATCTTACTTAAATAATTAAGTTAAAATTAGCTAATAAGTTTTTTATTAATCTTCGCTTCAATACATTTACCTTAAAATATATTGATTTTATTATTTTTGGGAAATACGTTTTTAAATCCTTTGTTTTCAAATAACCAGTGAAATTTAAAATTAATTTTGGCTAAAATAAAACCAACGCCCGAATCAATTAATTTACTTGCATTCATCTGATTTTTTATGCCACAAACTAATCCAACCAATCATCAAATATCTGCAAAAAGAATGAAGGTTTGGGTGTTGGCGCCTTATCTGCAAAATAGCGATGAAAATATTGACTACTATTATGACTTCAGTCAAAGCATTGCTGAATACACAAAAGCTTTTGAGGAGCTTGCTGTAGACTGGATTTGGCAACCTGTTACGACTGCTAATTTTACTACGATCATAGACAGTATTATTGTAGAAAAAGAAATGGGAGAAGTATTTCCTATCGTGTTTAATATTTGTGATGGAGATGAAATAAATGGTACACCTGGGATTTCTGTTGTTAAACTATTAGAAGAAAAAGGCCTTGTTTATACTGGTGCGGATGAATATTTTTATGACATTACTACTTCTAAGATTCCAATGAAGATTGCCTTTGATTTAGCCAATATCCCTACTGCAAAATGGGAGGCGGTTCACACGCAAAGTCATAACTTAAATAACATTTTTGAAAAGATTGGAACACCATTAATTGTAAAACCAGCAGTATCTGGAGGCAGCATGGGGTTAGGAATTAAAAATGTAGTAAGCAATGGGGTGGATTTGAAAGCTCAAATAGATTTGATGTTTGCGGGATATCGCGGATGGGATTTAACCACAGATGGAATAGTAATAGAATCATTTATTAACGGCAACGAATACACTACATTAATTGTTGGATCACATGATCAGCCGGCCAATGCAACGATCTATAATCCAGTACAACGCGTTTTTCACCCATCCCTTCCTGAACAAGAGCGTATTTTAAGTTTCGATCGATTGTGGGAAGTATATGAAGAAGAAAGCCCGATGCCCAATGACGGGAATTTCTATGAATATCAAGCCCCTAATCCTGATCTTATAGAGGAATTAAAAAAAATTAGTTGGGATGCATATGTCGCCGTTAAAGGAAAGGGTTATACTAGGGTAGATATAAGACAAGATTCCGAAACAGGTAAATTTTATGTGCTTGAAGTGAATGCTCAATGTGGACTAAGTGAAGATGAGGATTATACTTCTATTGGTGCAATTTTAAGATTAAGCAACCAGACATTTACAGGTTTAGTAAAAAAAATTATCGATGCTGCATTATTAAGCTCATCTTCACTTAGAAAGAAAATACCTTACCATTGATTCAAAAAAATTATAAATAAAAAGCTGAATCTGTGGACCGATTATTTTAAAATAAAAGTTGAAATATTCACGGCAATGAACGAAACAAAATATAATTTAAATACTCCATTTATAAAATTAGAAAGACTATTGGGAAACAAAAGTCTCCCGATTAAAGTATGTGTATTACAGCCTGACTATTCAGCCTCTAATATTGATTATCAGCAGTACGATCCTCCAAGAGATTTATCAGAATTGATTCCTGAAGCGATCGTAGATCATGTAATGCTAAATAAATTGACTACGTACAAACAGCTAAAAGAATTAAAAAAGAAAAACTATGACATATTTGTTAATTTATGCGAAGGGTATCTTGAATGGGAGGTTCCTTCTATAGATGTAATTTACTCCCTTGAGCTACTAAACCTCCCTTTCACAGGGCCCTCCAGCTTACTGTATGATCCTCCAAAAGAATTAATGAAATACGTAGCATATGTAGAAGGAGTAAAATCACCAGCATATGCATTGATTGAGAAAGAAGAAAATTTAGAAAAACAAATACAACACCTTTCCTTTCCATTGTTTGTTAAACCTGCAAAAGCGGGTGACAGTCTGGGTATTGACGACAAAAGTTTAGTAAAAAATTTAGATGAACTAAAAGTAAAAATACATTCCATCATAGATGAATATGGTACCCTATTAATAGAAGAATATATTGACGGAAGAGAGTTTACGGTAATGGTAACTTCTAATGCGGGCGAAGCAAAAGGGATAACTAGTTTTAAACCTATTGAATATATTTTTCCAGATAAGGCTCAATTTAAAACCTATGCCTTAAAAACATCTGAATTGCACCCCAATGCCAATATCTCTGTTACAGATGAAGCTACTGAAAAAAAATTAAGAGCTGCTGCAGAACAAATTTTTCAAAGTTTTAATGGTGTCGGTTATGCTCGTTTGGACTTTAGAATGAATGCTGCAGGAGATTTGTTTTTTTTAGAAATAAATTTTACTTGTTCTGTTTTTTATAAAGATGGATACGAAGGAAGTGCAGATTATATTTTAAAAAATGATGGATTTGGCCAAGCCAATTTCCTTCGTCATATTATAACAGAAGGTATAGCAAGACACCAGATAAAACAAAAAAAATATCAAATAAAAGGAAATTCGATATCGGGGTATGGAATTTATGCATCTAGAGACATTGAAACAAACGAGCTAATTTTTAAGGGAGAAGAAATGTCTCAAAGAATAGTAACCAGAAAATATGTGACAGAAAATTGGGAGGAAAGAGACAAAGAGAATTTTAGAAGATACGCTTACCCTGTTAGCAAAGAAGTCTTTTTACTTTGGGACCAAGACCCAGCCGGATGGGGCCCACAAAATCACAGTTGTAATCCCAATACCGTTTACAAAGGATTAAATGTTATTGCTTCAAGAAAAATATTTAAAGAGGAAGAGCTAACATTAGACTACGCTAGTTTTTTGGATGAAAACATGGAACCCTTTAACTGTCAATGCCTTGCCGATAATTGCAGGGGACTAATTAACGGGATTACTAATAATTCGGTTACAGAAAGAGAAAATCAATCTACATTTAAACCTCCGACCATATTTTAAGTCAAAGGGGGAGCTAGGTAAAATCTTGGATTGATTTTTGCCTATTTCTCCTTACTAAACGTAGTTTACTGTCCGCTTAATAAAAAATATGTCTAGGTTTGAAATCTTAAAAAAATTAATGCTAAAGCACCGCTATCAATTGGTGCTTACCTATTTGCTTTTTGCTTTAGAGATGACAGGCTCATTGCTACGCCCCTTCTTTTTAGGGATGGCCATCAATGATTTATTAAAAAACAGCTACGATGGGCTAATCTATTTATCGATTGTCCATCTTCTATACTTAATTGCGGGCACCATTCGGCACATGCTAGACACCAGAACTTATTCTGGCATATACACTTCGCTTGTAACCCGTTTTTTATCTCGAAAAATCCACGCATCTGAAGTGTCAAAATTAAGTGCGCACTCTACTTTAGCAAAAGAGTTTGTAGACTTTTTAGAGTTTGATTTAGTATATGTTTTTGAAGCTGCGTTTAATATTTTTGGGTCATTAATATTGTTGTTTTTTTATGACCCTGCAGTAGTGCTACTCTGTTTTTCTATTTTACTTCCCGTTATAGCCATCAGTTATTTTTATGGTAAGAAAATGAAAAGGCTGAATACCTTAAAAAACGATGAACTAGAGAACCAGGTAAACATTATTAGTTCGGCCAACAAACCAGCAATGGTTCGTCACTATGAAAATTTACGCAGTTGGCAGATAAAAATTTCAGATCAAGAAGCTTGGAGTTTTGGTTTAATGGAGATTCTTGTTTTGGTAGTTATTGGCGCCGCGCTATTGATTACCCATCAAGCAATGGGCTCAACTATTTTAGCCGGTAATTTAGTAGGTATTTATAATTATATTTTAAAGTTTGTATCGGGGCTCGATACCATTCCTTACACTGTTCAGCGCCTTACTTCATTGAGTGATATTACCAAAAGAATTGAATTGCAAGCGGGAGATTTTCCTGAACAAGGTGAGGAAATAAAAAGGAATGAATCAACCGCAATTGAATCGCCTGTTTTAATTCATTCCTAAAAATATTTAATTACTTTTTGGGAGCAGGCTGTGGCTCTTGTTGAAGTCTTACCTGATCAATGATGTCTTTTTGAAGACTATCTACACTAGCCGAAATAAACAATACTTCTTGGTGAGCCATATTGCTTTTCTCAGCAATTTGCTTAATCACCGTTAAATTTTGAAAGTGCTTGTTCAATGCTTCTTCAGAAAATTTCAAAGAAAAATATTTCTGTGCTGTAAAAGATACCAAAGCAATAAATAAAATAGCAGCAAATGCTGTAAGAGAGATTTTTTTAATGGATTTCATTGGATGTTTTTTTAATAATGCAAATTAGTTTTTAATTTTTATAATAGAATATTTAAACTTTATTATTATAATTTTTTAAGATTTAGTCATTGCGAAGTAAGTAAACCAGCGAGCTACAAACCTTCTTATCCTTTAAAGCAAAGAAATTAGATTTCAAACCATTCCAAACAGCCGCCAAGAGATTGGTCTTTTTATTTTTATACTGCTCGCTCAGCATCGCTATATAAAATGCATCAAGCCACATTGGGCGCATAGATTCTAGGTTCATTCCATGTTGACTTGCTAAAAAACCCATTGCCTGAGGCGAAAAATGATACAAATGCCGCGGAACGTCATAGGCAGCCCAAAAGGATTTATATTCTTCGGCGTCTTTGGAAGTATAGTTGGGTAGTGCAATCAAAGCCACGCCTCCTGTCTTCAATACCCGCTTTATCTGGTCTAAATATTCGTGCAGCTGGTGTACATGTTCTAGTACATGCCACATGGTTACTGCGTCGTATTTTTGGGAAGGAAGCTTGAATAAATTTTCGGGCGATTCGCACTGAATGCCGTATTTATCAAAGCAAATTTTTCTCGCGCCTTCATCAGGCTCCAAACCTGTGACCTCCCAGCCTGAATGGTGCGCTTTATCAAGAAAGGCTCCTGTTCCGGCACCTATGTCTAATATCTGTCTTTTAAATTCTTTATTTCCGGCACTTTTATCTAACAGCTTCATTTTCCAGTTCAACGTATAGTTCCTTGCCTTTATATACAACTTATTGATCAAACCCTTCTCTGTATCATTGTGTGAAATATAGGAGTCCGATTGATAGTAAGCGCCAATAGCGGCCTGATCGGGTACAGATTGGGTAAAACGAAGCGCACAGCTTCCACACTCCACAATATCAAATATTTCATTGGATACTGTGAAATCTTTACAGGCCAATGCCTTAGCGATATCTACGCTGCCACAACAGGGGCAGCTCGTGCGAGTAATAAATAAGCCCATGCGTTTTTTTATTGGAAACAAAAATACAATATACCTTCTGAAAAATAGCCTGCGTTATAATAAACATCCCCGACGAGTCGCCGAAAGGATTTAAACAACGGCATAGTGATGCAAAGGGTTTTTTATACGTAAAAACGAATGAGCATTCCGAAGTAATTTTCATTCCACCCTTCTACCATCTCTTCATAAGCCTCTTCAGGAATGTTAGTATGAACCAACTCAACAGAAGTACCTTGTTTGTGAACATGCAACTTGATGGTTACGATTGACTCCTCCTCCTGATCTCCAAAATACCACTGTTGAACTATTTTTTTTCCTGGCTCAAACGCTAGGTTTTTTCCTATAATGCTTCCCTCCCACAAAGAAAACTCTGTTCCTGGTTCGGTACTCATCTCCGCTACCTCTCCTGTCCACAACTGAATGGTAGCTGGAAGTGTTAACGCTAGGTATACCTCCTCTGGTGAAGCAGGTATGATAAAGTATTTTTTAAATTCTTTCATTGATTGTTTATGAATTATAAAGATAAAACGCTTTTTATTACTGACAATAAATGATCACAGCTAGTTCGCAACTAAAAGACCTATCTTACCAAACTTAAACCTAAAAATGTATCAACCATTTGATTTGCTCATCAATAGTTACCTTGAAAATAAAGTAGGAATCGATGCTGGTTTTTTATCCGACGCCTTATCAAAGGGCCTTCAAAAAAACATTCTTCAGTTAGAAAATGATGGTCTGCTTCAATCAGCAGGAATTGGAAATGAATCAATCAAAGACAATCAACAAAAAATGAGGGGCGATAAAATTTATTGGATGGACAAAGAACATGACAATGTTTTTGAACAGGAATTTTTACATCAAATAGAGGAATTTATTGATCACCTTAACAACACCTGCTATACAGGAATTAATGACTACGAATTTCATTACGCGTTATATGAACAAGGAAGCTCTTATAAAAAACACAAAGACCAGTTTAAAAATGACAACAATAGAAAATATTCTCTCATCAATTATTTAAACGAAAATTGGGAAGAGGAAAATGGAGGAAAACTAAAATTATACCAAGAAAATGGCGTGCAAGAAGTTTCGCCCAATGCGCAAACGGCTGTGTTTTTTAAAAGTGATGAAATGGTACATGAGGTGATGGTTGCCAATCGAAGCAGAATGAGTATTACTGGTTGGCTGAAGCGAAGCTAAAATTGAACAAAAATAAAATGTGAATTCTTTTAAATTTATAAACAACTCTCTCTTAATAATTTCATATACACCAAGCCCTTTTCTCTTGCAAAATTAATATTGGTATCGGGTATACTTTCTGGTGATTTGAAATTTTCCAAGGCCTTCTCAATACTTTCTTCACGCAATAAGTGCAACATGGGATACACAGACCGATTGGTAAAGTTTGCCGCATCGTCATAGTTCGTTCCGTCAAACTGATAAAGAGGATGAAAACTTGCTACCTGATAAACACCTTCGTAGCCTTTATCAAAAATTAATTTTTCTACTAGAATTACCAAATCAAGGTAATCGTCAAAGCTTACATAAGAATTCGGAAAAATTAGAAAGCTTGTTTCGATGTTGGCGTCTCCATCCAAACGAAGAATTTCATTTAAAAAACTGTCAAGACAAATCTTCGATTCTATGCTATTTTCTACCTGATAATAGACGGTTTGCTGTTTTATAACTTTTGCAGCAAAAGGGCAAAAATTACAGCCTATGATTACATCATTGATCCATTTTTTTGTTTGATCAATTACCCGTTCTTTATCATCCATTCTGCTTTGTATTTTGAACTTTGTAAAGCTAGTCGTATTGTTTGGTTATCAAGAAAATAATCATCAAAATTTCAGCACCACTTCAAAGGGTATAAAATAAAAAGCTTTTTTTAAAATTAAAGTTGTGAATATAGGCCCCCCTTTTTTACGTTTTTTAGGCTAGATGAAAGTTTTATTTTATTTTTCAGTATGAAAAATCTTTTACTCCTACTATTGTTTATTTGCAGTTTTGCAAAAGCTCAAATTAATCCTCAAAACATAAGTATTGCTCGAGACAGCTTTGGTGTTCCTCATATTTTTGCGCCAACAGATCCAGAAGTTGCCTATGGTCTTGCGTGGGCACATGCTGAAGACGATTTCGAAACCCTACAAATGTTGATATTAACAGGCAAGGGAAAGCTGGCCTCGGCGCTAGGAAAAAAGGGTGCACAAGCAGATTATGTGGTTAACCTTTTACGCTGCAGGCAGCTCGTAGAAGATCAGTGGAGTTCATTAAGTCCTGATTTTCTAAGGTTGATCAACGGATATGTTGAGGGTATAAATGCCTATGCCAAAACCCATCCAAAAGAAGTCAAATATAAGAGAGCCTTTCCTGTTAATAACAAAGATTATCTCGCTGCCAGTGTTTTTTCACTTAGTATTTTTTGCGGTGTTGAAAGAACGCTTCCTAAAATATTAGGGGGTAATATCGAAACAATTCCAGGTTTTTCATCCGAAGGGTCCAACGCATTTGCTTTTCATCCTTCTAAGACCACCACTGGTGAAGCCTTTCTTGCCATTAACGCCCATCAACCTGTTGAAGGTCCCGTTGCTTTTTATGAAGCTCATTTACAAAGTGAAGAAGGCTGGAACATGCTAGGCGGACTATTTCCCGGAGCATGTCTTATATTTCATGGTACCAACGAAAACCTTGGCTGGGCTCATACCGTTAACAGTCCAGATATTATTGACATATTTCAATTAGAATCGAATCCAAAAAATAGCAATCAATATAAATTTGATGGTCAATGGCTTAATCTAGAAGTTAGAAAAGCAAAATTAAAAATTAAGGGCATTCCTATTCCAATTAGTAAAAAAGTTTACTGGAGTAAATACGGTGCTACTCTTAAAACAAAAAAGGGTGTCTTCTCAATGCGGCTTCCTGCAAACATGGATTGTAAGGCCTTAGAAGAATGGTATCGGATGAACAAAGCACAGAACTACACAGAGTTTTATAAGGCTTTAAGCATGACGAGCTTGCCCATGTTTAATGTTGTTTATGCCGACCGGTTTGATACTATTTTTTATATTAGTAATGCAAAGCTTCCCATTCGTAACCCCGACCCATCGTATAATTGGAAAGGAACAGTTCCCGGAAACAGCTCTGCTACTTTATGGACAAAATTTAAACCCATTGAAGCCTTGCCACAATATACCAATCCAGCTGCTGGCTATTTGTTTAACACCAACCACTCGCCCTTTTTAGCAACAGATATTAAGTCTAATTTAAGTCCAAATAAATATGACCTGAAAGATGGTTTTGAAACGTATAACAACAATAGAAGCAAAAGGGTATACGAACTTTTAAATGGCTTAGATAAAATAGACTATGAACATTTTAAAAAACTGAAATTTGATAGACAGTATCCTGCACAATTCGAATTTCCTTATGGGCTTGATAGCCTTCTTAATTTAAACGCTGCAGAGTATCCTTCTCTAAAAGAAATAATTACTACTCTGCAAAACTGGGATCGCAAAGCTGTGGTTAACAGCAAGGGCGCTGCTGTTTTTTTATTCGCCTGTGAATATATATCAAAGCGTCTTAAAAATAGTCCTTCGAGACAGCTTACCAAGTTAGAAAGTCTTGAAACCTATCAATATATAAATGACTTTATGCTTAAAAATTTTGGTAGCACCGACCTAAGATTGGGTGATGTTCAAAAGTTGGTGCGTGGCAACGATGCAAGGCCAGGAGATGGGTTGCCTGATATTCTTGCTGCCGCGTATAGCAAGCCTTACATTAACGGCACCCGCAATATCACTACCGGTGACGCCTATATTTGTTTGGTAAGGTATCCTAAATCGGGGCTTCCAATAATTGAGTCTGTTAATACTTTTGGTGCTTCACAACATTCCAACTCTACTCACTACAAAGACCAGATGACGATGTTTCAAAATCAGCAAACCAAACACATGACATTAGATAAAAAAGAAGTATTAAAAAATGCTGAAAAAGTTTATCATCCAATGTTGATGAAATAAAAAGACTCTTCCTGTTAACCTTTATATTTCCAATCAGTATTATTTTTATTGATTTATTTAATTAACAAAAAGCCCAAATAATAATTATTATTTGGGCTTTTTGTTAAAATTATTTTCAATATTTATTGTACACTAAAATCAACCATTACATCACCCCATATCAAAGAAACTTTACCAGCGGCACTTATCAAAAAAGTCATTTTCTCCATAAATGATTTTGATTTACCTGCAGGTGTAACTAAACGTACTGCATCTTCCGACTGACTATAATTATCTGCTCCCCACAAATCTGATTTTTTGTTTAAAATTATTGTCCACTCTTTTGCGCCGGGAATAGAATAAAGACCATATTTTCCAGGCTTTATTTTTGTTCCGCCGATGGTCACCTCTTTGTTTACTTCAAATACAGTTGCCTCATTGGCTCCTGTGCGCCACAGTTCACCAAAGGGTGCAATCTCTTTACCAATGGTTCTTCCCTTTACAGAAGGCTGGCTATAATTAATTTTAATGGTCACGCCCTTTGAGGTAGTAGCCGTTACGGTAGCTGGTGGACTTGGGCGCTTACTTTTGTCTTGGGCGATGGATGTCATTGCTGAGAAAGAAATCGCAGCAACTACAAAAAACGAAATAATTTTTTTCATGTTTTTTTTAAAAATAAAATTACTACAAATGTTTCTTATATAATTATTTTTTGGCTTTTTAATAAATTAATAAAGACGATTAATTTTATTTATAAGTCAATCGGCTATCTGCCAAAATCATCCTGTAATCTTACGATATCCTCTTCGTCGCTAGGGTTTGACGGGTCTGTATGTCTCCAAATTTCTGCAACAACTCCCCAGCCCGAAAGACCGATTAAACGGTGGCGCTCTCCTTGGCTTAGTTGGATTATATCTCCTATATTGAGTTTCTTTAGATCTTGTTCTTCGTCTGTGTTGCTTGTAACTACCCCTGCAATTCCGCCAATTAATTTCCATATTTCAGCCCTTCGATAATGATACTGCCAGCTAAGCCTTTTTTCTGGAGCTACCACCAATATTTTAGGGCTTAATTTTCCCGCAATTTTTAAATCTTGTAATGTGAGATGAGAAAAATATTGCTGTACAAACTTTTCTGCATCGGCTTCATCAATTACAAAAAAACCTCCCCAAGGGCGATTGTCATCTTGTTTATCTACACGCAGCCCCTGCTCATGCAGATAGGTCGAAACCTTTTCAAAAACTTGTTCTTTCGGGGTTATTGAAGAAAAATTAATTGACATATGGCTTTGTAAATACTTTGCTTTTTGTTATATAACTTATTGAAAATCAATAGTTTGTGGGGATAATGGTAATTATCTACCCATAAAAACCATCAAAATCTGTACATCGCTTGGGTTTACTCCAGAAATACGAGAAGCTTGACCAAGAGTTCGTGGTCTTATTTTCGAAAATTTTTGTCTGGCTTCATTGCTCAGCGAAACCAGCTTATCGTAATTAAACTTTTCTGGAATCAAGAGATCTTCTAGTTGGCTCATTTTTGAAACCAGTTCTCTCTCCTTGTCTATATAGGTTTCGTATTTGGTTAAAATTTCTACCTGCTCAAGGGTTTCTCTGTCAAATTCTTTAAGGGCGTTTTGTAAGGCTGGAACCGACGACAACATATCACTGAGTGCAATATTGGGTCTTAGTAATATTTGTACCGCCTTTTGTTTGTTTACAATTACAGCAGAGTTCATTGTTTCCAACAGAGGGTTAATCTCGTCAGGCTCTAATGAAATTTTTCCCAGCGCCTCTTTGGCCAAAATAAAGGAATCCGATTTAGCCCGAACCTTATCCATTCTTTCCTGCGAAGCAAGGCCCAACCGATAGCTTATTTCTGTCAATCTGGTGTCTGCATTGTCCTGGCGCAAGAGGGTCCTAAATTCGGCGCGGCTGGTAAACATACGATAAGGCTCGTCTGTTCCCTTGTTAATAAGGTCGTCTATTAATACACCAATATAAGCTTCACTTCTTTTTAAAACCAGGGGCTCTAGATCATTTGACTTTTGGTGAGCGTTGATTCCGGCCATCAAGCCCTGACAAGCTGCCTCCTCATATCCTGTAGTTCCATTTATTTGACCTGCAAAAAACAGGTTTTGTATCCGCTTTGTTTCCAAGCTAAATTGTAGCTGAGTCGGCTGGAAAAAATCATATTCTATTGCATAACCGGGTCTGAACATTTTACAATTTTCAAAACCGGGAACCTGTCTTAAGGCCTTGTGCTGCACATCTTCTGGTAAAGAGGAAGAAAATCCGTTTACATAAATTTCAACAGTGTTAAAGCCTTCGGGCTCTACAAACAATTGGTGTCGGTCCCTTTCTGCAAAGCGGTTAATTTTATCTTCTATGCTTGGACAATACCTTGGACCCGTACCTTGAATGCGACCTTGAAACATAGGACTTTTTTCAAACCCTGTTTTTAGAATTTCATGAACCGCGCTATTCGTGTAGGTGATCCAACAGCTTTTTTGTTGTTTTGGAGAAATTTTGGGTACCTCTAAATAGCTAAATCCAACAATTTCTTCGTCCCCAC
>Ga0114960_10001881_pt1 | contig 16683 bp, 22 predicted proteins | sample C_130625_MF_Meta_FD_92637 | JGI IMG/M metagenome (GOLD analysis project Ga0114960, IMG submission 92637) | Freshwater microbial communities from Lake Croche, Canada to study carbon cycling - C_130625_MF_MetaG | ecosystem: Environmental > Aquatic > Freshwater > Lake | place: Lake Croche, Canada... | reverse complement strand
GTGACGGACTCTCCTTCTGAGAATCTATGAGCGGCCCCAAGGGTGGGGGTATACCGGCAAGAAATGCCTAGTATACTGGCTTGAAACTGGTATACCTCTTACATGGAAAACCCATCGCCACCATATAGTCTCAAGCAAATTGCGGAAGCCTTCAATGTCACAAAAGGTGCTGTGCAGAAGTGGGATAAGATAGGGCTGAACCGAAACTGGACCCTTGAAGAGATCCGTGCTTGGAAAACCACTCAAGACATAGCCAAGGCAAAACCCGCAAAGGAGAAGGTCAAAGAGGCAAAAATTGCCGATACGCTTAAACGACCTCATATCCTGCCCTCCCAAACTCCCGAACAGGCTAATGCCCCTTTGCTGACTCTAAGCGAAGCCCGTACAGAGAAACTCCGAAAAGAAGTACAGCGTCTCGACATTATGATCGCTCGAGACAAAGGGGAGCTTGTGCCTCGAGCAGAGGTCAGAGAGGCCGGAGTCAGCATAGGCGCTCTGCTATCCGCTGAAATTGCCGCGATGGTCAACGACCTTCCGGGGCAGTTGGCAGGCTTGGACGAGGTAGGCATTCGGGCCGGATTGCTTGCAAGGACAGATGCGCTTCTCGTTGCCATAAAGACTAAACTACTATGAACCCACTCGCTGAAGGCATCTCCGCCGGGATCGTTACCAGCTTCCAAGGCGATCCACTAGACTGGCTATCTGAACACATCCGTCTTCCGCACTCCGCTCGGTCACAGAGGTTCTCACCAGAGAACGCCCCTTGGTTGAATGATGTATTTCGCGCCGTGTGTAATGATCGCATAAAGCAAATTGTGGTTCGCGCCCCTACGGGAGGAGGTAAGACCACTCTCCTTGAGTTAGTGGTGCCTTGGATTGTTGCTCAACAGCCTGGGCCAATGATGCTGGTCGGCCAGACAGATGAGACTGCCTCTGACTGGGCTGAGTCTCGCTTGATGCCAATCCTAGAGGCTTGCCCTCCCGTAGCAAGGCTTTTCCCGCAAGACCGGCACAAGAAGCGCAAGACTGCGATTATGTTTCCGCACATGGCCCTGTTTATGTCAGGCGCCAATATGTCCTCCTTACAAGAAAAATCCATGCGGTACTGCTACGGGGATGAATGCTGGCGATGGGAGAATGGCATGATCGGTGAATTGAAGAAACGGCATCATGATAGGTGGAATAGAAAGACCATTCTTGTCAGCCAGGGAAGCAATACTAAAGACGATTTCGATAATGAATTCAATTCAGGTGAAATCAAGGAATGGGGTACTGAGTGCGAATCTTGCGGGCAATGGCACAAGTATCTCTGGACCTCGATTAAGTATGATGAATGCAAGACGCCAGAGGGGGAGTGGGATTGGACTGCGTTAGCCGCCACCGTCCGGCATGAATGTCCGCACTGTAGCTTTGTGACACTAGATACCACCCAAGGTCGTCGAGGCATGTCGAGCCGAGGACGCTATGAGACGGACCCGATAAATCAACCAATTGTCGGAAACGTTTCCTATACTTGGTCAGCTCAGAGTGTTTGGTGGATTTCATGGTCAGATATGGTCTTTGAGTGGATTAAGGCCAACGAGTCAAAAAGGCGAGGAGTAACAGAGCCTCTAAAGCAATTCCGACAAAAGCGTCTCGCGCAGTCTTGGTCTGATGAAGTCGAGCTGCCGCAGATGAACTTAACTGCCGGAGATTACTTTTTTGCGGATTACACAGACGGGCAACCGATTGATGGGGAGGTGAAACGCTTGATCGGCATTGACCGCCAGCGGGATCACTTCTGGATGGTAGCTCGAGCATTTAGAGCTGATGGCACCAGCAGGCTTATCTGGTCTGGGAAAATCCTCACTGTAGAAAGCATAAGAACGATCCAGCAAAGATTGAAAGTCCCCGACAAGTTGACTTTTATGGATGCTGGTTACGACACCGGGCTTACTTACTCGGACTGTGCAAAGTTCAATTGGACGGCTCTTCATGGTTCGGGACGCAGATCATTTACTCATGTGATCTTAAATAAGAATGTGGAAAGATTTTACTCGCCAGTAAAAGATGCACAAGCACCTAACGGTGCCAGGGCCCGGTATATTTTCTGGAGTAACGAAGGGGTTAAGGATCGACTTTCTGAGCTTCGCGCCATGGGCTCTCCAGTGTGGGAGTATCCCAAGGATGTGTCGCCGGATTACCTTAAACAGATCAACTCTGAAGTAAAGAGGGAAGTAATTGATAAGGCAACCAAGACAATCACAAGACGTTACGTTAAGATTCACAGAGACAACCATCTCTGGGATTGCGAGGCGGAGATCACTGCTGCCGCCTTGATGCTTGGGTTGCTGAAAAATACTAACATTGACGATGAAGATTTCGCTTGATCTGCTTTTTCTGGCGATGTATTCCTAGCGTTCAACCAAAAAGCGGACGTTTTTTGGGGCAATTGCCAGTCCCCGCACATAACGTGCATAGCGTCGGAAAGCGTAAAGTCTTTACTGAGTAAAGACTGGGGACTGGCTTTCTTTTGTTTACAAATCGGCCTTCTAGCATGAGGGCCTCCCGCCTAATCCTTTCCATTTTCCTCTCTCGGTCCACAGAGGAACTATACTCAATTCGCGACGGCAAGTTTGATCTTATCGTCCAAGGGCAGGGCATGATGATCTCCTCGGCGGTCAATGGATCGCAGTTTTCCTTTTATGCTGCCTCTATGCTTTCTCCATTGGAGGTTGCTCAGATGGCACAACTCGCGATTGATCATAAAGAAGCGGGTTGGTGTAGACCTACCACCAGAACAACCGTAAGATTCATGTAATGGGATTACTCGATAAGATTACTACGCTGTTCAAAGGGGGCAGTCTAAAGCCAAAAGCGGAATACAACCGCTACCAGAACATGCGCCTTATCGAAGGCGGATGGTGGGCAGAACGTCCTTATTGGCCTACACATAACCGTTCGCTTGACAAAGAGGTAACTCTTTCAGAATATCGCGTTCTGGTTAGTGCCTCAAACCGGCTTTACTATAATTATGGTGCGATTACGAACTGCGTTAATGCCTTTGCTCAATATTGTATTGGCAGTAGCTTTTCTCCTGTATTTCAGGGAGAAGACAAAGAGTGGGGAGCTTTAGCTGAGAAATGGTTACACGATGCACTTGAAATTGCCTACACAGATGGGACACCTTGGGCTCTTGGCCTTGTCCGAGAAATTATCATGCTCACCCGCGATGGTGACTGCGGGACTATCTTCACTGAAACTAAAAACGGATTTCCGCAATTGCAGCAAGTTGCTTGGCATCAAATTGCCTCCCGTGAAGGCACAGAAGTAGTTAAGGAAGGCAAATACAAAGGCTTGCCCCAGCACAATGGTGTAATCAAGAACCTTCAGGGCAGGCCGGTGGCTTATCGGCTAATGGGACCTCTTGAGGAGCAGGACCGAGATATCTCGGCTCAGAACATGCAGTTGACTATGGAATCCATTGCCCCGGATCAATCCCGAGGATTCCCTGCGTTCACTGCTGCCATACGAGATCTTCGTACCACTCTTTCTATCGGCAACAACATCCGCCAAGCAGCGGAACTTGCTAGCACTATCGGTCTGATTGTCCACAACGAGATGGGCATGGCTGATCCTCTCGATCCTGCCTATGCTCTCCAAGATGCTCCTCCAGTTGGACAAAGCGGTCTTCGCGTTGAAGAGCGTATGGGTGGCTCGATTCAATACTTCCGCGCCGGTGCTGGAGAAAAGCTTGAACAGCTTAAGAATGAGATTCCAACGGAAGCCACCGACAGATTGCTCGAACGGTTGCTGCGGAATGCCATGCTTGCCGGAGGATTCCCCCCAGAATTCTTCTGGAAGCCGGGTGAAGCTTCGGGTGCGAACTCCCGTATGGTTGTCGAACAGGTAAACCGCAAGATCGCCAGGACTCAGCACATTATGAAATCCGCCTGCAAACGCCGGATTGGATATTTTGTGTCCAAGGCCATTAAATTGGGCCAGCTTCCTCCCTACAAAGGCAAAGACGCCGGAGGATTCTTAAAGTGGACCTTCACTCGTCCTGCAATCCTCACCCTCGATCAAGGGTACGCCAATGGCGCGGCACTTGATGCTTACAGGGCTGGGTTGCGGACGATGACAGACATTGTAGGTGAAGGCGGGCATACTCTCGAGCAGCATTTGGATATGCGCGAGAAAGAGGGCCTTGCAATTAAGGAACGCATGGAGCGCTCTAAGCTTCCTCTCGAGTCCTTTGTAACTTTCACGCCTAACGGCAATTTGAATACGCAGCAGAACATCAAGCCATGAAATTAGTCCGCGTTCTATCTCGCATCAACATGCGTCCCTGGGCTATTGAGCCCGCCGGACAAGCAGCCATAGCGCAGTTGCTCAAGAATAAGATGGCTCGAGCAGACAGTGATGAGATTCCCGATCTCTCTGAATACGCCAACGAACGTAAGCCTATGTGGATTGATGGCAATGGCATTGCCCATATACACATTGAGGGCGTAATGGCCAAGGGTATTTCCAGGCTTGAAGCTATCTGCGGGGGGTACGACCTTGACTGGCTTGAATCGGACCTTAACGAGGCGAACGAGGCTGGCGTAAAGGGATGCTGGATTGAATTTGACACTCCCGGCGGAAGTTGCGAGGGCCTCGCTGAGTGCGCGGATATGATTTCCGAAATGGCACGCCGGATTCCCGTTGTTGCATGGACAGATCAGACTATTGCCAGCGCCGGATATTTCCTTGCTTCCTCTTGCACAAAGATTTATGCATCTCAGTCTTCTATGGTTGGCTCTATTGGCGTTATCATTGGCTGGATTGATTCTAGCGAGCAATGGTCTAGCCAAGGAATGAGCTGGGAGCCCGTTGTTAGCGGACCGCTCAAAGGTGCAGGCATGGGGCCATCTCTTACGGAAGCCCAGAGGGAAAGCCTTCAGCGTCTAGTGGATGACTCTTATGCTCTCTTCAAGAAGAACATCCTAAAGCATCGCCGAGTTCCGAATGAAGCAATGCAGGGAGAGCTTTATCTCGCAAGTCGCGCAGCCAGTTACAACCTCGTTGATTCTGCGACGTTGACAGAGCAACAAGCATTTGATAAATTGGTTTCGTTGTGTAGTTCATTGTAGTGTATTGTGTATTGTGTATCCATGTGAACGCCGCAGAGTTTAATCGCTCTGCGGCGTTTTTGTTTACATATGGCGCATAGGTATGGAACCCGCCACCCTCTCTGACGCTCTGTCTGCACTCGCAGCGGCCCGTACAGACTTATCTGCATTGGAAGCTCTTTCCAATGACCACAAAACCGTAGTGCAGGCACTTGCTGACACACAACGGGACAACAGCGCTTTGGTGCTGGCTGTTAAAGCTTTGCAAAACGAAAAGACTGATCTGGAAGCTTCGATTGAAGCCTTCAAAAAAGTTGAAGCGGACGCAAATGCAAGGGCTGTTGAAATCGTCGCTTCGATTGGTGTTGAACCTGTCGTTGTTGTCGCTGAAGCCGTCTCTGCAACTCAGACGCTAGCCGAACGCTTGGAAGGCGTTACAGATCCCCGCGTTCGCGGCCAGATCCGTCAGGATTTCCTCAACTCTAAAAACAAGTAATTTATGTCCAATCAATTAGGAACGCTAAATAGTGCGCTTATCCTCCAGGAAGCGCTTTCGTTGGTCTATACCATTCGTCCAGAACTTCGTGTAATCACGAAAGATCTCGACCCTATGGGGGCCCTTCAGAACCAGACAGTTATCACTCGTCTGAAAACCATCCCTACGGTGGTTAATGGCACTGATCCGATCCCTGATGTATCGACGACTGACGTGCCGGTGACGTTGTCCTACGACCGCAAGGTGGGTGCAACCTTTACGGCTGCCCAGCTCAATAGCACGAATCGTAATCTGATCCGTGAAATGGCCGAACCTATCGCTCGCGCAATGGCGAACGAAATGGTCGATTCTGTTGCCGCCCTTTGGACGACTAGCAACTTTGTAAACGAAACCGTTGAGCCCACGCCCGACTATTCGACTCTGGTGTCTCTCCGTAAAGAGCTTGTCTCTCGCGGTATTCACGGTGATCGCTTTGCGGCTGTGAGCCCCGGCGTCTATCAGCTCTTGCTGGAAGATCCTCGGTGCAATCGTTTCTACAAAGCATTCCTTGCTCCGGGCACTGATCCGATTGAGCAGGGTGAGCTTCTCCAGACTGCGGGTTTTGCTCGGATTTTTGAATATCCGAACATTCCCCTCAACAATCACATGATTGGGTTCGCAGGAACTTCCGAATCCGTGATTCTGGCCAGCCGTCCTCCGCTTGATCCTCGCGAAGCGTTTGGCGCTGGTGGCGTTCCCTTTCCGGGGAATTTTGAGATCATCTCTGACCCTGTCACCGGCATGTCTGCCGCTGCGGTTGAATGGATTGATCCGTCCACGCTCGCTATCCAGGTCTATCTGAAATGGATCTATGGTGTTGCAAAGGGCAATCCCGCCGCCGGTCAGCGCTTGGTTTCTGCCGCTAACTAATCAAATGGATCTGCACCTCACTATCTCGAGGACTGCACTGGGAGAGGTCAGGGTCGCTTATTGTGGCCCTGACCGCCTCGCGGCGCAGAATGCTTACGAGACTAATATCGAAGGTGCGGTTGTTGTTGAGTACATGCCTTATTTGGAGGCGCAACGCATCCGCAAGATTGCTAGGCCAGCAGCACCTCTTGCTGTTCAAGAACAGTCTAGCAAAAAGAAATGAGCTTTTTCTCCCAAATGTCGGCGGCATTCGACCAATCCGCCGCATTTGTGGGAAGGCCCTTTATTTATAAGGGCGTAACCTACACCGGCATCGTTAATTTCCTCAATACAAGCGAGGTCATTGATTACGGTGGGTTTCAGAGCCATTTAAGCGCAACCATCGCAGTAAACTGCAATTTGATGCCACAGCCCACAAAGGGAGATCGTCTTACCATTGATGGGATTGATCGCCGGGTTGTGAATGTCACGAATAACAACGGAGTGAGCTGGCATATTAGCCTAGAAGACGTTTCAAGATGATTGATGGGTTTTTATGTGAGGCAATCGCCGAGTCTTTAAGGACTGAATTTCCGAATGTTTATGTCGGAATTCCTCAAGATGATGGCCGGATCACAATGCCAGCAATCATCTTGCAGCTTCGCTCGGATTTTGTTGTCGGTTCCCCTTATGAGCGCGGGCATTTGACCGTAATGGTGTGCTCGCAAGCTGACGATACAGATCCTCACGCTCATTCTCAATTTGTTTACGATGTTAGCCAATTTATGAGGACTATCACCATTCAATCTGACGTTGTTCAGCTTTATGGGATTGTCACAAGCTCTGGTGACGAGGCTCATGCTGAACGTCATTGGCAAACCCCGCTTCTTTATATCGTAGGATTCGCACCTAAATCTTAATATTATGCCTCTTAATTTCGGAGCAGACGCACTGGGCTCAACGCCCCCAAGTGGATATCTTCAAGAGTCCTCACTCGAGGAAACTCAAGAACAAGCAACCATTCGCAATGCAGACGGACGCATTGTTGTTGCCATTGCTAAACCTCGTTCAATCATCACTACAAATTTGACTACAAAGGGAGAGGTTAGTTTTTTGAATGTTCCGATGGGTGATTTCGCAGGAAATACTCGTACGGCATCAAAGGTTTCCGAAACCAACGACGATTTTGCCGTCTCAACCGCAACCTATACTCTGTACAAATAATATGGCTACTTTTGGTATTACTCTGATTAGTCCAAGTGGAGTTGTTACTGAGTCTGTTGATGTTGAGAACAAAGCAGATTTTAAGCAATTGGTCGGAAGCGATGGCACTCATTATGGGGCTATTACTTATGACTACACCCAACCCTTTTCCGCAAAAGGCAAAGGCAATAACCCTTATGAAGTAGGTGTCGCAAGCAATCCTCCTGAAATAATGAGCGGAAAAATTTTTATCTCTAGCGCAAAAAAAACCACCAAGAATGATGATTGGGAAGGTTGGGAAATTAGCGGTGTCGGATATCCGCACGTTACTTAGTTTAAGCAAAGCCTTCTATTATGATCCAAGGCGAATCTTTCTTAACGCTTACAGACAACGAAGACCCAAGCAAAAGCACAAATACGGATTTGGTTTTTGCTTGGCACACTCTCGGAGGGGTTCTTGTCCCTCATACCTTTCAAAAGGTAATTGAAAACGAAAAGCTTCGAGTGTCATGGACCATTCAGATCAGCAAAAAGGCTGATATCAATGGGGAAATCTTGGACTTCATGGAGTTCCGAAAGAGATGGGATGACCTTGAATGGTGCAAGGCCAATGAGTGGCATCCCATCTCTATAATCCGAGCTTTTAGAGACAACAGTCGAGACGGCAAGCGCTGGGCTCGCCAGCAGGCTACTGGGGCCCTTAAACGCAAGGGCAATTCGATGTGCATCTGTTACCCAGATTCACCTGAGTGGCTTAAGAAAGAATTTGCCAGATTTATCTAACATGAACCCATTCCTATTATCGAATGAAACTATCGGTCCTTTGACGCTTCGTCCTTGGACGCTCACCACACAGAAAGCCATCATGGCTCTTGATGACTGCAAGTTCTCAGAGCTTGAGCAAATGGCCGCAATGGCATGGATGCAGGCTCAGGAACCTGAGGATGTTGAAAAGGCGGTCAATGACAAGAGCGCGGAAAAGAAGATCAAATCCTTTACGCGCAATTTTCCAATGGCGCTTGTTCAACCTATTGCTGAATGGTGCGACCGCCAGAACAAGATGGTTCAAAGCGGACAGATTGAAATTATCCCCAAGGGAGGAGCAGATCCCGCGCAGCCGGGAAACTAGATGGGCCAGAGTGGTGCGAGTCATTCGTGATCACTCTGGCCCGAGAAACGGGATGGTCTGAAGACTTCATTATGAGACGCGCCCCCTTAGCTCGATTGTTGCGGTATTATCATGCAGCAGCATGGAGCAACGGGGCATGGACGCGCAAGGTTGCCACTGAAGAGCAGAGGCAAGGAGTTGATGCGGTGCTGGCGCTAATTCCTCAACAAACGGAGGAATGTGATGAGTGACATTGCAGTCGATCTCTCCGCCAAAGGTCATACCGAGTTTTACTCAAACTTGGAAAAGATTATTGCCACGTCCAAAAAAGGCATGTGGTCAGTCGTCCACACGCATTTTAAGGGAGTTGTTAGAAACTTTCTGTCTATCACGCCCCCAATGGGCGGCACTCATCCCTCGCTGAAGTTTAACGCTAAGGGAGAACATACCGGCGCTGTTGACTATGCTGCTGGGCGAGAGGCTGGCAGAAAGACCATTCTTGCAGATATTAAGAAAGCTTTTTGGCAAATGGAACCCGGAAACGAGGTTCAACAAAAGCGCTGGAGCAATAGCGTGACCCAGCAGATGCTTTCTGAGCACCCTTTGCTCACTCTCAGGTGGTATTTATCTGTTCGCAATGACCGCAAAAGGATCAGAGGGGCCCCTAGAAGGCCCGCCACCAAGGTTCAGGTAGATTTTGTGCTGAAGTACCTATTAACGCGCCAGGGAAGCGTTGTGGCCGGATGGAAGAATGCAGCTCGATTCTTTAATCTTCCAATTCCTCGGTGGGACAACAAGTACGACGCTTCTCGCTCTAGGTTTAAAGTGGAAGCCGGAGAAGAAAATTATTACATCTACGCCGGAAACACGACAAACCACAGAGAGGCGAACAAGTTAAATCGCATGGGTGAAATTGCGATGAACATGCAGAACAATAACATGGCGCGAATACTGAAAGCTTTTGTAGAGACAGAAGCAAGGCGACGCGGATTCGTAACACGATAATATTATGGCAACTATTGAATTCTCCCTAAACGCGCACATTGCCGGATTTGTGGCAGGCATGAAAGCTGCCAAAGAAGCAATGCGAGATTTTATTGGAAGCTCTGGAACAAAAACTCCTTTTGAGAAAATAAATACAGATGTAAAAAATGTCTCTGCCGCATTTAGTAAAATGCAAGGGCAGGCTATGGGCGGCGATTTATTTGGAGCAGTCGCAACAGCATCTAATCTTTCTAAAAGCATTATTCCAGAAATGGGTGCGGTAGGCATTGCAATTGCAAGCATAGGAATTGCTGCCACGGGAGCCGCCGGGGCAATGTATGGAATGTGGAATGCAATGAGCAGGTCCAAAGAAATTACTGCAATGGCAGAGGCAAGTGGAATGACCATTGTGCAGTTTATGGGGCTCGAGCAAGCCTTTCACAGGGCAGGGCTAGCCCTTGATGAAGCACCTCCCCTAATATCTCATTTTACAGAAGCATTAATGTCGCTCGGTGATCCAATGAGCAAAGCCACCTATGCATTTGCTCAACTAGGGCTTAATGCTAATGATTTTAATGGCAGAACAAATGCCGAATCTCTTGATATTTTTGCAAAGGCATTAGATCGCACAACTGATAAAACAAAAAAGCTACTAGCTGCAAATGCGGCGTTTTCTGAACGTCGAGGAGGCCGAATGATACAGGCACTTCAAGGCGGAGCATTGCAAGAGTCCATGCAGAATGTTTCTCCAGTTTCTGGTGTATTTGAAAGATCTGGGGAAGCCTTTAATAAATTTCAAAGTTCAATTGAAAAGCTGCTAGGAACCTTTATGACATTTTTTGCCGGTATGGCAGAAGTGTTTGTTGAGAATTTTGGAGGGATTATTGAGAAGATTTCCAAGATTGATCTTTCTGAAGATGGCAGAACTTTTGCGCAGTATATTGTGACTGCATTTGAGCTTGCTAAACCCATTTTTTCTTTTCTCAAGTTTATATTTGATGAATTACTTGTGGTGCTTAACACAGTAATGCTAATCATGTCCCCTTGGGCAGCAATTGTAGACGCTTTTAGAACTGCTGTTCTTGGGGAAAAAACAGTATTTACAAGCTCCGAGTTTTCAGGTGGAAGCAAGGGCACATTTGAAACACCGTCTTCTCCTGATATTGGAAAGCTCGACATCAAATTCTCCCCAATGGAGGTCATTCACCCCATCGTGGATAGCCTCACCCGGATAGGCGGAGGAGGAGGATCAGCCGTGAATTCTGTGGACATTCAGCGTGATCAATTGGATGTTCTCAGGCGTATTTCTGACAGTGTCAGCAATTTTTCGAGAAACATTAACGCAGACTTGACCCCAAAGCTTCCTACTATTTATGGAAGCGGCGGATCTGTAGGAACTTGGTAACATTATGCCAGTCGAAACTAAATTTGAAGAGACGAAGGATATGCAACGTGTGATCATGCACACGTATACATATCAAGAGACTAGTGATTTTGAGGCTTCTCCAACATGCCGTTCTTATCGAAAAGAGCACGTTGATGGCATCTGGACCATCGTCGAAGAGTTTATTGTTGATCAAGGCTCTGCTCAATGGAACGTAGATGGAACCACAAGCACAGAACCGCTTGAGTCAAATTTGATATTCACATCAGTTCCTGAAAGTATTAGAAAGCTTTGGTTTGCATGGAAAAGAAATACTCAATCTCCAAGCCTTGCAAAAGCTGTTTCTTTATCGGAAGGTGCATGGTGGGATCCTGCTGTTGATGGCGTAAAAGACTCTGCGTTTTTGGCGTTTTATAAACGCTGGACTATCGGCATGGATAGCTATCTTGCGCCAAGAATTGTTCTTCGCATGAACGAGCTTGAGGATGGGCCGCCAACGCAAACAAAAGTGGGTAAAATTGAAGATCCTTTATCTAAAATGCAAACAGCTCCAGCAATTCCAGCCGGAGTGACATTCATTCTTACTGCCGCCAGAGGCATTCAAGAAGGCGATAAGTGGAGAAATACCTATGAATGGCTTGGGTCCAGTTCTACTTCAGGGGTAAATGCTGCCGGGACAAATGGTTGGGATACTTTAGTTTATTCTTAAATGCTTCCTCTAAATTTTAGTCGCGGGACTCCAATAACGGCAGAGCATCTTAACTCGCTTGTTAATGAGATTAGAAGTAACTCGTTAACCTCGGGCATGGGATACATTCTTAATAAGACGCCTAATGGAACAAGCTTAAGTATTCCTCAGCCATCTGGTGGTGGAGGTGGCGGAGGCGGAGGTGCTGCAATTGCTTGTCCTTTTGAAGTTACGGATGTATCTGAGCCTGGGCAATCGGGGCAATTGACTTTAAAGCTAAATGTAAAATGTGAACTTGTCCGCGCATACAATATTTGGCCCACAGGGACAAGCGAAGAACATCCCAATCATGTAATCGTAGATCTTCCTGTCGAGGCGGGGTGGTATGGCATTTATTTGTGGATCGAATTAGATCAAGAAGGAAATCTTACCAAAACAAATGGCGTAGATTTCCAGCCTGACGTGGTGTGGCGAGATAATTGGGTTGAGTCTACTTCGACAGATTTGTTTGTCTATTTGGGCGGCGTGACATTAAGTGCTGATACTGAAAGCCATATTTATGTCTCGAACATAGAAAATGCTTGTCCAGTCATTCAAAGACCGACTCTTCCGGCTTGTCCATTCTTGGTAGAGCCATCCTTAAAGATTCTAGAGACTGGGTTAAATATTCAGATTCGCAGTGGGAAAATTAACGGAAATTACCCGACAGGAATGGATTCCATCAATACCTACTTAATGGTATTGGGAGACTCCACAAATTACCGGTACATTTACTGTGTAATGGTCGTAAAGGATGGAGTCATTCAGACTGGGCCGAATGACGTTACTTTTGGGGATTATGAACAGATGCAAGAATCTACGAGCACTCTTGCATACTTTTTAGTGGCAGAAGTTCAGACAGGCTATGACGCACAAAGCGATCTCGTTGTTGAGTATGTTTATAACTACTGCACCGTTCCATTCACATTTCCAATTTCCTATTGTCCGTTCAGGCTAACCAACGTTAGTTCTCCTACGGCAATGTATTTGGAGGTTCAGTTTGGTTATGTAAATGGAGATCGTATTCCCGATGGAATGCCTACACCTCCAGCTACAACGCCACCTTTGATTTTAACTGTGACGGCGGATTGTTTTGTGTATTGCGCCATTACTTACGATTCAAACTTTAACGTGCCTTATACTGGCGGGATCGTATTTTCAACCTCAAGCACAGTAAAAACCAACACTGCAACCATACAATATGTTCTTGTAGGAACGGTAAAAGTTATTGATGGCAGAATTGATTCGATTTCAAATGTATGCTCTCCAATTAACTTTGATGCGTGTTCTTTAAAATTTGATCTTATTCCATAATGAATTGCTATCAATTTACTGCAATTGATGGAATGAAGCTTAAGTTTAAAGTTGAAGCTAACCCAGATCAATATCTGCAAATCGCTGGAGAACAAATAAATACATCTATTCGGCCAACTACAGAAAACTGTTTAAGATATAAATGTTGGAGTCAGTACAAAACACAAAATCCATGCAGCAAATCAGAATGGGACAAACTTGCAATAAGATTTAATCATACTTGTTTTAGATTTATTCTTTCTCATGTTCCAGAATACGACGATCTTGGGATTGAAGATCAATTTGGTACAAAATATTATGTAACGTTTAGGCCTTCTTTATGGTATGAAAAAATAATGCTTTTTTTTAAACCGTGGAACTCATCTGATCAATATTATGAAAAAGGATTACAAATTTATAATTGGAAAAAAACACAGCCACTGGGGATAAAAGCTCGATTGTCTTTGTATGAAGTAAATGCGGGATATGTTACTTCGTGGATGATTGATACGCTTGATGAGGCAACTGCCGAAAACTTTTTAGCAAAAGTAACAATGAACGTCACATTTCTATGATCCCAAGATGGCTGTCAACAAAACGGCATGATATTTGCCGAAAATGTGAGCTTGAAAAGTCATGCAAAGACAAATTCACGCTTCTTCAGCCTGAGCCTCAATGCAGCTTATCAAAGCTTCCCTCCTTGAGTGATGAGCTTGTTTGGGCCAAGGCTTGGCCTCAAGAAGCTCAGGCAATCTCCGGGTGCTGTGATTCAGCGCTCAACTATTAGTTTACAAACTACCCTCTAAGTATGACCCCCGCACGGACCGCTCAAACCATCGTGAGAGGCGCAGACTATGCGCTTGGGTTTCAGCGTACCGAAAATTCTACCCCCGTATCACTGGAAGGGGATGAGTTTGATTGTTTGTTGATTTCTTCTTCTGGGACGGTTTTGACTCATCCAGTTATTGGATATGTCGATGAAATGCAGCGTTGTATTCAAATTTCTCACACAGTTACTGCAACATTGGCCGCACAGACTGCCCGGATGGAACTTTGGGTCACAAGGATCGTCGATGGGTTTCGCTATATGATTTTAACCGCTAGGATGACAATTGTATGAGTTGTGCGAATGAATGCGGAACTGCCGCAATTGAACTGTTTCAAGGTATTCCGGGCATTCAAGGCCCCGTAGGGCCACAGGGCCCTCAGGGTTCTCCTGGCGACTTAACAGCGCTTCATGGGGATGTTATTTTGTCTGTTGATCAACAGGGTTCTGTTGCAACTGTGACCGGCATTCAGACCATCCCAGTTTCTGAAGTGCATCCTACGGGCACTCAATTTCTCCAGTACAACGGCATTCGTTGGACTCCAACCACATTTGACGCAGGCACCTATTAGTTATGAGCAATCCGATCATTCCAAAACGCAACATCGTTGCAACTTCTCAGCTTGCTCCGCTTAATGGAGATCTTCAGCTTGCCGAGCTTGCCGTTAATACCGCGACCAATAAGGTTTTCCTAAAAGGAAACGCTGGGGTTTACGAAGTTGCGTCTGACAAGGTTGCCACGTCTCAGCTAACCACTGCAAAAGTAGCTGGTGGCGTTCCCGTGCTCGATGGTAACGGGTATTTGTCCACAGCCCAGATTGCTGCGCTTAACACAACTCAACTCGCGTGCCTTACGACTGGGGCTCTTGCCAACCTGGTGCCGCAACTCGGAAGTGATGGGAAAATCTCGGCGGCTCAGCTTCCTCCTATTGTTACAGGAGCGCTGGTTTATAAAGGCGCATGGGTGCCAAACACGAATCCCGTACTTGTTAGCGGAGTCGGCACAAAAGGCGATTACTATATCGCAACCGCAGATGCAACGATCACTCCCGTAGACGGTCACGCTAAGATCCTGGCTGGGGATATGATGGCCTACAATGGTGTGGGCTGGGACCTATTGCACGGTGCCACTAGCGAAGTGATTAGCGTAAATTCGCAGCTCCCAGTAAATGGCAACGTGGTGCTAAATGCCGCCAATGTTGGGGCCGTTGCTACATCCGAGCTGACGACCGCAGCGGTGGCTTCTGGCGTTCCGCAGCTTACTGACGCAGGCAAACTTTCAACCTCTCAGCTCATTGCCGCAACCACTTCCGAACTGGGGTCCATCAAGGTTGGTTCTGGTCTTGCCATTGATGGCAATGGAGTTGTGAGTGTTACGGGATCGGCTTACCAATTGCCAATCGCAACCGCGTTTGCCCTGGGTGGCATTAAAGCATCCGCATCAATTGACGTTGATGGTGTGACTGGTGCCGCAACCGTAGCAACTGCTGGAGTCTACTAAGTATGTCATTCCCGATCATCCCTAAACTCAATTCGGCCCCAGGGGCTGGCGCGCCCGCAACGCTTACTCTTGGGGAACTTGCCGCAAACCGCTCGACGGCCACGCTCTACATGGGCACTGATACGGGAGTTCAGGAGTTGGCATTTGCGGGAACATTGGGTGGGACTGCGGTCAGCAATTTCACGGCAGATGGCGGCACATCATTTTCGCCTATCAACGGATACACATCGACAAATATTAACGCCTATTTGGTAAGCGTTGGCGGAATTGAGCAGAGGCCAACAGTTGATTGGACAGTCTCTGATGCAAACGGTGGAACTGTTGTTTTTGCTTCTGCACCGCCCTCTGGTGTGACAATTATCGTGCGTGCGGTTGTTGCAGGCTCTGGCGGTGGCGGCGGTGGCGGCACTGACATTGGTGGCCGCGCATGGTCCGGCACTGCAACGTACACTGAGGGTGACTTGGTTGCCACATCGCAACGCGAGACGTGGATCTGCATTCAGGCAAACAATATTGGCAACGACCCAGCAACATCGCCAACATGGTGGGCGCCTCAACCCGCAGATGCGGTTTCATTGCAGCTCAGGCCGCTGGCAGCAACGGCGCCAACAGATGGGCAGGCAATTGTTTGGGATGACACCAATACGACATGGAGGCCTGGAACAGTCAGCGGCGGCGGCGGAAACGCCACGCAGTTACAAGGGCGCAGCATTGCAACAACAGCGCCAACGGCTGGGCAGGTTCTGGCGTGGAATGCGACAACATCTAAATGGGAACCTACTGGCGGTGGCGGAACTATTACTTTCGACACTGTTGGAACGCATTATTTTTCGGTGCCAGCAAACGCTCGCTGGGCAAGGGTGCAAGCAACGGCTGGCGATGGCACAAACGGCAGCAATGGCACGGGGACTAATGGTGAGTATGGGTCAACGGACGAAAACGGGTATGCTGTTCGAGGTGCAAACGGAACGGATGTTTCAGGCACCGCTGGGGCCGTTGGAAAATCAATAAAAATTGCATCAGCAACTATAGCGAGCGGCGGATCGGCTGGCGATACTGGAGGCACAGGATATGGCGGGGGAGGGGGTGGTGGCGCTGGGGGGAATTCAGCCGGGGGTAATGATCCAAACACTTGGGGCCGAGGGGGAAAAGGGCCACCTTCTGGAAAAGGGGGGGCTTG
>Ga0114960_10001880_pt1 | contig 16685 bp, 15 predicted proteins | sample C_130625_MF_Meta_FD_92637 | JGI IMG/M metagenome (GOLD analysis project Ga0114960, IMG submission 92637) | Freshwater microbial communities from Lake Croche, Canada to study carbon cycling - C_130625_MF_MetaG | ecosystem: Environmental > Aquatic > Freshwater > Lake | place: Lake Croche, Canada... | reverse complement strand
TACATATTTAATGCCGGCACTCATGAAAATTCCTTATTTAGACTTATTTAGCGTGTTATTTAATTCTGTCGTTACAACGCTTATATTAGCAATAAGCAGAATGTTCTGCCGAAAATAGATAAATTACCCAATTAATGTCTCAGCCTTTTCCCACCATTTCTGATCAAAAGCAGCCACAAGCGTGGGCAATTACCCCTAATAGCCAAGCGCTTGCCCAATTGGCGAAGGGAATTTGGGAATGTGCAAAGCAAACCAATCAACGTCCTTTGGTGGTGCTGAGTACTGCGGGACCCCTTATTGGAGTGAGGGCAGCCTTAGAGCAAAACCGACGAGAGGGTCTCCCAAACAACATCGCTTTCTTACCCCAGGTAATCAGTTTCACCGACTGGCTTGAAGCAGCACCAGGTGCATGGAAGTTTCCGAAGAAGCAAAGTGATTTAGAGAGATGGTTGTCGGTTTATATCAATCTACGTAAACACCCCAAGCTTAAAACGTGGTTTAAGGCTGAAAGTGATTCTGGTGCGTGGGGCTTGGCGCAGGCAGTTATTGATGCATGCGATGCCTTATCTGAATTAGTTATTCCGCAGTTACAAGGCGAGCTAAATGTACTATTCGATACACACTCGCTAGATACAGAGGCTTGGCTTAAGAAAGTTGAACTGGTATTGGATCAGGCCATTGCAAAAGCTTATGTAGGTCTTTCACGTAATGTCGTAGATGAAGAGTCTGCAGTTCTCCTAACTTTCTGGCGCTATCTCACCAGCATTGGTGATCCTGTCATTCGCAAGCATTTAGCTATGGCCGCTCATCTGCAAGCAGCAAAAGAAAATGCAGAAAAGAATCATGGTGAAGGGCGCCCATTTATCTGGGTACAAACCGCAGACCCAAAGCCTGTAGAACAAGAGTTAATCGATCATTATCTGAGTGAGTATGCTCAATTCGCACCAGTAGTGCGTATCAATCTTGATTGGCAAACCGTTGCTTTATGGCCTGAGGCACTATGCGGGCAAGACGCTGAAGGCGAAATTATTATTGCGGATACATCAGAAGAGCAGCAGGTTCAACAAAATATCCACTCTAGTCGTCATGAAGGCTGGCGCTTGCTAGCAGCAAGACGATTTGAAGAGTTAGCATGGGTGGCAGCAAAAGCAATTGAGTCGCATTTGCTTGCTAATAAGAAAAAAATTGCGCTAGTGGCACAAGATCGTTTAGCAGCGCGCCGGGCGCGTGCACTTTTAAGTCGCCTTGGCGATTCTCTTCGTATACGCGATGAAACGGGCTGGAAGTTATCGACTACTAGAGCTGCAGCTGCTTTTGATAGTTTGCTAGAGTTAATTCGTGCACCTAAGGAGGGCCCAAGTGCGAGCGTCTTGCTTGAGTTTTTGCAAAACCCTTATTTTGATTTGGCACACAGTCTACAAAAGAGCCCCGAGGTTTGTCTTGGACTCGTTGCACAGTTCGAAGATGTTTTGCTTGCTAGTCAAGCAAAGTCTGGCTGGGAAACGTTTGTTGCTGCAATTGATAAAGCAAATGGATATGCCAGTACTCATGGGGGCTCGCCTAATGAGCAGCTCATAGAATTAATCCGGTTTGCTAAAAAACTCCATTTAGCTTGGCAGTCACCACTACTTGAGTGCTCGAGCGCCTATACCCAGCTTCAGAATCACCTTCAGGATGCTGGCATGGCACAGCGACTTGAGAAAGATGCTGCTGGTAAGCAACTTTTAGAGGTTCTTAAACGCTTTGATCTGAGTGGTGGTCTATATAAAGATCTGAAGATGCGATTACCAGAGTGGTTGAGTCTTCTCAAAACGGTAATTGAAGAAGCTTCCTATGAAGAGGCTGGCAAAGAAGCAGAGGCTACATTGAGTATTTTACCTCTGAGTTCAACTCGCCTGCGTGAGTTTGATGCGGTGGTAGTTGTCGGTTGTGATGAGCAACAACTGCCGGCGTTCTCTGAACCACCATTGTTCTTTTCAGACGCACTCAATCGCTATCTAAAATCATCGACCATTACAGCGCAATACATTCAGCAAGCGCGAGATCTTTCCCAGCTGCTTGTTTCATGTAAGAACGTGGATTTAATTTGGCAAAGCAAGAGTAAAAGTGGCGAGCCCTTAAGGCCATCAGCCTGGATTCAACGTTTGCAAGCCATGCTGAAAAAGAAAATTCCATGGGAAGTGGTTGAGGCAAAACTCAAGCCTTATGAAGGTCAATCTCAACCCATTCAAAAATCGGTAAGCATTCCAGATTCAGATTTGATAATTCCCAAAACAGTTTCACCCAGTGCCTATAAGGCTTTGAGGGATTGTCCTTACCGTTATTACGTCAGCAACTTGCTGGGCTTGCGAAAGGCGAAAGAGTTCGAGGAGGGGTTTGATGCCTCCTTGGCTGGCCAAACTTTACATGCGTTGCTGAAAAACTTCTTTCAGGCACTTAAAACAGAAGAAAAAAAATCCCATTCAACGATTCATGGCGGTACGGATGCAAGACGTCAATGGATGATTGATCATCTCATGAAGTTTTCTGAAAAAGAATTTGAGAAGCTGATCGCTGGTGACGCCAGAATATTAGGAACTCTGCGGGATTGGCAAAAACAGATACCTAGTTTTGTGGATTGGCAGCTAAGCCGAGAGAACGAAGGCTGGCACTATCATGATGCTGAGGTACCTATCGGATTCACTTTGACAATCACCGATCCTGATGGAGTCAAGCAAGATATTCGTATTGCCGGGCGTGCTGATCGGTTTGATATTCATCAATCTGTTGCCAGTGCAGCTGCTGTGATTGACTATAAAAATCAGAAGATCAAGAAAATTACTCAGCGTGCCGAGAATATTCTGGACGACCCACAGTTATTGATTTATGCGAGAGGCGCAAGCGAGAATCCGGTTGAGGCTCGTATTCCAGGGCGAGAGGTCGAGCAGGCTGAATGGGTGACGCTGCGGGCTGACATCAAGAATGCAGAAAAGATTATTCGAGTTCACCCAGTTGAAGATATGTCAGGAGTAATGGCAGAATTTTCCGAGCAGGTAGTGAATGACTTGAATGACTTATGGGCACACAAACCCATGCCAGCATTCGCACCCGATAGCGTATGCCAATACTGTGAAGCTAGAGGCATTTGCAGAAAGGGAATGTGGTGAGCGATAAGTTAGAAACTGCTATAGCCTGTAATCCCGCTGAATCGGTGATCGTCTCCGCTTGCGCTGGAAGTGGCAAGACATGGCTATTGGTATCACGCATGATTCGCTTGCTGCTGGCCGGTGCAAAACCACAGCAAATCTTAGCGCTAACATTTACTCGCAAAGCTGCACAGGAGATGCGCGATCGCCTTTATAAATTGCTAGAAGAGTTTTCCACTTGCGATGACGCTACTTTAATCAGTGAGTTGGTGGCGCGAGGTTTAGACGAAAAAGATGCCATTACATTATTACCACAGGCTAGGACGCTCTATTTAAAAGTCTTAGCAAGTCCACAGGCAGTTGTTATTGACACCTTCCATGGTTGGTTTGGGCGTCTATTGGGAGCGGCGCCTGTATCGGCCGAGGTTCAGCCAGGCTTTAGCTTGCGTGAGGATGCCAAGCGCTTGCAAGAAGAGTGTATGGCGGATTGGTGGGGTGACTTGCCTGACGATCTACAAAAGCACTATGACATTTTGTTAGAAGAGTTTGGTGCAGTAGAGACCCAAAAGTTTTTGATGGGTAACTATAGTCTCTTTAAGCAAAGAGGTGCATGGACTTTTTTCCAAGAGTCCTGCAATAAGCTGGGCATTAAGCCTATTGATTGCTTAGATAGAATACTGCCGCACTTGGGTACGTTAAACCCCCTTGAGGTGCTTTGGAAGCACCCCCAGACAAAAGCGAATTTAGAGTTTCTCCATAAATGTTTTGGTAATGGGACTCCAACTCAAATAATTGAGGCTCCCTATATTGCGGAGGTCATTAAGCACCATATGGCTGGTGGATCAGTGATGGATATTGCTGATCAATGGGAGAGCTACTTTTTTACTCAAAAGCGCACCCCATTAGCCACTATTGCAAAACCCTCCGTACCGATGGCTAAATACATCAAAGGTATTGGCGGAGATCCTGATGAATTCACTGCGATTTGTCAGGCATGGTTAGATGCCTATGAAGCCCTGTTTGCTTGGCAGGGCGAGCATTTAATACATGCGTTAAATGATGCCTGGTTTGCCATGAGTGAGGCAATGCTTGTCCATATGGAAAAAACTAAAGAAGCCATGCGTGTTCGTGATTTTGACGATTTAGAAATTGGCGTCAGTCAATTAATGGCGAGTTCGGATAATGCTGCCTATCTGCAGGCCCGATTAGATGCAAGATACAAACATATTCTGATTGATGAGTTTCAAGACACCAATCCATTGCAGTGGCAGATTTTGCGCGCATGGTTAGCAGGCTATGGTGATGATGGCTCAATGCCAAGCATCTTTATTGTGGGCGATCCCAAGCAATCGATTTATCGCTTCCGCCGTGCCGACCCAAGACTGTTTGAGAGTGCTCGCATATTCTTGGAGACTAAGCTTAAAGCCAAAGCACAAAATAAAAATACGACCCGCCGTAATGCCACAGCTATCAATGAAGCAGTGAATAAGATTTTCTTGGCAGGGCCTTTGCCTGAAACCTATCGGTATACAAAACAGGAAACCGCCTGGAAGCCTCTGTTGGATGGTATAGCGGAGCAAGACTATGCTGCAACAGGCGAGGCTTATCTATTACCTTTGATTGAGCGCAAAGATCCGCAGATAGCGGAGCGAAATGGCACAGCGTTTGATGGCCCGATTGAAGATGCTGGCAACACCACCAGTGTTCAGCAACGCTATGAAGAAGGCGAAACCGTTGCTCGCTTAATTCATCACATCATAGCCACTCGCAAGGTGATGGATAAAAAAGATGGTAAAGACTTCTGGCGTGATGCAAGGGGAAGCGATTTCATATTGCTGGTCAAACGCCGCCAATTTTTACCCCAATACGAAAAGGCCTTGCGTGATGCGGGACTTGCTTATGATAGTTCGCGCTTGGGTGGTTTGTTAAATACTCTCGAGATCGATGATCTGATTGCGTTATTAACGGTATTGGTTTCGCCAAGACATGATTTACCCTTAGCGCAAGTATTGCGTAGTCCTATTTTTAGTTTTACTGAAGCGCAAATGCAAGCGCTCCGTATGAGTATGGCTGGTGGCTTCCCATCTTGGTGGGATGCTTTGCAGGCCAGTCAGAATCCACAAATACAAAAGGCTGCGCGGTATTTAGAGCATTGGCGTGGTCTAGGCGAGGTGTTGCCTGTACATGATTTGTTAGATTTGATTTATCACGAGAGTAATTTACGAGTGAGTTACGCCATTTCTGCACAGAACCTAGCCCGTGCACAGGTATTGGCTAATTTAGACGCTTTCTTGGAGCTCGCTTTAAATCAAGATGGTGGACGCTATCCGAGTTTGAGTCGCTTTATTGATGAAATGAATGCGATGCGGCGCGGTGATGATGATGAAACGCCAGATGAAGGAGATGTTGAGGCGGAAGCTGAGGTTGATACTGATGATGATATTGGCGAAGTAGATCTTGAAAGTGAAATGTCAGAAGAAGATCAGCATCGACGTGTGCGCTTAATGACGATTCATGGTGCAAAGGGATTGGAGGCACCATTTGTTTTCATTTTGGATGCCAATAATACGGAGTGGAAAGCGCCGCATCGAGGGGTACTGTTAGATTGGCCACCAGAGCAGAGTAGTCCAACTCATCTTTCTTTATATACCGCCAAAACCTTAACAGGCGAACGTAGTACCGTATTTAAAAAAGAGGGTGAAGTCAGTCAAAATGAAAACTGGAACTTGCTCTATGTGGCAATGACCAGAGCTAAACAAGGCTTATGGATGAGTGGTGTCGCTGCTAAGTCAAAGATTGGAATTAAAGAACGCTCTTGGTATGGCAGGGCTTTAGCAGCAGGCATACCTACCTTGGATATTGATGCAATCAAGCTTCCCAGTGTTGTAACAGATGCAAAAGAAATTGAAGTTGAGCGCGGTAGCATGCCATTTAAGATTGATCACTTCCAAGTCGAATGGGATAGCGCAACCACCGCTCATCAAGAGCATCTTGCCAAAATTGAGAGTGGTGCATTAGCTAAGGAGCTAGCAGCGAAAGCTTTGGAGCAAGCAAAAGAAGAGCCTGATCCAGAAATTTTGGAAGAGGGTACGAACTTCCATAAATTACTTGAGTTCCTCACCCCCGACTCCAGCAACCAAGCCAAACCAGCAATGCCAAGCGAGCAAGAGCTCATCAATTGGCTCGGTATAGATGAAGAGCAGGCAAAAAAATTACTCACACGTACTCAAACAGTCCTAGAGACTCCGGAGCTGAGACGCTACCTCACCTCAGGTGAATGGGTGCAGGCCTGGAATGAACTAGACATCGCTAGCAAAGAGGGTAAGAGCTATCGTATGGACCGCTTAGTCGAACTTGATGACCATCTGGCAATCTTAGATTACAAGCTCAGCATCCCAGAGGTGGGTAGTGAGAAATACGAAAAGTATCGCAAGCAATTGCAAGGGTATCAAGCCGAACTCACACGGATCAGAAAAGATAAGCCTAACAAGGCTTACTTGATCTCATCTAAGGGTGAGATGGTAGAAGTTAAGGAGTGTATCAAGAGGCTGCCTTGAATTTATTGGTAATTAAAGTTCCTTTATTTAATTTCTTTTCAACCATCGAGATAGATTTAGATTCTCTTTTGACTTCGCCAAGCACTTGGTTGATAAATGTTTGCCAGCCTTCACCTTTAGATTTATAAAAATCTAAAACATCCTTATCAATTCTCAGGGTAACTTGTTCTTTAAGCCCGCTACCTAAGGGTCTACCGCGACCACGAACTAGTTTAGGTCTGATTTTCTCCCACTCTTCATCAGTAAATGGAAGGCTATCTGGATCTGACATTGCCGCTTTTGTAATGGCAGCATCTTCTTCTTCAGTAGTTAGTCTAATTATTTTCTTTTTCATATCTGTCTATCTCACGGGCATTTGCTTTTCTTAAACTAATAATTCTCATCGCTACTGTTGACTCTACATAAATCACGCAATACAGGCGTCCGTTCATTAAGACCAAAGCAATACGTCTTTCTTCGCCATAATTCTTTCTTTCATCAACCTAGCTAATGGCCTAATCCCAATCAAGCAGCTTTGCATCTGAGAGCGGAAGGCCATGTTTTACAAGGTTAGAGTCATTTTTTGCTGAATCATAAGTGAATTTCATCGGAAATATTGTAGTTACGTTAAATCATAACATCAATGAATTAATATAACTACAAAAATTATGGGAATTTCAATCTAAATAAGCGGGTAGCCAGCATTATGAAGTGCTTACTTATGCCCTTGAAGTTCCCGTAAAAGCCCCCATGTAGATGATGAATGGTAAAAATACCTAAACTAGCGATAATGAAATTCGCAGCAAAACATTTCACGAGGAGTCATGATGAAAATACAAAATGTACTGAAGTTCATTGTTGGTGTATTTGCCAGCGCAGTATTGCTCACGAGCAATCTCGCCCTTGCTGAAGCGACATTACCTGAAGTTTCTCAAGCCATTCAATCTGGCCAGTTGGCAAAAGCAGATGCCATGATGCAAGAGGTCTTGAAAAATCATCCCAATAGCGCCAAAGCACATTACATTGCTTCTGAGCTTTTCCTCAAAGAAGGGAAGTTAGATGCAGCAAGAAATGCTTTTGCACAAGCAGAAAATCTGGCGCCGGGTTTGCCATTTGCTCAACCTGATTCTGTACAAAGACTCCAAACGCAATTGCGTGCAGGTACAGTGCCAGCCAATACTAATGCTAATGTAGGCGCAAGCTCCATCTTTACTAGCCCAGTTTTTTGGATCTTGATTGCTATCTTAGTTGCAGGCGCTATCTTCTTTATGAGGAAGTGCCAGCAGCCAGTGGAGGTTTATAACGCGCCGACTGCGAATGGACCATATCCAGGGACGCCAGGAGCGCCTGGTACCTATCCGCCTGGTTACCCAGGTGCACCAGCATCTGGCATGGGCGGCGGTTTAATGGGGAGCTTGGCAACTGGCGCAGCACTCGGTGCGGGTATGGTTGCAGGTCAGGCCTTGGCAAGTCACTTAATGGGCGATGGTAATCGCAGTAATCCTGGCAATGTTAATAATGATTTCAACCAAGTTGGCGGGCCTGCACCGGATGCGCCAAACTTTGGCGTGAGAGACGGCAGCTCTTGGGATGATGGCGGGGGTAGTAGCTCTTGGGATGATGGCGGTGACGGTGACTTTATGAACGACGTGTAAGAATAAGCAAGAAAGCAGACAAAGCACTATGGAATACTTTTCAGAGGTGATTGAAGTAGTAAGCCCCTGGCTCTTCCGAGTCAGCGTTTATCTATCAAATGCCTTTCTGGATGATCCTGCAATTCTGGCCTTTGTTTTTTGCTAAAACAGAAAGTACGCACCCAATAAAAAACCACCGATATCGGTGGTTTTTTATTTGAAGTAAAAGAGAAAAAAATAATAAGAAAAACTCAAAAGAAAAACTCAAAAGAAAATTAAGCTTTTACTTGATCATCCCTGCATTCTTAGCATCATCCATCGCTTGAACGGTTTTCTCTTTCATGAATGCTGGCATCTTTGCTAAAGGTACATCTACTAAAATAAAGCCAGCGTCTTCTAACTTCTTCTTGGTTTCAGGATCGGCATTGAGTTTTGCAAAGTAGTCAGACATTTTTTGCTGTAAGACTAATGGAGTACCTTTTGGTACAGCCACACCCCGATAAGCGCCATCCACCCAGTTCAAGCCAAGCTCTTTGAAGGTTGGCACATCCGGCAAAGCAGGGTTACGCTTCTCAGTCGCAATAGCTAGCGTGCGGACCTTCCCTTTTTGCTGAATGGCCAGAGGAAGATAGCCCATAGCGCCATCAACATGCATACCAATCAAGGCGGTAATCAAATCACCCGTACCTTTAAATGGCACATAAGTAATTTTGACGCCAGCTAGCTTATTTAAACGTTCTACTGCCATATGGTTAGCTGAGAACTGTGCTGACCCAGCGAGAGTCATCTTGCCTGGATCTTTTTTGGCGGCTGCAATAAATTCTTGATAAGTCTTGTAAGGGCTATCTGCAGACACCATTAAGGCATCTGGAGTGAAGTGATAGTAGTAGATCGCGTTAATATCTTCAGTCTTGTACTGAATACCTTCTTGTAAGGGCTGCAAGATAGTGTGCGGGATATTGACACCCACTACCGTTGTGCCATCGGCAGGGTAGGTATTCATCGTGCTCCATACCAATGCACCACCAGCACCAGCGCGATTGATGACTACCATCGGTTGCTTGAACTTCTTGGCAGAGATATCGGCTTGGTAGCGCGCTACTAAATCAGATTCACCGGCAGCGGGGAAGGGAATGATGTACTGAATGGTCTTATCGGGGAAGGGTTGAGCATGTGCTCCTGATAACAATCCAAAAGCAATTAAACACGCGCTCAGCAAGATACTTACGGCTCTAGGCAACTTCAATAACTTCATTTGGAGATCTCCTCAATGACTGCATTAGTAACATCACTCATCATGGCTGTACCGCCCAAATCACGAGTATGTAATTTTGGATTGGCTGTCACTTTTTCAATGGCGGCCATGAGCTTTGCACCGAGGGCTTTTTCACCGAGGAAGTCGAGCATCATGACTGCTGACCAAAAGGTGCCAATGGGATTAGCAAGACCTTTACCCATGATGTCAAAAGCAGAGCCATGAATGGGTTCAAACATCGATGGATAGCGACGCTCTGGATCGAGGTTGGCTGTTGGTGCAATACCTAGGCTGCCAGCTAGTGCAGCTGCTAAATCACTCAGAACATCGGCATGTAAGTTTGTTGCAACAATGGTGTCTAAGGATTCAGGGCGGTTGACCATACGCGCAGTAGCAGCATCAACCAATTCTTTATCCCAGGTTACATCCGGAAAATCTTTAGAAACGATATTAGCAATCTCATCCCACATCACCATACCATGACGTTGTGCGTTCGATTTAGTAATGACGGTGAGGTGCTTGCGAGGGCGTGACTGCGCCAACTTAAAGGCGAAGCGCTGTACACGCTCAACACCAACACGGGTCATGATGCTCATATCGGAAGCGACTTCAATAGGGTGACCTTGATGGGCTCTACCGCCTACACCAGAGTATTCACCTTCGGAGTTCTCACGCACGATCACCCAATCGAGTTGGTCTGGCTTGCAATTGCGTAGTGGTGTTTCAATACCAGGAAGAATGCGAGTGGGGCGCACGTTTGCGTATTGATCAAAGCCCTGACAAATTTTGAGGCGCAAGCCCCATAAGGTAATGTGGTCTGCAATCTTGGGGTCGCCAGCTGAGCCGAACAAGATAGCATCTTTAGAACGCAAAGGCTCAAGACCATCTTCGGGCATCATGATGCCGTGCTTACGGTAGTAATCGCCACCCCAATCAAAGTGCTCAAACTCAAAAGCAACTTCAGGATGTTTTTTGCTTAAGGCATTTAATACCTTTTCGCACTCAGGAATAACTTCTTTACCAATGCCATCGCCCGGGATGGATGCGATTTTGTACGTCTTCATATGTCTCCTGCTGTTCTTTTTATATGAGTTACTGAGTTACCAATCTACCTAGTAACTTCTAAGATCATTATGCAATTGCTTCGGCCTCAATACAGTCACCTCGAACTTGGGGTTTATGAGTAGAAAAGAGAAGGTAGGAGGGTACCCATAGCCCCAAAACAACAAAAATAAGACTATTTTTACGGTTTTTACATATACTGTATAAACATACAGTATATTAATGACTATGACGCAAGTAATGAACCCCGCAAAATCAACCCTAAGCCAGGCACCACAAGCCTTGGCGGGTCATTTTGCTGCCTATGAGCTCAAGCTCCTCAGTCACCGGATTTCAGCTGGATTCCCTAGCCCAGCAGCAGATTACGCTGAGGATGGTCTAGATCTGAACCATTACTTAGTTCAGAACAAGCCAGCCACCTTCATGTTCACCGTGAAAGGGGATTCAATGTTGGGCGCCGGGATTTGCGATGGTGACAAGGTAGTGGTTGATAAAGCGCTTAAACCAAAACATAAAGATATTGTAGTTGCTGTTGTTAATAGCGAATACACCATCAAGCGCCTCTATCAATTGCGCGGCCGTATTGAGCTTCAACCCGAAAGCCCTAACTATCAACCGATCACTTTTAGCGAAGGCAGCGAGCTGCAAATCTGGGGTGTAGTGGTTGGGGTAGTGCGCAAGTACAGTAATGCCAGCGGCAGATACAACAAAGAGGGGAAGTGATATGAACTCCAATTTACAAACTCTATCAACTCCTCTTTTTGCACTAGTGGATGTGAATAACTTCTATGTTTCTTGTGAGCGTGTATTCCAGCCCAAGTTAGAAGCGGTGCCGATGGTCGTGCTCTCTAATAACGATGGTTGCGCTGTAGCGCGTAGCGCTGAAGTCAAAGCACTTGGTGTGAAGATGGGCACGCCTTGGTTTCAGATGAAGGATCTTGCTAAGAAGCATGGTATTCAGGCTTACTCATCGAATTACACCCTGTATGGCGATATGAGTAGCCGAGTAGTTCAGGTACTCAGAGAGTTCACCCCAAACCTCGAGGTCTACAGCATCGACGAGAGTTTCTTGCAAATCGAGACTGTTCTCAAGCAATACCAGGGCACGATCGAATTAGGTCAAAAGATTAAACAGCAAGTGAAAGACACCACTGGCTTGCCAGTTTGCGTAGGTATTGGTGCTAGCAAGACATTAGCCAAGCTAGCCAATCACTTGGCTAAGAAACATAAGCAGTCTTCTGGCGTATGTGATGTGAACGCGATGGCAAAAGAAGAGCTCTATCAGTGGATGAGTGAGACTGAAGTAGGTGAAGTCTGGGGTGTTGGTAAGCAAATTGCCAAGAAACTCAAAGCCCAAAATATCAAGAGCGTATTTGATCTCTTGCAGGCTTCACCACAAGCAATGCGTCAACAGTTTGGCGTAGTGATGGAGCGCCTTTGTTATGAGCTGCGTGGCACATCTTGCCTGCAGTTAGAAGAAGTCGCGCCAGCTAAGCAACAAATTATTGCTTCACGCAGTTTTGGTAAGCTAGTGACTAGCCAAGTAGAGCTTGCTGAATCGGTTGCCACTCATGTAGCGCGTGCAGCTGAAAAACTCAGAACCCAAAACAGTACTACGGGCGCGCTCACAGTATTTATTCAGACTAATCCGTTTAAGCAAGGCGAGCCACAGCATCACCAGGGCATCACGATTCCTTTGGCAGATCCCACGGATAACACGCTGACATTAACGAATGCAGCGCTGGCAGGTCTTAAGCAGATTTATCAGGCCAACTTTCGTTACAAGAAGGCGGGCGTCATTCTGAACCTCATTAGCGATAAGCCAACAGCGCAGCAATCGCTCTTTGAAGATCTGGAAACCAAGGGCAAATCAGCGCATCTCATGAAAGCAGTAGATGAGATCAATACGCGTTTTGGTAATGCGGTGATTCGATCTGCGGCAGCAGGCACGAACAGCACTAAAGAAGAATGGCAGATGAGATCAGGTAATAGATCACCAAACTACACCACCAAGTGGGATGAGTTGCCGATAGCAAGATAAAACAATGTGAAAAAGCGTGAGAAAGCATGAAAAACATGAAATCAGTAAACAAAAAACCACATTTTTTTACTAGCTCATTTTGTGAGCTTCTAACCCAATAACCTGAATACATAGCAGCAAATTACTAACGCAAACTACTGAAGGAGCATAAAAATGGACTTATTAAATAACTTTAACGGCATTTCACTGGCGATTGTCATGATTCTGTCTTATTGCGCGGTGTTAAAGAATACGAAACGTCATGAGAGTGACACAACTCAGGCATTTAATCGTAGATCCCGTTAAGGGGGAAGTAAAAAGAACAATAGTTGTAGCAGGTTTTTTCGGGGAATAAGGAAATCACGGACTCCTTATTCCCTTATTTATTTTGGGACAGCAATGATGCTGTTTGATCCAAAGAATTAGGGGTGAAATAATTGCCCTAAGTAATCTACGGGTTTTTATACGATCACAAAGCCATAAAGTTCGTTAATATTAAAAAATGAATGAAGATAAACAAAACTCCCTAGAGCAAAAATTAAGGCCGTTACCGCGTTGGATCTTTATGACCCGCTGGTTACAAGCGCCCTTATATATTGGTTTAATCGTTGCTCAGGGTGTATACGTATGGCAGTTTTGGGTTGAGTTAGTTCATCTATTTCAGATGATGGCCAATAAGAGCATGACAGAGACTGCTTTGATGTTGGTGGTCCTGGGTTTAATCGACGTGGTCATGATCTCCAATCTATTAGTGATGGTGATTGTGGGTGGTTGGGAGACGTTCGTCTCCCGTTTAGAGTTGGAGAATCACCCAGATCAACCTGAGTGGCTATCCCATGTCAATGCGGGCGTGCTGAAGGTAAAGTTGGCCACTGCCATTATTGGAATTTCATCCATTCATTTGCTCAAGACTTTCATTAATGCAGCGTCTTATGATGAAAAAACCTTAATGTGGCAAACCTTGATTCATATCACATTCGTCTTATCTGCTTTGGCGATTGCCTATACCGAAAAAATCGTTGCTTCAGCTCACAAGCCAGATTCAATGTGAAAAAGAGATACTGCATATTAAGTAAGAACGCTAACGTCAGCTTATAAGTGCTCAAAAGTAAAGGCTTTGGAGTAGTGCACCGAGGATATGCCCATAAGATATCTCATTAGCAATCAAAATCATCATCAATATCGTCAAAGCGATACTCTAGGTAAATATCTTTACGCGTTTTATGTTGCCAATGAAGACGATCTTTCAATAAGTCATATTTAATGCCGTCGGCATACTCATTGAAATAATCATCTTCTTCATTATTGAAGTGATGAAATCGCATGATTACCTCCTTAGCTTAGTTAGGTTTGTGACCCAAAAACTGAGGAGCGATTTCAATACAAGCGGTAAACCAGTAGTTGTTTCGCTCCGCAGATCAAATGCTTGTGCGAAGTCTGAGTAAACTGTGATGACATGTCTATCAAAAAGCGGATTTATTTTTATAAAAAACAAAATCATTGCTAAAAAACTACAGAAGCAAGGGCTAAACGACTTTGAAAGCTAATTTATCTATAGATGCGAATCCATGTTTTGAATGTGGCATGTGTTGCCAATTCTTCCGGGTCAGTTTTTATCATGGAGAAGTCGCAGGTAATGGCTTTGGAGTAGTTCCAGCAGAGCTAACAAGTAAGCTGAATGCCCATCTGGCTTGTATGAAAGGTACAGAGAAGGGGAATGGCGCCTGCATAGCGCTCAAACACACAGAGGAAGAGGGTTGGCGTTGCTCTATTTATGAACAAAGACCTACCCCTTGCCGAGAATTTAATATTCTCAATGAAGATGGAACAGTTAATCAGAAGTGCCAAGCACTACAGCTCATTTCTAAGCAGAGAAAGCAGCACGCAAACTCTTGAGCCAATACTAATTTAATCCATCAGTAGCTTGATCACGAGTTTTAATGGTAATTACTTATTTCTTTAATCTTTTTAGGCAGCCTTTAATTCAAACTTAATTCTCTTTCCTAGGGCAGTGGCTGCGCTAGCTAACGTAATTAAAGTAAGGCTAGTATCCGTTTCATCAAGAAGACGATTTAAAGCGGCGCGACTGGTGTGCATCTTCTTGGCCATAGAAGTCTTCGTGATTTGTTGTTTCTCCATCTCACGCTCAATTTGCCAAGCTATGACACGTTTTACTGCTACGGCAGTTGAATGTTCAAGAAGAGATTCTTCTTTTAAGAACTCATCAAAATTGCTACCAATATGCTTTTTCTTCATACACATCTCCTTAACTGCTTTACTCTATTTTTTGCTAAATCTAAATCAGGTTTTGGTGTCTTTTGCTGTTTCTTGATGAATCCATGAATCAATACCATGGTGTTGCCATCCAGTGCAAATAGAATTCTTGCGATACCTCCGTTGAGTCTGCATCGAATTTCCCAAATTGCACCATCAATGTGTCTGACAAGAGGCATTCCAAGAGGCCAGCCAAATTGAACGATTTTAATATCCTCGCCGATTCGCTTTTTGTCTATACCGGGCAGCAAATGAAGCCAATCTCTAACGGGCTCATTATTTACTTCTGTTTTATAAAAGCGTACTTCTAATATGGGGTTCTTCATCCATATAGCGTACCAATAATGATACACATTTTACATCAGAAGTTACTGAATTTGATGTAGGACGATTTAGCTTGTTAAATGGGTTAGTTGAGGGGATTGCTATAAGCCCTGATTACTTAGCTTCTAAGGCCTTGCGTAAATAACCAGAGACATTATCTTGTCGTAGCAACCATTGCTTGTAATCACTAGGTACTTGGCTAATCAGCTCACCCTTATGTTTGCCGTAAGGCATTGTTGTGGGAATACGCGCTTTCTCAGACATCTCCCATAAAGCATCTAAAGAAGCGGGATGCAACTTATCAATAATCTGAGCAACAATCTTGGAGCAGATCCAAACATCAGCTAGTGCACTATGGGCATTGCGTAATTGCTCTCTAGCGGTATCGCGTTCAAAGTAATAGAGCAGGGCACTTTGCGTATGGCTATCTAATTCAGGCCAAAGACTGCGTGCCAGGGCTAGCGTACAAATACGCTTGACCTCAGGACTACCAATTGCAACCCAATCAAAATCAATATTGTGACCAATGAGGTATTTAGAGCCAGCCGGCAATCGAAAAGAACTGCTAGCAGGGCAGTTGACTAGTTCTTCATCCATGATGTGATGAGTCGCAAGAGCGCCTAAGCTAATTGGTTTGCCTGGGTTGTAACGTTGCACCCAAGGATTACCTACTTCAAATGGCTTGAGGGAAGTGACATCAAGTGAGGCAGCCTCAATAATGACGGCATCGTTCTTGTCAGTTGCTTCTACATCGAAAATAATGGCTTGGGACATAAGGGCTTTATGAGGATTGTTTAGATCTATTGTGCCTTGAGTATCCAGTTACTGACATCTAAATCATCCTAATGCCCTATTCAGTGGGATCTCAAAGTTCTACGCTCAAACATTAAACTTAGAGGAGGTCAGCTTTGCGAGTATCTATCGAGTGTTCTCACAGGCAATTACAGTTATTCAAGATCCAGTTAGACGCTCGAACTGTCCTAGTTTTGCTAATTATTTGGATGATTTGGGGTATTTTGCGGATTCTGAAGATCTTTTGAAGCGCCGTTTTTTTTGCGCGAAGTGGGGCAGATGACCCACCCCGTCACTATCAGTTTTGACTACTCTGGTTTAATGCCAGATTTCTTAATCAGATTTGTCCATAGCTCAATTTCAGATTTCATAAAACTGTTATAAGCGTTGACTCCTAATTGGGGAATCACGAAACCAACGGACTCAATGCGCTGCTTCACTTCAGGAGTTTGCAAAGCTTGAATCATGGCAGCTTCTAGCTTATCGATTACAGGCTTAGGTGTTCCTTTGGGTGCGCTTATACCAGCCCAAGAGAGGGCCTGAAATCCTGGGTAACCACTTTCTGCCACAGTCGGAATAGTGGGATAGAGCGGATTGCGCTGCAGGCTGCTCACTGCAATTGGGCGTAATTTACCCGATGCAACATAAGGCAATGCTGCATCT
>Ga0114960_10001879_pt1 | contig 16693 bp, 17 predicted proteins | sample C_130625_MF_Meta_FD_92637 | JGI IMG/M metagenome (GOLD analysis project Ga0114960, IMG submission 92637) | Freshwater microbial communities from Lake Croche, Canada to study carbon cycling - C_130625_MF_MetaG | ecosystem: Environmental > Aquatic > Freshwater > Lake | place: Lake Croche, Canada... | reverse complement strand
TCTCTGCTAGCGGGGACAGCAAGTGCTAACGCGGTTAGCGCGGTCCCCTCAGCAACCAAGGTCAGAGTTGTCACCACTGCAACATCAGCCAAACTAACTTGGCAAGCATTCCCAACGAGCAAAATAAGTAGCATCAAAGTAACGGCCACTTCCGGAGCGGCGAAGATAAACAAGACGATTGCAAAGACTGCAACTTCATATTCCTTCACCAAGCTGAAGTCCTTCACCTCATACACCTTTACCGTTACCGCGTTCCTCGGCTCAAGATCCGGAGCTACTTCAACGCTAAAGGCAAAGACCAAAGCTGTTAAAACTCTTCTCTATAACTCAATCTTCTTTGGCGCTCCAGATGACATGGTAGTTGGCGATGCAGATCAAGCACTATTTGCCCTACCAAATGGTGCAGTCACAACTTTCTCAACAACCACCCCTACCCGTTGCTCCATAACTGAAGACAACATGCTGCACGCAATAGCGGTTGGCGAATGTATTGTGGTCGCTAGCAACGCTGGTGATTCAGACTACCTTCCCGCTTCACCGGTTGAGCAAGTTGTAAACATCACCGCATCGATAGCAGACATCAAGAAAAACTTAGAGTGGGCCGATGAATTTGATGGTGCGAGCAATTCAGGTCCTAATTCTGCCAACTGGGGAATTACTACTGGCGACGGCTGCGGGACAGCGGCTGGTTGTGGCTGGGGTAATGGTGAAGCTGAAGCATATGCTGCCTGTGCTAACAAACTTGACGGCAATGGTTTGATGGTCATCACTGCCTCTACACCTGCCGGAGACTCAAACTGTATCAGCAACAAAACCTGGACAAGCGGGAAGTTCACAACCTTCGGTAAGAAGAACTTCGGTTACGGATACTTCGAAGCAAAACTAAAGATGCCGGCCGGTGGTGGCACTTGGCCAGCCTTCTGGACTCTTGGCTCAAACATCAACTCAGTGCCTTGGCCTAAATGTGGTGAATTAGACATCATGGAGTATGCAGGAAACAACCCAACACGAACCACCTCGGCTGTTCATTACGAAAACAACGCTGGGGTTCATGATTACAAGAGTGGAGCGCTGTCTAATAGCACCGAGCTCTCAGAAGAATTCCACACGTACGGCATGCTTTGGCTACCGAATGAAATCACATTCTCCTTTGATGGCAGACCAGTACTAATTCTCAAGAAGTCCGACACTGGCTTATCCCGCTGGCCATTTGGCCCTAATGCCGCTGGTGTTGATCCAAAGATGTATATCATCTTCAACCTAGCGATGGGCGGCAACTACGGTGGTGGCATCGAGAGTGGACTAAAGAAAGCAACCTTTAGCATCGATTACGTTCGCTATTACAGTGTCGATGGTTTCCCTTCAACCGTAACTAACTAGGTTCACTGCGCTGGCTAATCTCAGTTCTGTGGGAAGCCTAGGTTGATACCGCCATGGCTGGGATCAAGCCACCGGCTAGTGACGGTCTTCTCTCTGTTAAAGAAATGCACACCTTGAAGACCATGAGCCTTGGTATCACCAAACAGCGAACTCTTGAAACCACCGAAAGAGTAGAAGGAAACTGGGACTGGAATAGGAACGTTTATACCAATCATTCCAACTTCAACTTCATTCTGGAAACGTCTTGCTGCACCGCCATCATTGGTAAAGATAGCTGTGCCGTTTCCATACTTACTCTCATTGATAATCTTGAGACCTTCTGCATAGCTCTGCACCCGAACTACTGAAAGCACTGGGCCAAAGATTTCATCTAGATAGACGTGAGAGTCAACCGAGACATCGTCAATCAAGGTTGGCCCTAACCAGAAACCATTGCTGTCACCATCAACTGGAATTTCTCTCCCATCAACGACAACGGTTGCCTTATCAGCCAGAGCGGTATCAATATATGAAGCCACCTTATCCCGATGTTCTCTAGTAATAAGTGGCCCCATATCGCAATTGCGACGTCCATCTCCTACCTTCAGGCCCTTCATTCGAGAGGCAATCTTTGCCACCAATTCGTCAGCAATTGGCTCTAGAGCAACAATCACAGAGATTGCCATGCAACGCTCTCCTGCTGAACCAAAGCCTGCGTTTATTGCAGAGTCTGCCACCAAATCAAGATCGGCATCAGGAAGCACCAGCATATGATTCTTCGCTCCACCAAGCGCTTGCACTCGCTTACCGTTTGCTGTCCCAGTTTCATAGACATACTTGGCAATAGGGGTAGAGCCCACAAAGCTAATTGCCTCAACCACAGGGCTAGTTAGCAGGGCATCAACTGCTATTTTGTCCCCCTGCAATACGTTGAATACTCCATCTGGGAGCCCAGCCGCTTTCAATTGCTCAGCTATCCATAGCGATGCCGAAGGGTTCTTCTCTGAAGGCTTCAAGACAACAGTGTTACCAGATGCGATAGCAATCGGGAAGAACCACATTGGCACCATAGCTGGGAAATTGAATGGGCTAATAATGCCAACTACACCTAATGGCTGCTTAATTGAATAAACGTCAATGCCGGTCGAAACAGATTCGCTATACGACCCTTTTAGAAGATTCGGCATTCCGGTGGCGAACTCAACAACCTCCAACCCTCTGCTTACTTCACCAAGCGCATCCGCCAAAGTCTTGCCATGTTCTTCGGTAACAATCGCAGCCAACTCTGTTTTTTTAGCATTGAGTATTTCTCGGAAATTGAACATGATTTGCTGACGCTTAGTCAGTGAAGTGTCACGCCAACCAGGAAATGCATTGCTAGCAGCGGTTATCGCAGCATTCGCATCCGCATCTTCGGCTAAGGCAACCTCACGAATGACTTGGCCAATTGCTGGATCAAAAACATTACCTGACCTCGGACTTGAATTAGCAGTGAGTTGCCCATTGATGAAATGCAAGGCCTTTGTCATGGATTTCCTTAATTGGTAATAGTTCGACCCAAAGCCAAAACTCTGAATCCAGCTTGCTGCCATTTGGCAACATCTAAAACGTTTCTTCCATCGATGATCAATTTGTTTTTCACACTAACGGTATTTGGATCCAGTTCGCGATACTCTTTCCACTCTGTTGCTAGTACTACTGCATCTGCATCAACAAAAGCAGTTAGCAGGTCATGCTCCAGACTAAGCTCTGGATGTTTTAGAGCCACACCTTCTAGCGCTACAGGGTCATGCACCAATACATTAGCTCCAGCCTCATGAGCCAATAGCGCGATTGCCAATGCAGGAGAGTCTCTAACGTCATCGCTATCAGGCTTGAAAGCAGCGCCTAGAATCAAAATCTTCTTGCTGCTCAAGATACCTAACTCAGCCTTGAGCAAATCGATGACTCTGTCTCTGCGACGAAGATTGATCTTGTCAATCTCGTGTAGATAGGCAACCGACTGGCCAACGCCTAGCTCTTGCGCTCTAGCCATCAGAGCGCGAATATCCTTCGGCAAACAACCTCCACCAAAGCCGACACCGTTGCGTAAAAACTTATTGCCAATCCGTTCGTCATAGCCAATGGCCTTCGCCAGCTGGTTGGCATCAGCACCTGAAACCTCTGCGATTTCAGCCATGGCGTTAATAAAGGAGATCTTGGTAGCAAGGAAAGCATTGGCTGCTGCTTTGACAAGTTCTGCCGTAGCTAGATCTGTAACGAGGAAAGGAACCCCTGCTTGAATCATTGGGTCAAACACTTTTCGCAGTAATTCTTCGGAGCGACTGTTAGTCACACCGACTACCAATCGATCAGGACTGAGTGAGTCTTCAAGAGCAGTTCCTTCTCGAAGGAACTCAGGGTTCCAAGCGAGGTTTGGGTTGCTGAATCCGCTCTCTCGGGCTAGCTGAGCAGTTAACTTAACAGCTGTGCCAACTGGGACTGTTGATTTACCAACTACCAAAGCATCCTCACGAAGATAAGGTGCCACATCTCTAATTGCCGATTCCAAATAACGAGTATCAGCTGCCATTGAACCAGGTGTCTGTGGTGTTCCAACACAGATGAAGTGGATATCTGCATCTCTAGAAGATTCATCATGAGCAGACTTAAACTCAATGCGCCCGGCAGCTATCTGCTCGGCCAAGGCTTCATCCAAACCAGGCTCAAAGAAGCCTGCCTTACCTTGCACTAGAGAGGCAATTTTCTGCTCATTCGGTTCAATGCCAATAACTTGATGACCCACTTTGGCCATCGCAACAGCATGGGTAGCACCCAGATAACCCAACCCAATAACAGTTATTTTCATAGTCATTAGGCAAGTCTATCTAGACATGCTTTATGAACTCAGTTGGTTACGTGAATAACAAATTCGTTGCTGGTAACAATTCCACTAGGGGTTTGGATCTCAGCTCGATAGACAATGTCTCCGGCCTGAGCAGGGTGAACCTTGAAAACCACGGTGCTGTTATCTGGTTTATTGGCAGTGTATTTCTTGACAACCTGCCACGCTCCAGCAGATCTTCCTTCCAGTTGGATGGCATAGGTTTTTGCAGACTTGTCGTCAAGGTTCATGACCAACCCGAGTGGAACACGATCATTGACTTTCCAGTTCAACTGTGAAGTGGCATAGAGCTTTAGTAGCGCTTGAGTCTTCACCGGCTGACTTGCCAGCCATGACCCATACATCACCGAGGCGATGATCGCAATGAAGGCAACGAAAGCTGCAATGACCCAAGTGCCAGTTTTGATTCTCTTAATGAATTTCAAAGGTTATTTTCCGCTCTAAATACGTGCACCAAGGCGTTGGCATGGCCTTGACCCATTTCATGATTTTCTTGCAGGAACTTGACCTGCTCCATGTGCTTCTTGTCTATTACTTTTTTCAGTTCTTTCATCCAGAAAGCTATCGGCTTTCCATACTTAGCTTCAATAGATGGGAAGTAGCTCTTTGGCCCTTTTACTTTTTCTTCCATTATTCAACTCTAACTTGGTCTCTCGCTTTGCTAAAAGCAGCGACACAGATTCTAATGTCATTCTCAGAATGCGAGGCAGAAAGTTGCACTCTGATTCTGGCCTTATCCTTAGGCACTACTGGGAAACTAAAGGCGGTGACATAAACCCCTAAATCAAATAGATTTCTAGCAATCTCAGTTGCCAGTTTTGCATCGCCAAACATCACAGGAATTATCGGATGATCACCGGGAATAAGGTCAAACCCCTCGGCAGCCATCAGGTCTCTAAATAGCTTTGCATTGCTATGCAGTTTGCTTCGTAGCGCTGGACCTTCAACGGCATCGGAGGCTATCCGGATAGCCTCAATGGATCCAGCCGCTATCACCGGTGCCAGTGAATTGGAAAATAGATATGGTCTCGCCTTCTGTCTTAGTAACTCAACAATCTTTCCTCTGCCACTGACATAACCACCGGCAGCTCCTCCTAGCGCCTTACCAAAAGTGCCGGTGTATATGTCGACACGACTGCTGACACCTAGAAGTTCTGGAGTTCCACTCCCGCCCTCGCCTAAGAGGCCAACGGCATGTGAATCATCGACCATCACTACTGCATCGAATTCTTCGGCAAGATCACAAATCTCTCTCAGCGGAGCTAGATACCCATCCATGCTGAAGACACCATCAGTAACAATTACTCTCGTCCTTGCTCCAGCTGATTCTGCAAGAGCTCTTCTTAGATCAGACATGTCACGGTTTTTGTATCGGTAGCGAGATGCTTTAGAGAGCCGAATGCCATCGATGATGCTGGCGTGATTCAACTCGTCACTGATGATGGCATCATCTTCACCAAATAGCGCTTCAAATACTCCACCATTTGCATCGAAACAAGAGCTAAACAAAATGGTGTCGTCGGTGCCTAAAAACTTTGATACCGCGTCTTCAAGTTCCTTATGGATATCCTGTGTCCCGCAAATAAACCGCACACTGGCAACTCCAAAGCCTCGTTCAGCAATTAAATCAGCAGCTGCTGATTTAATTCTTGAATCATCAGCTAAACCCAAATAGTTATTGGCACAGAAATTGAGCAGGCTTTTCCCAGCCGAGATGATGTGCGAGCCTTGAGCAGAGTCGATTGTGCGCTCTGCTTTATATAGGCCTGACGTTTTAATGTCATCGAGTCGCTTGTCTATTTCTAGCTCTAAACTTTTGAACATCAGATTTGCTCCCAATCTAGAACTACCTTGCCGCCAGTTCCTGCTCTAGCAATGTCAAAGCCCTCCTGCCAATTTCTAGCAGGCAATTGATCTGTGATGACTGAGGCAATGCGCTCTCTTAGAGTTTTACTTGACTTGAGCATTGAACTCATTGCGGTCCACGTTTCAAACATCTCGCGACCGTAAATACCCTTGAGTGTAATCATGTGTGTTACCACTTTTGACCAATCAATGTCGATGGGCTCAGTCGGTAGCCCCAACATCGCCACCCGTCCACCGTGGTTAAGATTCTCAATTATCTCTGGGAGTGCAGCCTTGTGCCCAGACATTTCAAAAGCGACATCAAATCCCTCTCGCATACCCAACTCTTTTTGCGAATCAACTACTCGCTGCTTGGAAACATTTAGAGCTATGTCCGCTCCCATATTCCTTGCAAGTTCCAGACGTGGTTCGCTAACATCGGTTGCCACAATGAATCTGGATCCAATATGCCTTGCCACTGCAATAGACATGAGGCCGATAGGACCAACACCTGAAATCAATACATCTTCACCCACCAAACTAAAAGCCATAGCGGTATGAACGGCGTTACCAAAAGGATCGAAGATTGCACCAAGTGCTGGGTCAATAGCATCATGGTGAACCCAGACATTTGATTCTGGGATAACAACATATTCAGCAAATGCGCCGTCGCGATTTACCCCAACTCCGAGAGTTCTAATACACATCTGTCTTCGACCTGCTCGACAGTTACGACAGATACCGCAGACTATATGCCCTTCACCTGAGACCATTGCGCCGACTTCAACTTCATGAACTCGGCTTCCAATTTCAACTACTTCACCAAAGAATTCATGGCCTGGAATGATGGGGGTCTTGATGGTCTCTGCTGCCCAATGATCCCAACTCTCAATGTGAAGATCTGTCCCACAAATGCCTGTTCGTAATACTCGAATCTTGACATCATTTTCACCAACCAGTGGTTCTGGAACTTCTACCAGCTCTAATCCTGGTCCTGCAACTGCCTTTACTAATGCGCGCATCATTGATCTTTCGTCGCCGTTGACGTGGGCTGACTTGTGGTCACCACATCACCAGCCTAGGAGAATTCAATCCAACTTGTTTGAAGTGACGGGGTGTTGGCTAGATGCAGTCGTAGCATGTAGACATGACTGCCACCATAAATTACGGATACCTGCGGAGAGTGCTAAGCACCGGAGCAACAGTCTTTGGACTAAGTGCTCTCTTTCTACTTTTTGCACCTGCACTGTTCAATGAGCTACTCGGTTTCACCTCTAACTCTGAGCTCGAGTGGGCAATGCGGATGATTGCTATTACCTTGGTCGCCCTCTGTGGGAATATGCTTTCCGTTGCTCTAAACGGTAAAGATGAAGCCGTGCTTTTCTCGGCAAGAGTGATGGCACTTTCAGCAGCAGCCCTTGGTGCATTGACGCTACTGACTCCAGTTACCAACCTGACCTGGTTTGACTTCGTCTATGCAGGAGTTGGTTTTAGCTTTAGCCTCGCCTACATTATCGGGTTGGTAATAACTCCAGGAGCTTAAGATACTCGGCGAAACAAAAAATGAAACTAAAGGATGCGTGGCAGTCGTGGGTGATTGGATCAATGATGCCCCAGCCCTGGCGGCTGCTGACATCGGAATCGCCATGGGCTCAGCCGGCGCAACTGCGGCTAGCCAGAGCTCTGACGTTGTAATAATTGAAGATTCAATTGGAAGGCTCTCTCAAGCAATCGCTATTTCAAAAGTCGCAACCAGCAGAGCGCTGCAAGCCAGTTCACTAGGAATGGGTCTTGCCTTGCTAGCAATGCTTTGTGCTGCTTTCGGTTTAATCAATCCAACGCAAAGTGCAATCGTTCAAGAATTTATTGATGTTGCAGCAATTTGCTGGGCATTGGTGAATTCAAAAGCTTGATAACACTTTTGTATCATGACGCAACCGCTAGGTAGCCGATTCAAAGTATGTCGTTAGGCTTGCCCGATGGTCTCTAAAAACGTTCTTGGAATTGTTTCCATTCGTCTTGCGCTAGCGCTTGCTCTATTTGTTGCGGTCTATTGGCAAGTTAGCGATAGATTGCTACACAACCTTTTCCGTCCAACAGAATACTTCTCATACTTCAGCATCACCTCTGCGCTACTAGCCGCCATAGTGCTTGCTCTTTCTAGCCTTCAACTCATCAGAGGGTTCGCTGAAACAAAACTCCTGAGCCTATCCCGCCTTACTATGGCTGTTTCCATAGTTATCGTTGGCGTCATCTATAACGCACTACTTAGAGGTTCAGCCCCAGATGCCAGGGATGTTGGCTATGACTGGCCAGTGCTTCCAAATGAGATCATTCACACCTTTGTTCCTATTCTGATCTTCTTAGAGTGGTTGCTAACTCGAACCACAATCAAGCTCAAGATCAATCAGGCGTTCTGGGTACTCGTCTACCCATTGAGCTGGCTGGCTTTCTCCATCACTCGAGGAATCATCACTGCGTGGTGGCCATACTGGTTTATTGACCCTCAGTACGGATTAGGCACTCAGGTAATGTGGATTTTCATTATTGCTGCGCTGTTCAGTGCTTTAGCTCTTGGGTTTATTCCAGCCCAAAAGGCACTAGCCAAGCGCTAAGTCAAAAAGGCTTAACCTTTAGTAATGATTGATTTCTCAGCACCTGGATTTGTCAAAGACCCATACCCAGAGCTGGCTCAACTTCGTAGCGCGGGTAAACCGATCTGGCATGAGGGGCTAGGTATCTGGCTAGCTGCAAAACATCAAGATGCTAATGCTGTTCTGAGAACTAAAACCCTAGGCAGAATCTTTACTCGCAGAGATCCAGAAACCCAGTGGAACGAATTCAACTGGCTCCACTCTGACAGCATTCTTGATTCTGAACCGCCTAAGCACACCAGACTGAGATCTCTTGTGGGTAAGGCTTTTTCCAGATCTAGAATCGATTCACTGAAGCCTGAAATTGAACGCCTTGCTGGAATCCTTTTAGATAAAGCAGAAGACAAGTTAGCCAGAACTGGAACATTCGATCTGATCGCCGATTATGCCGAACCACTTCCAGTGAAGGTAATCGCTGCATTACTAGGGTTCCCAGACGAGGATGAACATCTTCTGCGACCTTGGTCACAGGCCATTGTGAAGATGTATGAGGTGGATCCATCTGACACGGCTCAGGAAGAAGCAAGACAGGCAGCCCATGAGTTCGCCGAGTATGTTCGTGCTTTGATGATCGCTCGAAAAATAACCCCGGGTGAGGACCTCATCAGCGAGCTGGCAACAGTTGAGGAAGCAGGGGAGAAACTCAACACTCAAGAACTTATCGCCACCTGCGTCCTATTACTTAACGCAGGCCATGAGGCAAGTGTGAATGGTTTCGGTAATGGCATCGTGGCTGCGCTTCAAAGAGAAGACCAAGCTCAACTGCTCAGATCGAATCCAAGGGCGGTCACTGACACAGCTATTGAAGAATTTCTTCGCTTCGATGCACCACTTCAGCTATTTGAGAGGACAGCAACCCAAGATACCGAGATTGGTGGCATCACTGTTCAAAAAGGTCAAAAGATTGCTTCCCTATTAGGTTCAGCAAACCGAGACGAGGATGTTTTTGAAAATCCAGAACAAATGGATCTGACTAGAGCCAATAACCCTCAGATTGGATTTGGTGCTGGAATTCACTTCTGCCTTGGCGCACCTTTAGCAAGATTGGAACTTAGCGCGTCTCTGCCTATGCTTTTCGAAAGATTTCCAGAGATCCAACTAGATGGGGAGCCGGTGCGAAGAGACACTTTTGTGCTTCGTGGCTACGAGGTAATTCCAGCAAATATCGGCTGAATCCCAAGAAATTCGGGGTTTTTGACCTTGTAACGAATTGGTAACTCGCAATTTGAATTTTGTTTTGTTTCCAATTGCTGAGAGTATTCTGGTAATGCAGTCCCCAAAGTCGGGTGTCCTACGGTTTGCCCGACCTAACTAATTAGGAAAGGCTACAAACAAATGACAATGAATGACCTTGGAGTGCTATCTTACGCACTATCTGGATTCCAATTCAGTGCCGTCTACAACATGCTGTCTCTTGGTATCGCCAGCATGCTTTTCACATCTATCTTCTTGTTCATTGCAAGAGACCGAGTGCTACCTAAGTACCGTCTTGCAGTAATGGTTTCAGCAACAGTTACATCAATCGCTGCTTACCACTACTTCAGAATGTTTGACTCATTCAGCCACGCATATGGCATGAACGCTGACAGCTTTGCAGCTAACCAGGCAGGAATGGCTCTTGACTTCGGTTTTGCTCACTACAACGTTGGCTACCGTTACATTGACTGGCTACTAACTGTTCCACTACTTCTAGTTGAGCTAGTTGCAGTTCTAGGTCTAGCAAAGGCTATCCAGTCTTCATTGCTAAAGCGTCTAGTTCCAGCAGCAGCAGCGATGATCATCCTTGGTTACCCTGGTGACATCAAGCTAGAGGGAATGAACCCATCAATGTGGGGTCTACTATCAACAATCCCATTCCTATACATCATGTATGTTCTATGGGTTGAGTTGACTAAGAGCCTTGCTAGCCAATCAGAGAAGATTCGCAAGCTGTTCTTGGGTCTAAGACTTCTTCTTATCGCAACATGGGGTGTGTACCCAATCACCTTCATCATGGCTATGAACAGCACTGGTTCTCCAACTGCTTCAGAAGTAGTCTCACGCGAAGTCGGATACAGCATTGCTGATATCTTGGCTAAGTGTCTCTTCGGTCTAATCATCTTCAGCATTGCTCGTATCAAGTCAGCTGAAGACGACAAGGCATTTGCAGCAGCAGAAGGTCACTAGTCAATAGCTAAGTATTAAACGAATGAGGCCACTGGAAACAGTGGCCTCATTTGCTTTAACTATTTAATAGCTTATGGAAATCTGATCACCGACAGCAGCACGCACCATCGGGATAACCTTTGTGGCATAAAGCTCAATCGATCTCATCAGCAGACTGTGTGGCATTGGGCCGTTGGAATACTTCAAATCAAACCGGTTAGCTCCGGTTGACTCAATCGCATGAATGATCTTGTCCGCTACGGTCTCTGGAGAGCCCACGTATAGCGAGCCATTCTTTACTTCATTATCGAAGTGGTCATAACTCATCGGACCCCAACCTCGTTCACGCCCAATACGCCCAAAGGCGGTTTGATAGTGTGGCCAAAGCTCTCTGGCGGCTTGCTCATCGGTATCTGCTATGTGACCCGGGGAGTGGATGCCGACGGCTAACTGTGGCTGTTCAAAGCGCTTGAGGGACTCTCTGTATAGACCTACGAATGGCTGGAATCTGGAAGGGTCACCGCCGATGATGGCTAGAGCCAGGGTCGCTCCATGCTTAGCCGCTCTAATCACAGAGTGTGGCGATCCACCAACACCAACTCGAAGAGGAATCTTTCCTCGTTCGGTCTTTGGGTAAACCTCTTGGTTACTTAGAGAAGCTCTGGTTTCACCTTGCCAGGTCACAGGGCCTTCTTTTAGGAGTTCCACTAAGAGATCTAGTCTTTCTTCAAAGAGTTTTTCGTAGTCACTGAGATCAAAACCAAACAATGGGAAGCTCTCGGTGAAAGATCCTCTTCCTGCGGTGATCTCAGCTCTGCCATTACTAAGTGCATCAATGGTTGCAAACCGCTGATAGACCCGCACAGGGTCTTCACTGGAAAGGACTGTGACTCCTGTCCCAAGGGTTATCTGCTTAGTAACTGTAGCTATGCCAGCCAGGATTGTGTCTGGGGCAGAAACTGCATAGTCATCTCTGTGGTGTTCACCAATGTTGAAATGATTTAGACCTAGCTCATCAGCAAGAACTGCCTGAGCCACGACATTGCGGATAGCGTATCCGGCAGATTGCTTTAGTCCGTTGTCATCAACGGTCATATCTCCAAAGGTGTCTAATCCAAATTCAAGGGGGAGTGTCTCAGTCATAAGACAAGACTAAACAAAATACAGATGTTAGTCAAGGGGGGCTTTACTGATTAGATGCCCTGTGTTGGTTCTGAGTAGAGCAGTGCATCAAGCCAAGGAAAGACCAAGAAATAGAGTGCGGTGAGAATCGCTCCAACCAACAAAGCTGATTGCAAAGCTTTCATCAGTTTGTTACCTGGCAAGATGCGCCAAAGCCATGAATACATTATTTGCCCAACCCTAACTCTGCAGGTGGCCCGTCAGCAATCGGAATCTCTTTTTCCAACTCAAGCCAAACAATGATTCTTTGAGTGTTGACAAAGATAGGTGTGCAGGAAGTCATCGTCATGTATTTACCACCGACATGTGCTCCATCTAATTCGAATGGAACCGAATCAATGACACTCACATCTGTCGGGTCAACAATCTTGGTCTGCAGATATTTGTAGACATACCAATAGTCATTGGTTTCTAGATAAACACGATCGCCTGATTCAAGGCGGTGGATGTTCTTGAACGCGCCACCGAAACCACCGCGGTGCGCTGCTAACGCAAAGTTGCCTGCTGTTCCTGGAAGTGCAGATCGGGTGTAATGACCGACACCGATTTCATTCAGAACTGGGTGCCACCTTGTCCCCTCAGCTACCAACCTTGTCCAGTCAGAGCCAAACCTCGGCACATACATGCGGCCGAAGATTTCACCTAAAGTTTTTGCTTTGGCAGGGTCTACAAACTTCTTACTCTTTTTCACCTCGTGACCGAACTGCTGAGCGAGTTTTGTTTGGGATGCTGCAATTACTTCGTCTTGAACGAATACTTCATAAACTGCAAACAGCCCCACAAGAATGCCGAGCGTGACCAATAACTCCCCAAGGATGAGAAGTTTTGAGTTCTTCTTCCTTTTGGCTGGAACGGGTGACCAATGAATTATTGTGCCGTCCGCCAGAATTGTTTCTGGCATTTGCTAAGAGCGCTTAGTCTTTCTAATCAACAAAACTCCTGCTAGTACAAGCCCAAATGCAAGTAGAGAAATTGGCATTGGATCTAAACCAGTCTCTGCCAAAGTTCTCTTCACCTGTTCTGAAGTAGTCGTCTCTACTGGAATGTCTGTCGAGTCGTCAGTAGTCCCCTTGTCATCGATAGCTGGAATCTTGTCCCAAATGGCATGAAGAGTTACGGCAGCATCTGGAATGTATTGTTCTGAATCAACGATTAGTCCATCAAGAGAATCTTTTGCCCAGCCTTGGAAGGTAAAGCCATCTCTGGAAGGAGCTGGCAGAGTCAGCGCTGGAGCTCCTAGTGTGTATGAGATTGGATCTACTGAACCATCTCCTCCTTCAAGATTGAAATCAACTGCTAGTGTGCTCGGAGCCCGTGGCTCCAGCACCTTGATAGGTTCAGGGCTAGTGACCGTATAGGTCAGGTGGAAGTTGATTCCTGCCCATTCGCCTTGGTCAACTAGGACAACATGTAGTTCATTCCAGCCAGTGTGAGTTAACTCTTCAAGAGCAATTGGTCCACCACTGTTCCATTGGCCAGCCTGCTCGCCAGAGATGTCAGTTCCGTTCAAAGAAATCCAACCGTAGTTGTCAATTTTCATGTCAGCCACGAGATTCGATGCACTCCAGCCAGGAGCTAGATAGAAGCGGTATCTGTAGTCAGATCTAACGTTCAAGCAATCGAAGAAACTCGGCGCGCAATTGAGCCAGCTGTTAGTACCAGCGACATTTCCCCAAGGGTGGTTTCCACCAACTAGATAGGCAGGATGCCAAGTAACACCTAGGTCGGTTGAAACTTCGGTGTATTGGTCTTCAGAGTTGAGTGGATGATTTTCATCGATGATTCCACCGTAGATCTCTAGAGTTTGAACAGTAGGTTCAGCGGCCTGTGCTGCTGAGGGCATCGCTAGCCCAACTAGCAAGGAAAGTGCGATGGTGGCATAGATTGCTGAGCTGATTCTCTTCATTGCTCAATCTTACTCCGCAGCAGCTAATTGCCCACAGGCACCATCAATCTCTTTACCTCTGGTATCTCGAAGAGTGGTCGGAATCCCCGACTTTTCTAGAGTTGAAACAAATAACCTCGTCGCCTCAGCTGTTGAAGCAGTCCATATCGACCCAGGTGTTGGGTTCAACGGAATTGGATTCACATGCACCCAACCTTTACCTCTAGCGTTTAGCTTCTGGCCTAGGAGTTCAGCTCTCCACTGATGGTCATTCATGTCTTTGATCAGTGCATACTCAATAGAAACTCTCCTACCAGTGGCTTCGAAGTATGCCCGTGCCGCGTCCAGCGCTTCATCAACTTTCCATCTTGAATTAACTGGGATTAGTTCATCTCTTAGCTCATCGTCTGGTGCGTGCAAAGAAAGAGCAAAAGTCACAGGGATGCTTTCCTCGGCTAACTTCAAGATTGCAGGAACTAAACCAACAGTAGAAACTGTGATATTTCTAGCTGACATTCCTAAACCATTAGGTTGCGCTCCAACCATGGTTCTAACCGCAACCATGAGGCGGTTGTAGTTGGCTAGCGGTTCACCCATTCCCATAAAGACGATGTTAGAGACTCTCTCTTCATGTTCAGTATCTTTTCTGCCACCAAGACCACCAGAGGCGATAACGGCGTTTGCTTGCACAATCTGATCAACTATTTCACCGGCTGTCATATTTCTAGTTAGTCCAGCTTGACCTGTGGCACAGAACGGACAGTTCATACCGCAACCAGCTTGCGAGCTAACACATAAAGTGATTCGACCCGGATAGCGCATCAGCACAGATTCAACTAGAGCACCGTCGAATAATCTCCAAAGAAACTTTATGGTGTCGCCGTTATCGGTTTGCAGTCTCTTGACCTCGGTCAACAGTGGTGGCAGAAAAGCCTTCACCAACTCAGCTCTACCTTCCTGAGGAAGGTCTGTCATGAGTTCAGGATTAGAGGTGTAATGAGTGAAGTAGTGCTTCTCTATTTGCTTCACTCTAAAGCCAGGCACTCCTAGTTCTTTAGCCTTAGCCTCTTTTTCATCCTTAGTCATATCAACTAAGTGCACCGGTGGGATCTGCCTTCTAGGCTTAGCTTCAAACTCTAGTAGTGGCCTACCTGAAGCGTCTTTCTTCTGCTGCCAACCTTCGGTTGCTGGCTTCACCTGACGTGAATCGGTCATGCAAAGCTCCTAAGCAATAACTAAATAAGTGTGAAATTTATGGTGTTGGTCGTCCGGCATATCTAAAGAGATCACCGTACCGAAGCTGGGTAATACGAACAGTTCTATTTGGGTTAGGTGCTTCCAACATCATCCCCTGACCCAAATACATGACCACGTGGTACTTGTCACCATTGAAGTCATCTGTGTATGAGTACCACATTAGATCTCCAGCCACAGCTTCCTTGATAGGAATTAACCTTCTCTTGCCGGCCATGTTGTAGAACTGATTGGTTGCAGAGTGAGTGCCAATATATATTCCAGCTGCTTGATAGCTAGCTTTGGTAATTCCACTGCAATCCCAAATGTCTGGGCCCAATCCGCCTAAAACATATCTCTCACCAAGTTGTTGCTTTGCAAAGTTGAATGCAATATTCACTTTGTCAGTATCTGGTGGACCAACTTCATACAAACTTGGGGCATCAATCGGACCGGGGAGATTGTTTTGTCTCGTCTCGTCAATGATTCCTTGTATGCGCTGTTGCTCAAGCGAGGCTGAAATATTTTCCAAACTGGCAAGCTGTGCAGTGAAAGTTTTATTCAATGCCTTTTGCTCTGCAACTTTTTGGGCTAAAGCAGCAGCAGCAGCCTGGGCTTCTTGCAGTGCAGTTTTAGCTGCAGCCGTTTTAGCATCCAGTTCAATCTTGGCTGCTTTTAGTTGATCCGAAAGCGAGCTTGCATACTGTTGACGCTTGATTGCGTTCTGATAAATCTGATCGCTCGATTGGGCGATCTGCTCCTGTGCGCCAAGTTGGTAGAGCAGGTTGCCAGCCTTCTCAGAATTCAAGAAGAGGTTCAATGAAGTGCCAGCTGCACCATCACGCCACATCTGACTTGCAATCTGGGCCAACTGTTGTTGCGCCAACTCTGCCTCTGCGGCAGCAGCATTAACTTTGCTTCGCAAATCGGCAACCTTGATTGCCATGGCGTCTTCTTCATCTTTGGCCTGGTTATATTTTTCAGCCTTGATCATGGCTTGTTTTTCCAGGTCAGCTTGTTCGATGGTTAGGTCGGCAATTGCCTTCTCCAGACGTTCAATCATGGCCTTCTTTGCTGTGACATTTCGCCTAGCCTGAAGCACTTCATCCTCAGTTGGATAAGGTTTTTTAGCAAAAGCCACTTGGGCTGTAGCGCCTCCAAAAATCAGGCCAGCGACCACAAATAAGGCCAAAAGGCGCGAACGAAGAGCCTTCATAGCCTTGCACCTCCTGTATTTAACTAGCCTTTATCTAAACTAACACCGGATAAGGCAATACTGAGGTTGCATTAACCCCTTAAAAGCAAGTAACCTTGGCTCTTGGTGCTCTAAAAGCTCCATCGCTTTGACGGCCCCATCGTTTAGTGGCCTAGGACGCTGCCCTTTCACGGCAGTAGCACGGGTTCGAATCCCGTTGGGGTCACCAAGGCGAGGGTGTTGGAAAAGTGCTTCTGGTCCTGTAGCGCAGTTGGTTAGCGCGCCGCCCTGTCACGGCGGAGGTCGCGGGT
>Ga0114960_10001877_pt1 | contig 16708 bp, 12 predicted proteins | sample C_130625_MF_Meta_FD_92637 | JGI IMG/M metagenome (GOLD analysis project Ga0114960, IMG submission 92637) | Freshwater microbial communities from Lake Croche, Canada to study carbon cycling - C_130625_MF_MetaG | ecosystem: Environmental > Aquatic > Freshwater > Lake | place: Lake Croche, Canada... | reverse complement strand
CCTGTAAAACCAGTTGGCCCTGTAAAACCAGTGGCTCCTGTTTGGCCTGTCGCGCCGGTAAACCCAGTTGCACCGGTAAAACCCGTGGGGCCAGTAAAACCGGTTGGACCCGTTGCGCCAGTCGCTCCCGTTACCATGGGTCCCGTTGCGCCAGTCGCCCCAGTAAATCCAGTGGAACCGGTTTGCCCAGTTGCACCAGTTGCACCAGTTGCACCCGTTGTGCCAGTGAAACCAGTTGCACCTGTAAAACCCGTTGCTCCAGTTTGACCAGTTGAACCCGTAAAACCAGTTGTTCCCGTTGCACCAGTTTGACCAGTTGACCCCGTTGCACCAGTTTGACCAGTTTGACCCGTAGCGCCTGTAAAACCAGTTGCGCCTGTAAAACCAGTTGCACCCGTTTGACCAGTTGTTCCCGTTGCACCAGTCGCGCCCGTTTGACCAGTTGAGCCTGTTTGACCCGTCGCGCCCGTTTGACCCGTTGTTCCGGTTGCGCCAGTTGCACCAGTTTGAACAGTTACACCTGTAAAACCGGTTGAACCAGTCGCTCCAGTTGATCCAGTTGCTCCGGTTGATCCAGTTGCACCAGTTGCACCCGTTTGACCAGTTGTTCCGGTTGCTCCAGTTGCACCCGTTTGACCAGTTGAACCTGTAAAACCAGTTACGCCAGTTGCTCCGGTTGAACCAGTTTGACCAGTTGCACCGGTTTGACCAGTTGATCCAGTTGATCCAGTTCTTCCAGTTGCGCCGGTCGTTCCTGTGGCTCCAGTATTAGTGGCTGAACCATCTCTTCCTGTCGGTCCAGTTGCACCCGTTATTCCAGTTGGCCCGGTTGGCCCGGTTGAACCAGTTGCGCCCGTATTTGTTGCAGAACCATCCCTACCAGTGGGTCCAATTGGACCAGTGGACCCATCTGCGTATAAATATCCAAATGAAATGTTTGTTATAGAATCTCCAACATTAAAAACGTCAAAATAAGCGCGATAAGAAATTTTTTCATTTGAACTTATTATATTTTCCGCGAATAATACACCATTCTTATAAAAATAGATTTTATCATTTGACAAAACCATCGCAAAAATGTCATTGATCGTATAAGAATCTGTGTAAACAACTACGCTTCTATTTATAAAATTTAACAACACATTATTGTTTTCAAAAATTAAACCATAAAAAATAGTATTATTATTGTCAACAAAACCAATGTGTTTTGTTTTTCCACTTAAATTGGCACCGTTGAATTGAAATGTCAAAAAACAATTGTTGTAAGACTCTTTAGATAACACTCTAGAAATTGTTCCATTATTGGTTGTTTTTGTAAAAGAATTTGCTGATGCAAATGTTATATCACTTTCCAAAGAATATAAATTAAATAAAGAAGCACCCGCTGCGCCAATTGGACCCGGCGCGCCAGGCGGACCTTGCGCACCTTGTGGGCCTCTTTCGCCTTGTTGTCCTTGGTTGCGGGAACCTTGTGTGTTTCTTAAATTATTTGTATAATTTGAATAGGACGACATAATATATATATCTAAGATATATATTATCAATTCGTTGAAATAACCAATTTATTTTTACAAGTGTCTTTATTACTAATAGAATTGTTGTTTAACATCATTCAACGTTTTATAAAAGTGCAAACAGTTTTATTAAACAATCAACAACACGACGACACGCTGTAAGAGAAAAAATCGTCTTGCATAGCGCCTAGATATTATTATTTTTTTTATAATTTATTACAAAACACCATGTGTAATAAATTATTTTAGAATTGCGTTGCTCGGTTGAGTTACGATAAATGGTCTCGCGTTTTTTAAGACGACGGCAATTGTGCGAGACAGAGCTTAATGACACCAAGACTAGCAACATTATACTTCACAACAAGCGGCAAATCGTTTTCAAGATAGACTTCAATCTGAGAGCACAAATTCGTGCACTTAATAAAATAACCCAAGTTTTTCAAAGAAAACTCGCCTTGAATAACCTTGGATGAATCTTGCTTCAAAATAAAACCCATGCTACCGTCTGATTCCTCGCGATGAATTTCCGCTGAAGCGAACTGACCGGAACACTTAAAAATCAACTCGCTTCCAACGGACTTTATCTCCAACTTATCAGAAACACCAGATAAATCGCGAATAATCTTCTGGAAATCGGCTGAAGGTAAGTTGATAACAGACGAGAACTTCACGTCCGGATATTCCAACTCTTCGGGCTCGGGCTCAATTAAGCGAAGCTTCTGAGTCTTGCACTGCTTAATTTCTCCATTTTCAAACTTTAATGCTAAATGAGAAACAATACCGTCAACATAATCGTTGTTTTCAATGTAGATTGTAAGTGTATCATCATTGTCAATAGAATTAATCAACTTGAATAAATGAAACATGTTTACACCAATAATAATCTTTTCCTTTTTGCACTCGTAAAACTCAAAATTCTGCGCTTCTAAATGCAAATGTGCCAAAATAGTGTGCGATTTATCCATATTAATAATTCTAATTCCATCCGGTTGAAATGTAATGTTCGTCTCTAAAAGAATGTCCTTCAACGCGGTCATTAATGTTCTAAAAGGCGCAATTTGAACAGTTTTAATAGTCAATACATTGTTGTCTGTTGATGAACCGTTTGATGAGAAATTTGACATTATAACCATTTTTTATCCATAATCTTTAAATACTTATGACCCGAAATATTAAAATTAAACGCACATTTACGCCTTTATTTATTTTATATAATTTTCAAGTGAAAGTTATATAAAAGAACCCGTTTATCTACCCGACCAAATTTTAATTACTGGCAAATGACTGTAGTTATTTTTTTCATAAAAGTTAATTCCCCATTGACAATACTCGTGTATATTGCCCAACAATGTTTCTTTTTTATCATTGACTTGTAACAAACAAGCAAGAACTCTTTCAAAAGAACACCGATTATTTCTAGTTAATACATGATCCAGCAATTTGCTAATATCATATTTATTGTTAATATACGTTAAATAATCATGTGTAATGATTGTCATGCATCCAAAACAACCCTTCCACAAATCTTTGTTTTCATAAAAAGCGAGCAATTCTGAATCATTAAATAATTTTATCATTTTTGTTTCGTCTTCTATTTGGTCCCAATGATGTTCAAATTCCCATAAAAATTTGTATTTTTCCACGTTTGTGTCTAAACATTTATTTATAAATACAGAATCATGAATTATAACTGCTGTATCAAATAATTTATATTGCAAGTAGTAATAATACGGCAATAATTCACCTCTTCCACGATATTCACTAAGTATAATGGTGGTTTTATATAATTCTAATTCATTATTTGAAACAAAATCGTAGTTGCTATTGTCGTCTATAATAAGAATTTCATTTTCTGGATAGTATTTGCGAATGCAATTATAACAATGAATCCAATATTGATTGGTCGTTTCATCATTTACATGTCGTAAAACAATAAAACCTAGTTCAGTCATTATAATTTATATTTATGTTTATGTTTATGTTTATGTTTATGTTTATGTTTATATTTATGCATTTTTACGAGAATATTTTTTATGCGATGGGAACCTTTGGAACACGTTTTTGACCATGACCATATTCCTTCTTCGCCTTTTTTGCTAATTTGAGTGCTTTTGAACCTGGTTTGCACCCGCTTTCCAATATATTGTAATCTACTGCGGCGGCTTTTCCTGAAGTTATCGCGCTAGCCAGTCGGGCGATCCCCCACGATTGACCTGTTTGATTCGGTCTAGAACCCGACGAAAAATAGGCCCCTTCACCTTTATTGATTATTTTTGCTAAAGCCGCCGTTGAACATCCCGTTTTCTTTGCTAATTCGGGAGTAGCGCTAATATTTTCCACATTATATATTTTTCTTGCATGTGCTAAATGTTTGGATGGTTTTGATGTAAATGATTTTACTTTCTTCCTTGTGTAATAAATACCTTTCTTGTAAAGCCTGCGAGATTTCAACAGCATTTTGCTGACCTTTTTCTTATCCTTTTGCGTTAAGCGTCTCGGTAAATATCTTAATAAAACCTTTCTGGTCTTAGACATTGGAATTCTATTATATATATAGATCATGCATAAAATATTTCACGCATAATTTATTTATTGCTGTTTGGTGGGTTTAGTGGCGGCGAGTGTTGCGAGACTTGCGGCAAAAACGTCTCTTTGTTCCTTTGGTGTACTTGCAACCGCTGGTTTTTTTGCAAACGCGTCTGCTGAGTTTTCTGCAACGGGATGATGCAGCGCGTTTGCTGCGAGTTTTCAAAGATCTGCGTCTAGTGGCCATTATAATATACGCAAACAAAAAAACACAACCGAAATAAGAATAAGAATAAGAATAAGAATAAGAATAAAAAATTATATACTGAATTTACAATATAAAAAACTAATTCCTAAATAAACTATTACATGACCGAAGAGGACGACACGTCAAAATATTTTGATAATATTAAAAGTTTATTCTCAAAATACAAAAACAACCAATATATGTACCAGCGTCTTTGCTTTCATCTAACAGATATTCTTCCAACTACACTTGAGAACGAAGATAAGAATCACGAGAGACGATTGCAACGCAACGCCTTTTTGACAAACGAGCAACAAACATTTATTAAGGTTTTCCTCAGCAAAAATCAATACTATTACTTTCAAAACAACAGCACATTTTACCAATACGATGGAAAAACTTATAAAATGGTGACAGAAGACGACATTCAATATCAACTTTTATCAACTATATCTAAAGATAGAACTCTTATGGATTGGAAACACAAGACAAAAATTAACATCATCAGACAGATTAAAGAAAGAAATATATTTAAATCCATTCCGGAAACTGACACCATTCAAAAAATTATTAATTTATTATGCCCCGCCCTATTTTCAACTAAAAGCCAAGTCAAATACTTTTTATCCATCATCGGCGATAGCATTTTGAAAAAACCAAACGACCTTGTATTTTTAACGAAACCAAAAACCAAGAAAATTTTAAATGAGTTGGATCACATATGTTACATTGTTACTGGTTACGCAAATATTACAAACAATTTTGTCACAAAATACAATGAATCTTACAATTATCAGGATTGCCGTTTGATAAACATGAACGACACAATGTCGGTTGAAAATTTGAGAGATATATTCAACAAGAATGGTCTTGATTTTTTATGCGTCGCAGCACATTATTCTGAAAGATATGGAAACTCTGATCAATATCTTCTCTCTTCGGAAGACTTGTCAAGTTACGCTTTATATTTAAAAAACAATTCTCCCGGTGATATTATAAACGAGTTCTTCAACGATTCACTTGAAAACGTAATTTCGTTAAATTTAGAGACGGCCGCCGATGTGACGGTGTCAAAAAAATACTCCATCTCTTGGAAAAATATGCATTTCATATGGAAATTATTCATATCCAAAAACTCGTTGCCAAATATGTTCTACTCTAATTCTTTAAAAAAGCTACTTAAAGAACGCGTTGCCTACGACGAGCCATCAGATTCTTTTTACAACGTGACTAGTAAATACCTTCCTTTCGTAAGCCATTTTATTCAGTTTTGGGAAAATACCATTACTGCATGTGGAAGCGAAGATTTTGAGTATGAAATTGAAGCAGATGAATTGTGTAGTCTGTTTAAAAAATGGATTAACGATAATGATTCTGTTAGCTTCTACGCTGGCCACACTAATGAACACGATGTCTTAAAAATTATGAACCATTATTTTCCAAATATTGAGATTCTTGAAAATAAATACATTACGAACGTTAAATGCTCTCTATGGGATAAAAATGGGGATATAAATGCGGCGTTGGTTTCTCTTAAAAATTATTATAAAGAAAATGCATTGCTAAATAGCTCAGCAGATGAATCGTTTTTAATATCGTTTGACGAAATTTATGCCCATTATATTAAATTTAAGCAAACAAAGTTTACCATTAGTAAACGTTATTTTGAAAAGTATTTATGTGTGGCTCTTGCAGAATTTATTGAATATGATAGTTTTGTATCTATTTCGTGGGTTTTAAGCGCTTAACTCTTGAGGAGCTAACGCGCCCATCTTGGATCCACCACGGTGCTTCTTGGTTCCGCGGGTCTTCTTGCCAATCTTCACGTAACCGAACTTGCCCTTCTTAGTGCCAAATCCGGCCTTAACAAGGCGCTTCTCCTTCTTAGCCGTAAAGTGCTTCTTTTTGGAAACGATGCGGCCATTCTTGTTTTGGAGCAATTCGCTCTTCTTAAGACCACCGCTGGTCTTGTAGGCAGTGCCGTGTAACACTTGGGCTCTAGAACCTTCTAAAACCTCGTACTTGTGTCCGTGAATGAGGTAGTGGCCGTGCGCATTTTTCGTGTAGCGAGTCATTATAATTTAAACGAAGAAAAAAATAAAAATTTAATTAAAGCCCTGTTTAAAAAATCGCTAAAGAGCACGCGCTAAAACTTATTTCTACTGAGAAATGGAGAAAGAGGCTGGCCTTGTAATTGCCCCAATAATGTATCTCCACTTGAATTATAACCAGCGTTTCCAAATATAACTTTTCCTCCGCGACCATATCTTATCGCATTCACTTGTCTTTCTCTCTGCGTTGTTCCTGGAATAACGTCAGGGTTGCTATTCTTTATTATTTTGCTATTAATATCTGAAGGGCACACGCACGTTTTACATGTCTGGGTGGGTGGAACATATTTAAAATATAAAATAACTACACCCGAACCACCTACTCCGCCTTGAGTTTGAAATTCGCCATTTCCATTTCCGCCTCCGCCACCCCCGCCCGTGTTAGGAAGTCCGGTGTCAGAAATATCGCCTCCTCCACCGCCGCCGCCTTGGCCGCCACTTGAACTGCTGGGTTGTTTATCATACGACCCACCCCCACCACCTCCTCCATAATAATTTGCGGCTGAATTAATTGTTATTAACGTTCCATCTGTTCCATTTGCAGCTGGAATTGATGCATTGAAATTTCCGCCGTATCCCCCACTGCCGCCACCATTTGTCCCTAGACCAGCGTTTCCTCCTTGCGTATTAGATGCATCACCTCCTACATTTCCACCATTTGCAATTATGTTTGAAAAACTTGACGGGGAACCTTGAGTGTGCGCGGATCCTCCTTGACCGACTGTTATTCCGTAGTTAATTCCTTGATATACTGATAAATTTTTAAAATACACTTCACCGCCAGCTCCTCCACCACCACCGTTTAATAAATTTGTGGAACCTTTTCCACCCCCTCCGCCACCACCAACAACCAACGCACGAAAATCATTTACGTCGCTTTTAATATTATCTAAAAATGTAATAGACCCGCTAGTATAAAAAGTTATAGTGTAATATCCGTTATTATGAGTTGCTTTTGCATCTCCCGAATTTATTTTAAAAGGCATTATTAATTGGTTTTTTTGACAGTTACCGCAATTTATAACATGTTTAATATTTCCGGCTCTTCTTCCTGGTATAATAAATAATGAATTATATGTAGAAGCCATTTTGCGTGGTTTCTTATTGATGCATTATCTATAGAAATTTGTTTTCACGTTTCACCTAAAATGAAAACATTATAATTCGTACATTGTATTATATTCTTTTTATATTGTATACAGTTCGCAATTAAATGGTTCATAATAGAATCCACCCCCAGAATAAAACAAAGAGAAATAAAACCAAAATCAATAAAAATGTTACAAGGAACTCAAGAACAAGAACAAGAACAAGAACCATAAAATCAAAGAAAAGCAAATCCAATTCGGTTGAAATAGGTCTTAAAGCCTTTGAAGAAAACTATGGCAAAACTTTATCCAGCAAAACTTTATCCAGCAAAACTTTATCCAGCAAAACCTTGTCCAAAGATTTAGTGAAATCCAACGACGAAATCAAAAACTTGTTTGTCAAAAAATTGTTATCCAAATTTTCTCCATCTCACCTAAAACCAAACGACAATTTTTACGATTATATAAATTACACTTGGTTGCAAAAGTCTTACTTGACTAAAGAACAGAAATACATTGTTCAAGTTGACGATTTTAGATTGACACAAGACAAGGTTTACCGACAATTGAATGACCTAATTTTAAATTATGTTAAGTCTCACAACGATGAACTTTCAAAAAACCTAAAGAACTTCTATTACTCGGTTGTTAAGATGAACGATAAAAAACACAGCAGAGATTATGCATTGGGCATTGTTAAAAAAATAGACGCTTTGAGAGAGAATAAAGCAAACGTTTGGAAAATGCTTGCCTACGCAAACAAGGATGAAGTTGTTAGACCGAGAGCACCATTCGTTTGGTCTGTAAATCCGGACAATAAACATTCAACTATTAACAGATGTTACCTTGACTCCCACGTTTTTTCAATGGTTGATTTCAACATTTACTTTGACGATGGAACCGACATTGAATACAAAAAGAAATTCCGAGGAAGATTCCGATCCTTTTGCAAGAAACTATTTGACACCGTCTTAGGCCCAAATAACAATCTTAACCCGAGCGATGTTTTTGAAGTTGAAATGGAAATGATGAACGCTCTTGTCTGCACGGAAGCCACAACTAGCATGGAAACATATAATAAAATTGGAGCAGAAGAAGCCGAAGAAAAATATGGTTTCAATTGGAAAGAATTTACCAAGGAACTCGGTTACCGAGAGACACCGGCTTTTTTTATCACGTCAAGCCCGAATTATTTGAAATGTGGAACAAAGTTGATGGTTGATAATTGGGATTCCAAAAAATGGCGCACTTATTGGATTTACATTTTCTTAGTGAAGATTGCAAGAATGACTCGCGACTGGGAAGAAGTCAATTTTGATTTTTTTGGAAGCTATGAACGCGGACAAGAAGCCATTAATAAGAGCGACGCAGTTAGCGCATCCTTATACATGTCTGTGCCTTTCAATACTTTTTTAACCAACCAATACGTTGCAAATTATGAGACCCCTCAAAACGTGAAATATGTTGAGACTATGTGCAATGACTTGAAGATTGTTTTCACGAGAATAATGAAACGCAACAATTGGTTATCTCCCGCCACTAAGAAATACGCTCTTTTGAAGTTGAAGCATATGAAATTTCTAATAGCCAAACCCGAGGAGTTGAGAGAAGACCCACTGTTAAACTATGGCGGCAGTCTTATTGAAAACATGGATAAAATTCACGCATGGCGTCACGAGCAATATTTGCAATTAGATGGAAAACCCATTGTTGATATTCCTGTTATGGATTGGACACAATACCCAGTTAAAATGATTGGAACTCAGGCTTACGTTGTAAATGCATCTTATACCCCAGCAAAAAATAGTATTTACATCAACTTGGGATACATGCAAAAACCGTTTATTGATTTGGATGAGCGTGGTATTGAGTACAACTTGGCACATCTTGGTTTCACAATCGGTCACGAAATGGGTCACGGGTTTGACGACTGGGGAAGCCAATACGATTACAAGGGAAATTTGCACAGTTGGTGGACAGAACACGATAAAAAACAATACAAGAAAATACAGGACGACGTGATTAAACAATACGAAGAATTCGCAGCGCGCGACGGAATTAAATTTGATGCCTCCATCGGTGTAGGCGAGGATTTGGCCGATATTGCAGGTTTGGCAATTTGCGACGAATATTTGCGCGATTATCAGAACAATAATGAGGATATTATTCCTATTCAGAACTTGTCATTTGAGGCGTTTTACACTTATTTTGCCATTCAACAGCGCCAACAAGTTGGAAAGAAAGCTCTAGCAGCTCAGCTCAAAACCAACCCGCATCCACTTGATAAATATAGATGCAACATTCCTCTCTCTCGCTCACAAATATTCAGGGCATTATACAATGTTAAAAAGGACGATGGAATGTGGTGGCATAATACGGAAACCGTTTGGTAACCAAGGTTCCCCTTTTTCTTCGCTAAGACCCCTCCTTAAAAATTATTATTATAAATCTCATTATTATTTTTGGTAATGAAATTTATTTTTTTCTCCATTTTTTGCTCCATTTTTTTGCTCCACTTTTTCCAAAAGTGGATTAAAAATTGAAACTAAATAAACACAATTTATTAAAGTAAAACAAATAAGATGGCATCTCAAGACGCAAATCTCGCAAATAAGTATCAACAGAAGACTGATAAGCAGCACATTCTTGACAATCCTGATACGTACATCGGTTCTGTTGAAAATGTTGATGCTTTCGTTTGGCTTCTCAATGAAGCCGGCGAAAAAATCATTGAAAAAAATATTGTTCTTGTTCCAGGACTCTTCAAACTCTTTGATGAGGGAATTGTGAATTGTCGTGATCACGTGGTTCGCATGCAGCAAGCCATTAAAAATGGCGTCAACAACGCGCTACCTGTAACCAGCATTGACATTGCCGTTCAAGACGATGGAACAATTGTCATGATTAATGACGGAAACGGTATTGACGTCGCAGAGCACCCCGAATACAAGATTTGGATTCCAGAGCTTATCTTCGGTCATCTGCGCACTTCCACCAATTACGACAAGACCGAGAAAAAGATTGTCGGTGGCAAGAACGGGTTCGGTTTCAAGCTCGTTCTCATCTGGTCAACATGCGGTTCTATTGAGACTGTTGACCATGTAAGAGGCCTGAAGTATACCCAGGAGTTCCGCGACAACTTGGACGTAATTGGCAAGCCGGTCATTACCAAGTGCAAGTCTAAGCCTTATACAAAGATCACTTTCAAGCCCGATTACAAGCGACTTGGAATATCTGGTCTGTCCGCCGATTTGGTCGCATTGTTTAAGAAGCGTGTTTACGACGTGGGTGCGGTAACGGACAAGTCTGTCAAGGTTAAGTATAATTCGCAGATTATTCCTGTGAAGAATTTCCAGCAGTATATTGACATGTATATCGGCCCCAAGGACGCAGCTCCTCGCGTTTATGAGGGCGATTCAGACGAACGCTGGGAATATGCAGTCGCGCTTTCACCTAGTCACGAGTTTTCTCAAGTTAGTTTTGTGAACGGCATTCACACCGCCAAGGGTGGAAAGCATGTTGATTACATTCTTGGTCAAATTACCAGGAAGCTCGTCGCGTTCATTGAAAAGAAGAAGAAGATTGCAGTAAATGCAAACAGCATCAAGGAACAGTTGATCTTGTTCTTGCGTTGCGACATTGAGAACCCAGCATTTGATAGCCAGACCAAGGACTTCATGAATACTCCCAGCGCGAAGTTCGGTTCCACTGTGACTGTTAGTGACAAGTTCATTGAGAAGGTTGCAAAGATGGGTGTTATGGATGCGGCGTGTGCAATCACTGAGGTCAAGGAAAACAAGGCTGCAAAGAAGACCGACGGAACCAAGTCTAAGAATATCCGAGGAATTCCTAAGCTTATTGATGCGAACTGGGCCGGCACAGAAAAATCCGCGCAATGCATGATCATCTTTTGCGAGGGAGATTCAGCAAAGGCGGGCATTGTTTCCGGGTTGTCTTCGGAGGACAGAAACACAATTGGCGTCTACCCAATGAAGGGTAAGATTCTCAATGTTCGCGGAGAACAGGTGAAGAAAATCGCTGAGAACAAGGAGATTGCAGAGATCAAAAAGATTCTCGGCTTGGAAACCGGCAAAGAATACAAGTCTGAGGTAGATGTCGCAAAGAGCTTGCGTTATGGAAAGGTACTCTTCATGACGGATCAGGATTTGGATGGTAGCCATATCAAGGGCCTCGGCATCAACTTGTTCCAATCCGAGTGGCCTACTCTAGCGCAAATTCCAGGGTTCATCGGTTTCATGAATACTCCCATCTTGAAGGCCAAGAAAGGCGCTCAAGAATTGGTCTTCTATAATGAGGGTGAGTACGAAGCTTGGAAGGAGCTAAACGAAGGCGGCAAGGGTTGGAAGGTCAAATATTACAAGGGTTTGGGAACCAGTACTGGAAAGGAGTTCCGCGAATATTTTGAGAAGAAGAAGATCGTCGGTTTTGCTCACAGCGGCAAGCCATGCGACGATGCGATTGACATGGTTTTCAATAAGAAGCGTGCGGATGATAGAAAGGATTGGCTGGAAGACTATGATCGCGAAAGCTATCTTGACACCAATCAAGAAGCCGTGGGTTACGACGAGTTCATTAACAAGGAGCTCATTCACTTCTCCAAGTATGACTGCGATAGAAGTATTCCCAACTTGATGGATGGTCTTAAGATTTCGTTGCGAAAGATTCTGTTTGCAGCGTTTAAGAAGAACTTGACGACGGAAATCAAGGTCGCACAATTTAGCGGTTACGTCTCTGAGCATTCAGGATACCATCATGGTGAGGCTTCATTGAACGGTGCTATCGTAAACATGGCGCAGAATTTTGTTGGCAGCAACAACATCAACTTGTTCACTCCAAACGGGCAATTTGGCACTCGGTTGCAAGGCGGCAAGGACAGTGCTTCTGAAAGGTATATCTTTACTCAGCTGTCAAAGATTACGAGAACCTTGTTTCCTGAGATGGACGATAAGATTCTCAAGTATTTGAACGATGACGGGTTACCCGTGGAACCGCTATTCTATGCTCCGATTATTCCAATGGTTCTTGTCAACGGATCAAAGGGCATTGGAACTGGCTTCAGTACCGACATTTGCTGCTACAACCCGTCGGAAATTATCGGGTATTTGAAGAATAAGCTAACCGGAAGTTCAAACTCGCATTTTGATTTTATGCCTTACTATGAAGGATTTGGCGGAACCATTTCAAAGATTTCCGACGGAAAGTTCTTGGTCAAGGGCAAGTATGAGAAGCTTGGCACGGATAAGATTCGCGTCACTGAGCTGCCAGTTGGAACGTGGACGGATGACTTCAAGGAATATCTGGAGACTCTTTCGGAGCCGACCGATAAGGCCGGAAAGAAGGTGACTCCGGTTGTAAAGGATTATGATGATATGAGTAAGGACACAACGGTTGATTTTGTCATTACTCTGCAAAAGGGGAAGCTGGTTGAACTGGAATCCATGGAGTTGGATAATGGTTGCAACGGGCTTGAGAAGCAGTTCAAGTTGTTCACTACGATTACTACAAGCAATATGCATTTGTTTGACGCGACCGATAAGTTGAAAAAGTATGCAAAGGTTAGCGATATTATTGACGATTACTTTTACACTCGCTTGCAGTTGTATCAGACTAGGAAGGATTATATGATTGATGCTCTTACAAGAGAACTGGTTCTGCTTTCCAACAAGAGTAAGTATATCAAGGAGAATTTGGATGGAACGATTGACCTTAGGCGCAAGAAGCGCGAAGAAGTGAATCAACTCTTGGTTCAAAAGAATTACGACGTTATTGACGGTGATTCTGATTTCAAGTATTTGGTGAAGCTTCCCATGGATAGTGTTACCGAGGAGAATGTGGCGAAGCTTCTAAAAGAACACGGCGACAAGGCCGCCGAGTTGGAGTGTGTGAAGGCGAAGACTATTCAGCAGATGTGGACCGAGGAACTTGACGCTCTTACAACAGACTACACAAAGTATAGGGAGGAGCGGGAACGTAGCGTCTCTGGTGTTACAAAGAAGTCTGGTGTGAAGGTTGTTAAGAAAGCCAAGTTGGTAGTTGCAAATTAATTATATAAATTTCACAATTTCCTCCTTATAGTTCTTATCATTCTTTTAGATAAATTTTTTTCCTGTATCGGCGACTCTTTTTTGATTTTTTTATTCTTTTTGTTGTTCTTTTTCTATTTTTAGTATTATTTTTGGTTTTGGTTTTGGTTTTGGTTTTGGTTTTTCCAGCGCTTATAACTTCTCTCTTCGCAAATACAATTAGAAGATCCGGAATAATTGTAACACCCGCGCGGTTGTTTTGACTCAAATAAAATGGAAATTCTGAAACGTCTACAATTGAAATTTTCCAATTTCCATTTGATCTCGGGTCATTGTCTATAAAATCTTGAACGATTTGAATATTATTTTTGCAGAGGGTTTCTATGGAATTTGGTATAGGAAATACTAATTTTCCACCTGGTTTCAGATGAATCCACGAATTTTTTAGAATGTCTAAAAATGGCGAAGTGAAATTTCCATCTATCAAAGACGTCTTTGTCTTGAATAAATGATAAACAGGACAATGCATTCCCCATATAAAAGTTTTTGAACCGGGTTCTATTTTATCCCATGTGTTTTCAGGGCAAGAATCTGGATCAACATATTTAACGTTTGGGCCAACCGGCGTTCCAAGAACTCCGTTTTCAACATAATATATTTGTTTGTGGATTGGAACCGGGCAATGGCAAACTATTACCAATTCCGATTCATTGATATGTGACATTTGTTCTTACTATATGGTTAGATTAGATTTGTTTTTCACTCTTCAAGAAGAAGATGAAGAGAGAAAAAGTAATTCATTTTTAGAACCAAGGTTTCAGTTCTAATTGCTTATCATTATTTTGAGACATAATTGGAGGATCAATCGGCTTATACATCGTGCTCGCGTCTATCAAGTATTTGTGGTATCCAATAGCCTCTGAATACACTTGATGTATGCAATAGTCTAAAACAATCTTGTTCAACTGTTCCACTTGTTGTTGAACACTTGTTGGTTGATTAGCTGCGTGTTGTAAAAATGTGCTTCGCATAATGATTTTTAGGGTGTCACCGTCTTGGTCACTTATCACATATTGACCGTTTGACTTGTGATAAACCCCCGCTCTTATTCCATTTTGAATAATTCTTATGTTGTTCTGAGAGAAAAAAGTATCCGATAAGCTAGTGTTGTCCCACAACCCTTCAGTGGGATTCCTAAAAGTGGCACATTGGTTCACTGGTATTTTATCATACATTTGAAATAAATCAGTTGTTTTAGGCCCATTTATATCAACTCTTCCATTGGATGGTTTGCAATTCATTTATATTATTCTAATATAAGAAAATATTATATACTATTATTTTATACAAATGAATTTCCAATCAACCGTCTTATTAATTGCCATTCTATTGCTCATAGTTTGTTTGATTCTAATTGGAATCGCTTTAGCAAAATCCAAGAATACTCAACAATGGCCTCCTCTTGTCGCGAAATGCCCCGATTATTGGTTGGATTCTTCTAATAACGGAGCTCAATGCATCAATGTTAAAGATTTGGGCACGTGCAACGCAAGTGTTCCCACGGGTAAGCACTTGCAAATGAATTTCTCGGTTGCGCCTTACGTCGGTCAAAATGCCGCTTGTGCAAAATATAAATGGGCGAATGGTTGCGGGTTAACTTGGGATGGCATTACTTCAGGTGTCGCTAATCCATGCGATTTGGATGGGCCTAAACTAGCATAGATTTTGTCGTTTTTTATAATTATAATTATTATATATCCTCAATAATTATAATAACCTATAAAAATGCCCGACAAATTATTAGATTTGGCATTGATTAAAAAATTACCAAGCGAAATTGAATCTATTATAAAGGATTATCTACCTATAAGTGTGTTACTTACATTGAATAAAACCTATTATTTGAAATACCATAAATATATGAAACCATTGATCTCTAGAGGGCAACACGATAATTACGTGCGAGATATTTTGCGCAGAGATAATGATCTAGCGTTTGTTTTAATATTGGAAGAGAACTTTAAAACGTGGTCTTCCATAAAGAAATTCTACTATGCCAATGTTAAGTATGGTAACTTTTTTTGTTTCATAGACAAATTTTGCATAGATAACAAGTCTACAAAATGCCGAAATGTATTAACAGATTTTCTGAATAAAAAAACTGGTTTGAGTAAAAATCAGCATAAAAAGAATACTATTACAAATATAATATGGACAAACTAAATGTTAACGAAATCCTCAATAGACAACAAGAAATCAATAAAATGAAAGACACTTTGAGAGATTTTGAATTAAATAAACACAATTGCTTATTCAAAAAGGGAATCTATGTTTATGGAGAACCGGGCACAGGAAAAACCACATTTGTTATGGATGTTTTAAAAGAGATGAACTATGATGTTGTCAGTTACGACGCCGGAGATATTCGCAACAAATCTATCATTGACACTATAACAAAGCATAATATGTCGGATAAAAATATTATGAGCATGTTTCATAAAAACGTCAAAAAAATCGCTATTGTTATGGATGAAATTGACGGTATGAATAACGGTGACAAGGGCGGAATCAACACATTAATTAAACTGATTAGACCAAAAAAGACCAAGAAACAGAAGTTGGAAGAGGTCACATTAAATCCAATTATTTGCATTGGAAACTATCATATTGATAAAAAAATCAAAGAGCTTATGAAGGTCTGCAATACAATTGAATTGAAGATCCCGACTCCTGTGCAAATGACAAACGTTGTAAAAACTCTTATGCCTGCCATGGAAGAAAGTCTTCAACAAAACATTATTCATTTTGTGCAGCAAGATTTGCGAAAGTTGAAGACAATTTATAACATTTACCAGAATAAAAATAGTATTCTAAAAAATGACATTATTAATAGAATATTTCAGGTGAAGACTTATAATGACGACACCAAAAAAATAACACAAAAGTTGATCAATAATAACTATAACATTAATGACCATTCGTCTATTATGAATGAGACGGACAGAACAATTGTTGGCCTGTTATGGCACGAAAATATAATAGACGTTTTGGGAAAAATGAAAACCAATGTTTCTATGCCTGTTTATTTAAAACTGTTGAACAACATGTGTTTTGCCGATTATATTGATAGAATCACATTTCAAAAGCAGATTTGGCAGTTCAACGAGATGAGTTCCAT
>Ga0114960_10001876_pt1 | contig 16719 bp, 12 predicted proteins | sample C_130625_MF_Meta_FD_92637 | JGI IMG/M metagenome (GOLD analysis project Ga0114960, IMG submission 92637) | Freshwater microbial communities from Lake Croche, Canada to study carbon cycling - C_130625_MF_MetaG | ecosystem: Environmental > Aquatic > Freshwater > Lake | place: Lake Croche, Canada... | reverse complement strand
GCCATAAAAACAAAATTTGAATGGTATGTTTATATCTCCAGACCAAACATCATCTGTATTTACAGACACTTGTGTTCCACCAGTAAAAGGGAATACAGGCGCAAATGGGGTTGAAGAAACGGTATAATCAGAGGTTGTAAAAGTACTTTCATAAGTAGCTGCTAAATTCAAACAACTACCTGGACATAAATTATAAACTCCTGGAGAAGTGGTTGTTAAATTCAAATCTACCCCGGCACAATTAGGCAATGGAGGATAGATGTAAAGAGAAGTAGCAGGTGTAGCAACACTAACGTCTGGTGCAGAGCAAAGGGCTCTTACATAAACGTCGTAAAATTGTCCAACTGATAATCCAGTTATTGGTGAATTAGTATTTACTGAAGTAGTTGTAACTGTTGGAGCAGGCAACAACCATAATGGTGAATTAGCACCCGGTGCCGCAGAACCAGCAGGTAAATATAAGATTTGCCATTGCGTTTCAGTACCGCCTGGTGTCCACGAAACAGTAGCTGTTGAAATAGAAGTCGATGTGGCATATACTCCTGTTGGCTTAGGACAAGCAATTGCAGTAGTTGCCGTTGCAACTCCTGTCCAAGCACTTGTACTTGTTGATGAACATATTGCTCTTACATAAAAGTCATAACACGTTTCAGCAGTTAATGCAGTATAAGTATAGGTTATTTGTGGTTGAGGAGTAGTCGCTATAGGAGTCAATTGACCAATCCCAACAGGAATTGTATTAGAAGGAACTGATGATCCACAAGGCACTGCATATACTTCCCATTGATTTGGGGTAGAAACCCCATCTGGGTTTTGTGTTTGCGACCAAGCTAAAGTAACTGAGTGAGCTAATACAGCCGTTGTAGTCAATAAAATTGGTTTTTGACAAGCTGGCGCAGGGTTACATGTTACATTGGCTGTCCATCCAGCACCATTTGTAGGTGTATTAGATGTAAATACAAAACTTAACGCTCCATTAGGTGCTGATGAGGTAATTGGCCCGGGAAGATTTGTTCCTGAATAGGTGCCTAATAAAATCCCAGTTGCAGTTGTATTAGTCCCATCATATACCTTTAATAAATCGTTTCCTAATTCTGTATTGAAAGAAGTAAAAGTCACTGTAACTTGGTTTCCTGGAGTAGTTGTAATTGTAGTAGTAGTATTTTCGTTACTAGAATAACTTCCATTAACTCCTCCTGAGTCAGTAAAGATCCCGCCACATCCTAAAGCAGTTGTTACAGAAGTTGGTCCTGTCCAAGCGCTAGAAGTAAGAGGATCACATATTGCTCTAACATAAAAATCATAACAAACAGTTGAGCTTAATCCAGTATATGTAATTTGTGGAGTTGTACTTGTAGATGGAGTTGTTTGACCAACTGTCAACGGTGTTGCTGTTGTTGGAGCAGTTCCACCACAAGGAACAGCGACTACTTGCCATTGACTTGGTGTAGACCCATTTGGATTTTGTGTTTGGGTCCAAGCAAGACCTACTTGATTGTAAGCTATTGTAGCCGGTGGTGCAGTAACTAATATTGGTTTTTGACAAGCTGGTGCTGGGTTACAAACAATATCTGCAAGCCATCCTAGAGAATTTACTGTACCATTTGATGTAAACACAAAAGTCAAAGCGCCATCAGGCGATGAAGACGTAATGCTTGGTAATGCTGCTCCCGTATACACACCTGAATAAGTGGCTAATAAAATTCCAGTAAGGGCACTAGTCCCGTCATAAACTTTTAAGAAATCAGATCCTGCTTGAGTATTAAGTAGGGTAAAGTTAACTGTAACTTGGTTTCCAGGAGTAGTTGTTATAGTAGTAGTAGTATTTTCGTTGATAGAATAACTTCCACTAACTCCTCCTGAGTCAACAAAATTACCTCCGCAAATTGGTGGTGCAATAGGCGTACAAATTTTTGTTGGACCACACCAAAGACTTGTTCCAGAACATAGTGATCTTACGTAAAAATCATAACATCTCAAAGCGTTAAGTCCTGGATATATGTAGTTAATGTTATTACTTGTTTGATATCCATCGGTTGTAGGCAATAAATCTGTTGGAGCAGGAGAACCCGAAGGCAAAGCAATTACTTGCCAAAGATTAGGGAAAGTAGTATCAGGGTTTTGTGTTTGAGACCAAGAAAGGCCTACTTGATTATAAGCAGTTCCTGCAGTGTTTTCAATTAATAAAATTGGTTTTTGACAAAGAGGGGCCGGAGCACAACTCACGTTTGCAATCCACCCCGTAGAATTTACTGTTGCATTTGATGTAAATACAAAAGTCAAAATTCCATCAGGAGATGATGAAGTAATACTTGGTAATGCAGCTCCTACATAGGTTCCAGAATAGGTAGCAAGCAATGTTCCTGTTGCAGATGTATTTGTTCCATCATATACTTTTAATACATCGACACCAGCTTGAGTGCTAAATGAGGTAAAGGTGACTGTAACCTGATCTCCTGGATTAACAGGTGAAATGGTTGTTGAAATACTCTCGTTTCCTGAATAATTTAAAGCGGTTCCTCCCGAATCTAAAAAGTTTCCGCCACAGATTGGTGAAGCAGCAACAGTTGTAGCACTTACTGGACCACTCCATGAACTTACACTTGTAGGAGAACACGATGCTCTTACATAAAAATTATAACAAGTAAGTGGTGATAATGCAGTGTTATATATATATGTTAAAGGTAAAGTAGAATTAGAAGTAGTTGAATATCCAGTTGTTAAGGCATCTGGCGGGGTACCTCCTACGCAAGGAACGGCTATAATATCCCAAGAAGAGGGTTGGCTTCCACCAGAATTGTTGGGTTGTGTCCATCCTATAGAAACAGAATTGTAAGTTACTGCTCCAGTAGTTAATAAAATTGGTTGCTGACATGCTGGTGCTGGTGCACAGGTAACATTAGCTACCCAACCTGCTGAATTATTGGTCTCGTTTGATGTAAATATAAATGTCAGACAACCGTCTGCAGCGGATGAGGTTATAACTGGTAAATTTGCTGTTGTATAAGTACCCGAATAAGATCCTAGTACTAAACCCCCAGTTCCGCTACCGTTATATACTTTCAATACGTCATTAGTTAATTCGGTAACTAATGATGTAAAACTAACTGTAACTTGATCTCCAATATTGTTTGGACAAATTGTTGTAGTACCGCCCACTGAAGCAGCTGTTGTGCTATTAGCATAATTTCCTGTCGTACCTCCTGCGTCAACAAATAGGCCTCCACATCCTGGAGCCATTCTAAAAGGGTACGGACCAGTCCATGGACTAAATGTCCCATTTGAACATTGCGCTCTAACCCAATATTGATAATCTGTACCCGGAACCAGTGCGGCACCGGAGTTTAATGAAGAAGTACTCGCTGTATTTGATGTTGATGTTGTACCAGCAGTTGTTGGAATAGCATCATTTAAGTTTTGTACAAAATACTCCCATGAAGTGGTTGCTGGTGTAGTCCAATTCAAAGTAGCAGTTGTTGCAGTTGTTGTTGCTCCTAATGCGGTGGGCGGTGGGCAATTCAATTGCTGTATTAGCAGGGAATATGGATAGGTTTGCGTAGCTGAATTAGATGAAAGTACTATAGTATAAGTTTGTCCAGCAATTACGTTCAAACTGGGAATAGTTCTAACACCGTTTGTTGCATTGGCAACTCCTGCCAAACAACTTACACCAACATTGGAGCAACCCTGATATACAAAAATACTAGAATTTGTTCCTGTAGGAGTCATTACAATTGAAATAGCGCCAGTAGTTGTTGCGGTGTAAGTATAAAACACATCATTTCCTGTCATATAATTTGTAGTACCCCCTACACAAGCTGTTGGTTGAGTAACGCTATAAATATTAGCATAATTTGCTGTATTATCCGAAACACTATAAGGTAATGAATTTATCACTATTGGTCCAGCGCAAGTTAATCCTGCTTGAACCGTATTAAAATTAAAAGGCCCTAGCCAAGTACTATTGCTTTCTGTACATCGTTTTCTGATATAAAAAACATATCCAGTACCCGACAATAAAGGAGTTCCAGCAGATGTTTGAGTTATGGTATAAGGAGGTGCGCCATTATATATAACACCAACACCAGTAGGTACTCCCCCAACTGTTGGAACTGTTTCAATTTCCCAACTTGCAGATATAGCAGGCAACCAAGACAATGTTGCTGATGTAGTTGTAGTAGTTACAGGCCCTTGCGTTGTAGCCGCATTACATTGCTCAACTAGTTTTACATCGTCAACAAACCAAATATTACCTGATTGAGCAGCCCCCGTTTGAGTAAAACTTCTTACAAAGGCAATATACACTGATTGTCCAGCATAAGCTGATAAATCAACGGTTTTTTGAACCCATGTGTTGATATTACTCGGGTCTGCAATATTGGTTTGATCCCAGCTAAAACCAGTAGCTGCTGGTAAAACATAATTTGCAGCTGTAGTTTGAGATCCTACTGCTGTAATGGTGTTTATTTTAATAAGAAAATTGACATTAATTAAAGGAGCATTTATTCCAATTCTGGTCCAAAAAGTTAACTGACCATTAGATGGAACAGTAATCAAAGGAGTAGCAAGATAATCATCAGATGTCACGCCCTGACCATTTGTCTTTTTAACCATAAAAGCTGATTGAGTACCTGTATGAAAACTAGATGTTGTAAATGTCCATCTTTTTTGAGCAGCAGAGGGCGCAGGCACCCCATTATCGAATACCGCCCACTGATTTCCCGCCAAGCTTGTTCCCAAATTCCATAGAGATGAAGCAACAGGCATTGGTGTAGTAGGACCTGTTGTGTTTTCAAAACTTTCTGTTCCTGGTGTGGGAAATTGTGAATATCCAATAACTGAAAACAACAATGTAATTAGTAAAAAAGTAAATTTTTTCATTATTTGTGTATTGATTTTAATAGTTTTTATTTTTTTTGATTGCATAAAATAATCAACAAACTTAACAAAAAATTTACTTTTTAGCTACACAAATTTATTATTTTTCAATTTATCTTACAGATAATCGATTATTTGTGCGTTTTGTCTATTTTTGCATTACAAAATCATATTATGCTAGAAAAGGAAAAAATAGACTTTGAAAAAACTGTTGTTGTTGGCGTGGTGACTCAAAATCAAAATGAAGAAAAACTAAATGAATATTTAGATGAATTAGAGTTTTTAACCTTCACCGCTGGTGGTGAAGTGGTAAAAAGATTTTGGCAAAAAATGGACAAACCAAATCCAAAAACTTTTCTTGGAACAGGAAAAATGGACGAAATTGCACTTTATACCAAAGAAAATCAGATATCTACTGTTATTTTTGATGACGAATTATCGCCGTCACAACAAAAAAATATTTCAAAAATATTAGATTGTAAAGTATTGGATAGAACCAACCTCATCTTAGATATTTTTGCACAAAGAGCTGAAACTTCGTATGCTAGAACGCAAGTGGAATTGGCGCAATGTCAATATTTATTACCAAGATTATCTGGAATGTGGACGCACCTTGAACGACAAAAAGGAGGAATTGGTCTTCGGGGTCCTGGTGAGACCGAAATAGAAACCGACCGACGAATTGTTCGTGATAGAATTGCTTTATTAAAAGAAAAAATTAAAACTATTGATAGGCAAATGTCTGTTCAACGCGGAAATCGTGGCGCCATGGTTCGAGTGGCTTTAGTTGGTTATACCAATGTTGGAAAATCTACTTTAATGAATGCTGTTGGAAAAAGTGATGTTTTTGTAGAAAATAAATTATTTGCAACTTTAGATACCACTGTTAGAAAAGTTGTTATTAAAAATATGCCGTTTTTGCTTTCCGATACTGTTGGATTTATTAGAAAACTTCCGACTCAATTGGTTGAATCCTTTAAGAGCACACTTGACGAAGTTCGGGAAGCCGATTTATTATTGCATGTTGTAGATATTTCTCATGCCGATTTTGAAGACCACATCGAATCGGTAAATCAAATTTTAATGGACATTAAAAGTAATGAAAAACCAACTATTATGGTTTTTAATAAAATTGATGCTTACAAACATGAAATTATTGAAGAAGACGATCTAATTACCGAAAAAACAACCAAACACTACACCTTAGAAGAATGGAAAGCCACTTGGATGAGTAATGTTGGAGAAAAGAAAGCATTATTTATTTCAGCAACTGAAAAAGAAAACTTTGAACAATTCAGAGAAATTATTTATGAAGCAGTTAGAGAAATTCATATAACAAGATTTCCTTATAACAAATTTCTATATCCAGACTATAAAGATGCTGTTGAAAGTGAAGATAAATAAAAAAAACCTTTAGATTATAAATTTCTAAAGGCATCTTTAAATATGTGTAACTATTTTAAAATCCATAATTCACGCCCACTCCTATAATTTGACGCGTTTGAAATCCTGAGAACGCATTATCATCATAAATAGTTTGGAACGCAAAGTTAGTAGAAAGATATTTATTAACTTTCATTACAACATTTAACGTATAATCAATATCAACATTTTGAGGAACGTCTAAATAATTGGAATATAAATTCAAAATGTTCTCCACCGAAACGTTTTCCATTACTTTGAATTTATAATATGCATTTACTGCTGCTCCAAATTCAAAACGTGAAGTCTTACCTTGAAGTACCCCAAAAGAAGATCCATTCACTGTGAATTGTGAATCAATAATAATTACTTTTGAAGTCGCTGGGGCGATATTAATCTTTAAGTTATCATTTTTCTTCCAAAGCATACCTGGTCCAAATTGAAAATAAGCTGGAGAGAAAAAATGTGATGTTTTAATTCCTGATTCAAAACCAGAATCAAATTGCGTTTTGAAATTGAAAAAAGCTGAATAATACCAATTACTACTTACAGAAGTTTTTTTGCCTAATAATGAACTAAATTGCAACCTGTCATCGGATTTTTGCATCACCTGATCTTTAATTTTAGTAAGACCATAACCAGCAATAAATTTATTATCCCAATTCCAAGTATCTCTTTTATAATTAAAATCATAATTCACTCCCACATTTCCCGAAACGTTAGATTGACCTCCTGCTAACCAATTATTAAATGTAGCTTGATTGGCAAGAAAAGTAAAAGTACCTTTCTTAAACCATCCATTTGATTTCTCTTCTTTTAATCTTGCCGCGGCTTCCTCATTTTTCTTCAGCAATTCCTTTTCGTTTACTTGAGCAAAAACACCACTAAACGTAAATAGTATGAGTATTGAAAATAAAAAATTTTTCATTTTTTGTAAGATTTTTTAAAAATTCGAATGCAAAGGTATAAATACTTTTGACTTTTTCAAATCTTTTCTAAAAATGTAAGGGCTAGATTTTGTGTAATTTAATCTACTTTGCTCGTTTAAAAAGTGGTACTGCAGAACAAGCTTCTCCATACATTATACTTTTAGCCACAGGCTGAAGATACTGTATAGCAAATATATAAGCGCTTTCAGGAACGTGCTTTTTAGAGCATCCTTTTAAGATAATAGGCTTACCTTGATATTTAGAATAATCGATTTTAGAAAGAATATCTTGATACAAATAAGTCTCTAAATCAAACACATTTCCTAAGACTGTTTTTCTTGCAAAAGGGATGAGGTGACTAGTTACTAAAATACGTGCCCATGCCGGAATTATAGCATCCGTATCACAATGAATCGCAACAAAATGATCTTGATATTGTGACCAATTATGATTTTTTAAAGCTTCTCGAAATTCTTTTTCTTTCAAAATAAAGCCTTCATATAGCCATTGGGAAATGTCAATTTGTGTACGAATTCCTTCTGGATAATAATCTTCCAAATCGAAAACTTCGAGTGCAGAATTGGCTACTTTATTTATAATTTCATCCATGTAATTAGTATTTCGTATCAAGTACAGTAATAAGCGACGGTTACTGCCAACTGAATACTATTCTATAACATTCCAAGTTCCAATTTAGCTTCTTCGCTCATTAAATCTTTACTCCAAGGCGGATCGAAAGTAATTTCTACTTCACACGATTTTACAATATCAATTTTGGCAACTTTTTCTTCAACTTCACGAGGCAAAGTTTCTGCTACAGGACAATTAGGCGAGGTTAATGTCATCAACACTTTTACTTCATTATCTTCATTAATCATCACGTCATAAATCAACCCTAATTCGTAAATGTCAACCGGAATCTCGGGATCGTAAATTCCTTTTAAAACTTTTACTACGCTTTCTCCTAAATTAATTTCGTCTTTAAATTCTTCCATAGTTATTATTAATTCTTAGCATCAAATGCTAAAGCATACATTTTTATTTGTTTAATCATAGAAACCAAACCATTGGCTCTTGTTGGCGACAAATGTTCTTTCAAACCAATTTCATCAATAAAATTAGTGTTTGCTTCTAAAATGTCAATTGCTTTTTGATTGGAAAACGTTCGAATTAAAATAGCAATAATCCCTTTGGTTAAAATCGCATCACTATCGGCTGTAAAAACAATTTTATCGTCATTTTGTGTTCCGTGAACCCAAACCTTCGACTGACATCCTTTAATAACATTGTCTTCTATTTTATATTGTTCCTCAATTAAAGGAAGTGATTTTCCAAGTTCTATGATGTATTCGTAACGTTCCATCCAATCGTCAAACATTGAAAACTCATCAATAATTTCCCTTTGAATTTCTTGTATTGTCATTTATTCCTGTTTTACTAAAGAAGTCACTTTATTTACAAAATCGGCAATTTCAATTGGTGGAGTTCCATTGTCAAATGTTAAAGATTGATATTCTTTTCCTTTATTAATGATGGAGAGATTAGCCATTGCAGCTCCATCATAAAACCGTTTTTGAGTTGGCGCTTCATAGGAATTCAATTTAAATAAATCTATTTTTGAAAACAAAAGCACTAATTGATTCCATTCGGCATCTAAAATTTTTGTTGTAGTGCCCTTTCCATCTTCATTTCTATTTTTTGAAATGCTAATTTCTTGGTTTTGAATTGTAATTTTTTGAAACGATCCTCGTGTATTGGCTACATATTGAATTGTGGTGTTTTTCAAATCTTTTTTAGCATCTTCGGAACATCCCTTTGTCATGAATATGGATATTAAAATCAAGTAAGCAACTTTCATAATTAAAAGGTTTTAAGATAACATCATTTTTGCTTTTTGTAACGCCTCTACAAAGATATCAATTTCTTCTTTAGTATTGTAGAAAGCGAAACTGGCTCTTATAGTTCCTGGAATTTTATAAAAATCCATAATAGGTTGGGCACAATGATGTCCGGTTCGTACTGCTATTCCTAATTTATCGATAATTGTACCAATATCATACGGATGAATCCCTTCAATATTAAACGAAATTACAGACGCTTTTTCTTTGGCAGATCCAAAAATTTTTAACCCTTCAATTTCTAATAATTTATCGGTTGCATAAACTAACAATTCATGCTCATATTCGGCTATATGATCAAATCCTATTTCGTTCAAATAATCAATTGCTGTTCCTAATACTATTCCGCCTTCAATATTGGGTGTTCCTGCTTCAAATTTATGCGGTAAATCGGCATAGGTTGTTTTTTTAAATGAAACCGTAGCAATCATTTCACCCCCCCCTTGATAAGGCGGCAACTTTCGCAACCATTCTTCTTTTCCGTAAAGAATTCCAACGCCGGTCGGACCACAAATTTTATGACCCGAAAAAACATAAAAATCACAATCTAATTCCTGAACATTTGGTTTTAAATGTGGAACAGCTTGCGCGCCATCAATCAAAATCGCAGCCCCCAATTGATGCGCTTTTTCAATTATATATTTTATTGGGTTGATAGTTCCTAGTGCATTTGAAATATGATTAACAGTAACAATCTTAGTTTTTTCCGAAAGCAATTTATCAAATTCTGAGAGAGTCAATTCTCCTTTTTCGTTCATTGGAATTACTTTCAAAGTTGCGCCAGTTCGTTCACATAACATCTGCCATGGCACAATATTACTATGGTGTTCTAAAGCCGAAACCAAAACCTCATCGCCTACTTTTACAATCGATGCAAAACCATTGGCAACCGTATTTATTGCATGGGTAGTTCCTGATGTGAAAATTACTTCGTAAGGGAATTTAGCATTAATATGATCTTGGATTTTGCCTCTCGAAATCTCATACGCATCCGTCGCTAATTGACTTAATGTATGCACGCCACGGTGAATGTTTGCATTAATTTCTTCATAATATTTGGTTATCGCTTCAATAACCACTTTGGGTTTTTGAGAAGTAGCTCCGTTATCGAAATAAACTAATGGTTTACCATTCACTTTTTGCGAAAGTATCGGAAAATCGGCGCGTATCTTTTTTATGTCTAACATCTGTTTATTTAGAATTTTTCTAAATACAAAAGTAATAAAATTGATATTGATTTCTACCAAACAGATGTTAATAATTATTGAAGGTTTGATCAACACAAATTTCACAAATTATCACAGATTTTATTTTGAATTTGTGGCAATCCATGAAATCTGTATATATTATTTCCTAAATTGCATCAAAATCCATCAATAATGAGAACATTTCTGAAAATCATCGCAATAGTTATTCTTGCCGCTTTAGTTTACCTTCGAATTACAATCTATCCACAACTTGATTTGATTTCAGGTTTTTCGTCAAAAAGTATCGCTTCGGCACATTTTTTAGACAATCGTTCGATTCAAACTATTGAACAAGGCGACAATGACATTGAAAAAATAAATTGGGCAACAAATGAAGTTAATAATTCCAAACATTTTGCAACTTCTAATGTTCATGGAATAAAAGAACGCAAAGCAATTTATCGTGAAGGTTTGGGTGCGACTTTAATCAATGATGATTTTGATACAACCAAACCGTATGAAGTTCCAAAAAGAACCAAAACCAACAATAACTTACCATTTCCTTATGGAAATTTAGAACCAAAAGACACCTTTTTTTCCAATATTGATTATAAAAAATTAAAAAGTGTTGTAGCAAATGCCTTTGATAAAAAGGGAGAAAAAAACAAGCGAACTCGTGCTATAATAGTCATTTATAAAGATAGAATCATCGCCGAAAAATACGATATTGGTTTTAATAAAAACTCAAGAATTTTAGGCTGGTCAATGACGAAAAGTTTGACTGGTACGTATTTCGGAATTTTGCAAAAGCAAGGTAAATTCGACATTAATAAACCTGCTCCAATAGCCGAATGGCAAAAAGATGAACGCGCCCTAATTAGAACTAGTGACTTACTCCACATGAATTCTGGTTTGGAATGGGAAGAAAAATACGATAAAATTTGTGATGCTACAAAAATGCTTTTTCAAGCAGAAGATATGGGAAAAGTTCAGTTAGAAAAACCAGCAGTCTTTGAACGTAACACACATTGGAATTACTCTTCGGGAACCACCAATTTATTATCTAGAATTTTAAGAAATCAATTCAAAACCCATCAAGAATATTTAGACTTTTGGTACAGCAGTTTGTTAGATAAAATTGGCATGAATTCGGCGATTGTAGAAACTGATATGGCGGGAAACTTTGTAGGTTCTTCTTACGGCTGGGCCACGACCCGCGATTGGGGAAAATTTGGATTATTATACCTGCATAAAGGCAACTGGAACGGTGAACAATTGTTTGACGAATGTTGGACAAAATTCGTGGCTACACCAACCAATACTTCCAAAGGAAGTTATGGCGCTCAATTTTGGTTGAACTCCGGTGGAAAATTCCCAGATGTGCCTAGAAACATGTATTATGCCAGCGGTTTTCAAGGGCAAATGATAGCGATTTTCCCAAGCCAAGATTTAGTTATAGTACGAATGGGATTGAGCGAAGAATTCGATTTTAATGAGTTGTTGAGTGGGGTTGTTTCTTCTCTAAGTACAAAGTAAATCACAAAGAGCTTACAGATAAATAACTTTGAGGTCTTTGTGAATCCTTAGTTTCTTCGTAGTCAAAACTTACAAATCAAATCCTAAATTAACGCCCAATCTAGTGGCTATTATTTTGGTAATTCGTTGTTTCAATTCTGGTATTTTGATGCTTTCTATTACTTCGTTGGAGAACGCATACATCAATAACGCTTTGGCTTCTTTCTTTGGAATACCGCGTTGTTGCATATAAAACATAGCGCTTTCGTCTAATTGACCAATAGTGCAACCGTGTGAACATTTCACATCATCGGCAAAAATTTCCAATTGTGGTTTAGCGTTTATCGTTGCTTTATCACCCAATAAAATATTGTTATTTTGTTGGAATGCATCTGTTTTCTGCGCTTCTTTTTCCACAAAAATCTTTCCGTTGAAAACTCCGGTTGAACTACCTGCCAAAATGGTTTTGTAGTTCTGATGACTTTCGCAGTTTGGCGTTGCATGATTTACCAAAGTATAATGATCCACATGTTGCTTGTCGCCTATAATTGTAATTCCTTTTAAAGTCGAATCGATTCGTTCGCCAAAATGATAGAAATTCAAATTATTTCTGGTAATGTTTCCGCCAAAAGAAAAAGTATGAACTGAAACTCTACTTTCTTGTTTTTGAGAAATATAAGTATTGTCAATCAGGTTTGCCGATTGCAAATCGTTTTGAATTTTATAATAATCAACAACAGCGCGTTTTTGAGCAAAGATCTCTGTAACCGAATTGGTCAACACCGAATTTTCATTCAAACTTTGATGTCGTTCGATGATTTGAACGTGCGCATTTTCGCCAACGATTACCAAATTTCGAGGTTGTACCATCAAAGGGTTTTCTTTTCCGGTAGAAAAATAAATGATTTCAATTGGCTTTTCTACTACTTTACTTTTCGGAATGTTTATGTAAGCACCCTCATTTGAAAAAGCGGTATTTAAAGATGTCAAACTCTCATCTTTGCTCGCAATTTTATTGAAATATTCATCAATAATCATTTTGTACTTGGGTTTGTTCAATGCTGATGACATCAAGCAAACATCAATTCCGTCGTGTGTAGTTGCCGATAAAAAGGAAGAAAAAATTCCGTCCACAAAAATAACTTTATGTGTATCAATTTCGTGGAGAAAGTATTTTTTTACTTCTGCAAATTCAAAAACATTTTCGTGTTTTGGAAACACTGTGTAGTCATTTTTCAGGATGGCATTCAGCGATGTATATTTCCAAGATTCCTCTTTTTTGGTTGGAAATCCTTTATTTTCAAAGTTTTTTATAGCCGAAATTCTAATGTCGTGTAAATCGGAATTAACATCAATTTTTTCTTCGAACGCCATAAAAGACGATACTAATTTTTCTTTTAAATCCATAATTTTTTTGTCGATTTTCAGTTGTATTTGTTATTAGTTTAAAACCGATAACTGACAACTGATCACTTTTTAAACTAATTCACTCTTAATCCAATCGTATCCTTTTTCTTCTAATTCATAAGCCAGTTCCTTTCCGCCCGATTTTACGATTTTTCCATCCATCAACACATGAACAAAATCTGGAATGATATAATCTAACAAACGTTGGTAGTGTGTGATTACCAAAACCGCATTATTTTTGTTTTTAAGTTTATTTACACCATTAGCTACAATTCTAAGCGCATCAATGTCCAATCCCGAATCGGTTTCGTCTAGGATTGCCAGTTTTGGTTCTAGCATTGCCATTTGGAAAATTTCATTACGTTTTTTTTCTCCTCCAGAAAATCCTTCGTTTAAAGAACGGGATAAAAACTTGCGGTCAATTTCTAATAATTCTGATTTCTCGCGAATTAATTTTAGCATTTCATTGGCAGGCATTTCCTCTTTTCCGTTGGCTTTTCGGCTTTCGTTGATAGCAGTTTTCATAAAGTTGGTAACCGAAACCCCAGGAATTTCTACCGGATATTGAAATGATAAGAAAACCCCTTTGTGAGCGCGTTCCTCAGGAGCAAATTCAGAAATATCTTCCCCTTCCAAAAGAATTTCACCTTGAGTAACCGTGTAATTTTCATTACCCGCAATGATGGAAGAAAGTGTTGATTTTCCGGCACCATTCGGACCCATAATCGCGTGAACTTCTCCAGCTTTTATTTCAAGATTAATTCCTTTTAGTATTTCTTTGTCTTCTACCGAAGCGTGTAAATTTTTTATTGATAACATAATTAATTTGGAAATTTGTTGATTTGGAAATTTGTTGATGTTAACGATTTCTTTTCCAATTCTATTTTCTGTTTTTTGTTTTTACTAGTTATTAAGTCAGGATGAAAATTATTTTCAAATTGACCCATTTTCAAATTACCCTACACTTCCTTCCAACGAAATTTCTAATAATTTCTGTGCTTCAACCGCAAATTCCATAGGGAGTTTATTCAACACTTCTTTACTAAAACCGTTAACTATTAACGCAATGGCTTTTTCGGTTGGAATTCCACGTTGATTACAATAGAATACTTGATCTTCACCTATTTTTGAAGTGGTTGCTTCGTGTTCAATTTTGGCACTTGAATTTTTACTTTCGATATACGGAAACGTATGTGCCCCGCAATTATTTCCCATCAAAAGAGAATCACATTGTGAGAAGTTTCTGGCATTGTCAGCATTAGAGCTAATTCGAACCAAACCACGGTAACTGTTTTGCGATTTTCCTGCCGAAATTCCTTTAGAAATAATAGTCGATTTAGTGTTTTTGCCCAAATGCACCATTTTAGTTCCGGTATCGGCTTGTTGGAAATTATTGGTTACAGCTATCGAATAAAATTCTCCTATGGAATTGTCTCCTTTCAAAACTACAGATGGATATTTCCAAGTTACAGCGGAACCGGTTTCTACTTGTGTCCAAGAGATTTTAGCGTTTTTCTCGCATATTCCTCTTTTGGTTACAAAATTAAACACACCTCCTTTACCTTCTTTGTTGCCTGGATACCAATTTTGAACCGTTGAATATTTGATTTCAGCATTGTCCAAAGCAATTAACTCAACTACCGCAGCGTGCAATTGATTTTCATCACGACTTGGAGCCGTACAGCCTTCTAGATACGAAACATAACTGCCTTCATCAGCAACTAATAATGTGCGTTCAAATTGACCGGTTCCGGCTTGATTGATACGAAAATACGTTGATAATTCCATTGGACAGCGAACACCCTTTGGAATATAACAGAAACTGCCGTCAGAGAAAACTGCCGAGTTTAAAGCGGCATAAAAGTTATCTTTTTGTGGTACTACCGTTCCTAAATATTTTTGAACCAAGTCTGGATATTCACGAATGGCTTCGGAAATACTCATAAAAATGATTCCTTTTTCGGCTAATGTTTTTTTGAAAGTCGTAGCCACCGAAACCGAATCGACTACAATATCCATAGCGACATTGTTCATCATTTTTTGTTCGTCGATGGATATTCCTAACTTTTTGTACATTTCCAAAAGATCGGGATCAACATCATCTAATGTCTTATTTGGATCTGCTTTTTTAGGTGCCGAATAATAGGAAATGGCTTGAAAATCTGGTTTTTCGTAATGTACGTTTGCCCATTCTGGCTCAATCATTTGCTCCCATGCACGAAAAGCCTCAATACGCCAATCGGTCATCCATTGTGGTTCTTCTTTTTTCGAAGAAATGGCACGTACAATGTCTTCATTCAATCCAATAGGAAACGTCTCCGAGTCTAAATCGGTGTAGAATCCATATTCATATTCTTTGGTTTCTAATTCGATTTTTAAATCGTCCTCTGTATATTTTGACATATTTTAAGTCTTAAAATTTGAAAGTCTTTAGTCTTAAAGTCAAGTCAAGTCTTTTGACTCTGTGACTTTCGACTAAAGCGAAAATGATTCCCCACATCCACAAGTTCTACTAGCATTCGGATTGTTAAATACAAATCCTTTTCCGTTTAATCCGCCTGAAAATTCTAAAATGGTTCCGGCTAAGTATAAAAATGATTTTTTTTCAACAGCAATTTTAACGTTGTTATCTTCAAAAACCTTGTCGTTTTCTCGTAACTCTTTGTCAAATTTTAATTCATACGACAAACCCGAACAACCACCGCTTTTTACGCCAACTCTTACATAATCAATAGCGGCATCAAAACCGTCTTCATGCATCATTGAGACGATTTTCTTACTTGCATCATCTGAAACTTTAATCATAGCTTGTTTTGATTTTGTCTAAATAAAAAACAAAGTTACTACAAATATCTATTTTATCAACAAGCAATAACATTTTTATAACTTATTTAAGTATGTAAAAAATCTATTTAGATAGTATCAAAACAAACTGATTTAGTAAATTGCAGCGATTTTTAGAATTAAATAAAATGAAACTTTATCCCATTGAAGCTGGAAATTTTAAATTGGACGGTGGCGCCATGTTTGGCGTAGTTCCTAAAACCATCTGGAACAAAACTAATCCGGCTGACGAGAATAATCTTATCGATATTGCTGCCCGTTGTTTATTGATTGAAGATGGGAGCCGTTTAATACTTATTGACACGGGAATGGGAAACAAACAATCGGATAAGTTTTTTAGTTATTATTGGCTTTGGGGATCGCATTCCTTAGACAAATCGTTGGCAAAATATGGCTTTCATCGTGACGATGTAACCGACATTTTTATGACCCATTTGCATTTTGATCATTGTGGAGGAAGTGTAAATTGGAACAAAAACAAAACAAATTATGAATTGGCTTTCAAAAATGCTAAATATTGGACTAATGAAAACCATTGGGAGTGGGCAACTCAACCCAATCAAAGAGAAAAAGCATCTTTCCTTTCCGAAAATATTCTGCCAATACAAGAAAGTGGTCATTTGAATTTTATTCAAAATC
>Ga0114960_10001869_pt1 | contig 16764 bp, 22 predicted proteins | sample C_130625_MF_Meta_FD_92637 | JGI IMG/M metagenome (GOLD analysis project Ga0114960, IMG submission 92637) | Freshwater microbial communities from Lake Croche, Canada to study carbon cycling - C_130625_MF_MetaG | ecosystem: Environmental > Aquatic > Freshwater > Lake | place: Lake Croche, Canada... | reverse complement strand
TGTTTTTTATAATTTGTTTTGTTGACGATTCCATTGCGACAATAATTCCTCCGATCCATTATAAATTATCTTCTGCCAGCATGTAGAATCACATTCGTTGGGACAAGTTAGATACTTATAGTTATCTGTTTTAAATTCTAGTCCGTGTTTTTTAAAACTTCTTATACACCAATCTTCCCAACCAGTTTTTTGTCTACTAATAAAATACAATTTACATTCTGTATTTTCTTTAATCCAATTAATTTGACTAGATAATGTAATAGCCCAATTTTGTCCAACACCATTCGGCCAAGTTAATCTATTAGCAGGCTTCCATGTTCGATTTAAAATACGATAAATGTTGCCTGGCCAACAAGGTCTGCTGGCAATACTAGAGCATAGTAACGGAACATCGTTTTCAAAATATATTGTTAATGCTACAGCAAAATTAAAATTTTCTTTGCTATAGTTTTCCCACAACCGGTGTGTGCGATCTTGGTATTGTTCTTCTCTTAAAGAATCAAAGATGCTATCTAGCTTGCTATCTGATCCTGGGATCCATGTAATTGCATACATTATTTTTGTAGCCTTGCTATTAGGTCAAAATAATTTTCTTCGTAAACTCCCCACCATTTATCTTTAACAGTATCAAACCATTTTATGTTTTCGTGTTTAAAAATTTCTGCTGACTCAACAGTTTCATAGCCTGTATACTTTGGTCTACGTTGTAATTCAAATCCGCTAATTTGATTAAACACAATGCCTTTAGTAGAATGGTTACCTAACTTTCCGGGAATCTTATTATTTGCAAGATCCTGCATTATTGGATGCAGTAAAAATGATAGGTATTGCTCTGGAGTATGTGCTAGGAAAAAAGGACACCCGTGTATTTTATTAACTTCGAAGTGCGTTAAAACACTATGAAATATTTCTAGCTCATCAACAACCCATTCACCGCTGTCTAGTTTTTTCATATGTGGAGGTCCGTGACTTCCCATCACTACAGTTCCGTCAAGCTGGCTAACGCCATGGAAAGTGGGCGTCAGCTGAAATGCGGCGCACTTTGAGGCTAATGCAATTTCTATGCATTTTCCTGATTTGATGAAATCGTCAAAGTCGATATCGAGTATTAAGGGCTTTAGATTTTTATTTTGGCAAAAATCTAAAGCATATTGTATATCGTGAATGTTATAATTAGGAGTTAGCTTGATGATAACAGGGGTTATATCAATACCTAAAGATAGGAATACGTTTAATGCATACTCGCTATCAACTCCTCCGCTGTACATTAAGTACAACTTCCCTTGTTTATTTTCGTAAACTTGTTCTGCTACTTGTTTTGATACTTGATGATAGTTAGCAGTTTTATTACTTGGGGGATCTATTTCAACGTTAAATGTTGGACCGGTCCCTACTGTGCGTAAGTAGTTATTTTTTAAAAACTGCATCTAATTCTCATTCAACGCCCTCTAACCAATCGCCTTCCCACTGGCGGATATTTGTGTTACCGTCCATTTCACAACATATCCACTTTGCTGTAACGCCTTTACTTTTTGCGTATTGTTTCATAACTAGTGTTCGCTCAGCAACAACGGGATCAGCTGTGTATTCTTTTCGAGCATTATCATCAGAGAAAATAGTTCTTACGGTACGAGTTAGTGTTTCGGGATCTTCAGTAAACAGTCTATCAAGTATTTTTCCAGTGCGTGTATAACTTTCTGTAATATGATCTACGACGGGCGCCAACCCTCCGCCAATCTCCTCGTAGTGCTGAGTATATGATTCAGCATCGGGCCACTTTTTAGTAAGTGTAACAATAACAATATCTGCCATAGTAATTCTCCAGTTCTCTTGTATTTATATGATTATTTTGTTGCTGTAATTATAATCATTGCCTAGGTCAATAATTGTGTTAGAATCAAGCAACTTTAGAAAATTATCAGTTGGCTTGCCGCAAACACGGATTTGACGCCGGGTGCTAGAACAAAGAGATACTCCATGTAAAAAATGATCATTAGTTAAAAAAACTTTATCGTAGACTTTAAACGAGGTTTTTACCATGTCGTTATCTAATGACCACCACAGAGGTGACCCACCGTCAGTTATACTAATATTGATAATAATATATCCTTTCCTTGCAATGATGTTATGTACAGGATTAATTTCAGTTTTTTGGTAGAATCGATCTCGGTGTATAACGCTGAAGCTATTCGGTTGTAGAGCAACACACGATATACTGTTTAGTTTAGAAAAAGGTAAATTTTCATAGATCCATTTAACTATTTTTAAATCCTTACACTCATCTTTTAACTTATACTCAGCATCTAAAGTTGCCATTCTTGATGCAGCCCAATCTTTCTTATTGATAGATTCAACTAGAGATTTTGAAGTAGGTGTTGCTATATCAACAATTGTGTCGATATTAGCAATCTCTAGCATTTGATATGCAAGCCAGCTACGATGTGTACCTTGTACAAATTGCTTTGTCTGATTTGTAACGTTGACGCAATCAGATTGATCATAAATCTCGTCAGGAACCATTCCCCACACCTTGTTTAACTCGCGGGTTTCTAACATATGATCGTAATAATTGGCTCGCCGTTTGGATAGAGGGATTATTACTTTGTCGTATTCTTGTGTAAATTCTTCTCTATCGAATTCTAAATTTAATTTAGCGTAGGCTAAGTTTGTCAGTTTCATCGGTTATTTAGTTTGGGCTTAATAAGTATATGATGGATTATGGATTTGAAGATAATAGGTTCTATGTTGAGTATCGTGGGTGTACTCGCCCACCTACTAACATTCGACACGAGTCCGATCTCGAAGCGCAGAGGTTATATGCTATTAACAATAAACTTATTTTATGTCTAAGCTCGGGGCTTGATAGCCAAACCGCTCTCCATAGTTTTAAATCTCAGGGCATTCCTATAGACTGCTACTTTATGCATCTTAAGGGATTTAATGATTCCGAATTTGAAAATTTGAAAATTATTGAGCGTAAGTACAGTTTTAAAACTAACATTATAGAAATCGATCCAGAGAAAAACAGAGACGAATGTTTGCATTTAGCTAACGCACATGATACAAATCCTCACCATGCTTTACATTACTTGTTTGTTAATCAAATGCCAAAAGAACACGATATAATACAAGTACATACTCCATGGTTTGTAACTAAAAAATCTAGTGGTAAACATTATTTGTATCATAGTTTTTACGATCCTGAGATATCAAGAATCCAGTTGCTGTCTAAAATACAAAGAACGGGCAATATTAAATCGTTTGGTAGCACTAGTGAATATTTTGCAAGTGTCATCAGCGACGAGGTAATTGATTATTTTTTAAAGAGTTGGCAATTTTATAACGACCCAACTATTACCCGTAGAGGGGAACCATTACACGATGTATTTCGATATGAGTTTTATGTAAAACCTTTATTGTACGCTAAACACTGGGGAGATGAGTTATTTTACTTTCCTAAATTTGCCGGATTTGAAAATATCCCGTGGTTAGCAAACTTAAATAATGAAACAAAAAGAGAACATATGGTGTTTGTTGAAAAAGATGTATTACTTAATTTTTTATTAACAAGCACTGATAGTAAAAAATTCTATGAAAGTACATGGAATAATGTAACCTAAAAGGAAAAAAATGTTAAACTTTAAAACTAAATTTCAAGAGCGTATACCACGCTCAGTTGCTAAAGTTATTACTTGGCGCATTCTTGTAACTATCACTAACTTTGTCGGTGGCTGGTTAGCAAGCGGTAGTTGGATGGTAGGCCTTGGCGTTGTTAGCTTTGCCTTAGTAGTAAACAGCATACTTTACTTCTTCCATGAGCGCGGTTGGAATGCAACAGATTGGGGTAAGAAAGTAGCAGATAACTCCTCTGAAACCCAAAACGATAAATAAACGTGTAGGAGTCATGACCTACACAAATTTAACGTTAAATATTGGAGAATTAACAATGAGCAAAAAACACGTAAAATGGGTTCTAGCACATGAACCGATCGAGTTGTTTATCCGTGCTGCCAAAGTATTTGCTGAAGAAGTAAACACTAGAGCACCTGGTCAACTTGAAATTGAAGTTATGACTATAAGTGAATACGCTGAAAAGTATAACAATGGCGTTGTTGTAGGTAAGCATGATCTTGTTGACTTACTAGACGCTGGTGATATCGAAATGTCACAGACCTACACAATTACATTAGGTAAACTTAACAAAGACTTCTTTGCGTTAGATTTACCATTCTTGTTTAAGAGTCACGATCACGCAAGCCGTGTATTCGAAGGCGAAGTTGGCAAACAGTTGTTAGACAGCTTACAAGAAAATCGTAAAGTTAAAGGCCTAGCATTTACATACTCAGGTGGCTTCCGTATTATTCCAGGTAACGAGACAGTTGCTAAGATTGAAGACCTACGTGGCATGAAAGTACGTACAAGCCATAGCCCAGTTGCTATTGAAACATTCCGTACATTAGGTGCAGATGTTGTTCCGATGGAACTTGAAGAACTATCAGAGAACTTAGGTTCTGCTAATGTGACAGTTGGTGAAAGCACATACCCACGTGTATATGCACTAGGACATAACAAAGTTTCTAAAGTTATTAACCATACAGAACACAGCTTGTTCTTAACAACTATTTTGATTGGTACTGACTTCTGGAATTCATTAGACAGCGACTTACAAGATATTGTTTCTGAAAGCGCAAAAGCTGCCGCACGTTTTGAGCGTACTTTAAGCATTGCAGACATTGCATTGGTACAAGCTCGTGCAGAAGCTGATGGCATTGAAGTTATTAAAATGAGCGAAGTTGAACAAGCTCGTTTTGCCAAAGCAACTGAAGTAGTTTACACTAAATTTGAAAATTACTTTACTCCAGGTTTAGTAAGCAAAATACAATCAAAGTAATCTTTGATTAATTAAAAAGGGTCCTAAGGACCCTTTTTTTATCTTTGATATAAATTAAGTATTTGTCTAGACTCTTGATAGTCAGCAACCTGCCCCCCAAGATCTTTTATTATTCTCACTGCTTTAGATACGAGTTCAGCATTTGTTTTTGCTAGGACTCCTTTTTCAAGATATATGTTATCTTCTAATCCTACACGAACATGACCGCCATATAACCAACTTTGTGCTACTAGGGGCATTTCCATTCGTCCTATACCAAATGCTGACCAAACTGCTCCTACAGGTAATTGCCTACGAGCATAGTCTAGGGTTTCTGGACTAGCTGACCAACCGTATTTGATACCCATAGCAAACTGCCATAGTGGCGGGCTTTCAATAGTACCATCTGCTACAAACTCTTGTGCAATATGGAAGTCTCCGCTATCGAAAATTTCTAATTCTGGTTTACATCCAACTGCTTGTACACGTTTTACCATTTCTCTAGTTATTCGTCTATGATTTATTCTTATACCATCCCCGGCTTGATGCATAGTATTAAAATCTATTGAACAAATGTCCGGACGTATTGACTCTACATGTTTTACACGTTTATCCGGCATTAGTAATAAAGATGAAGGAGCACCCTGTGCAAGATTAGTCATACTAGGTAGATAGTATGCTCCCGGCCCAGTTGTAAGATTGATTATAAGTTTATTGTTTTCTTTTTTAATTCTATCTACAGTATCTCTATAGTATTCAACATCCATCGATGGTAATGATGTTTTGGGATCTCTGACATGAATATGAACTACGGAAGCTCCTGCCTCAGCCGCTTCTAGACTTGATATCGCTATTTCTTCGGGACTAACAGGCAGATAAGGTGTTTTCTCTTTGCTCGTAACAGCACCAGTAATTGCCGCTGTGATAACAGTTTTCATATAGTTAGCCCGCCGTCAACAACTATTATTTCTCCAGTAGCGTATGGCATATACATAGTTAATCCCTCTATCGTAGATGCAATACTATCGCCGGTACCGAGTCTTTTTAGTGGTACTCTATTTTTTAAATTTTCAGATTCTTCAGAGGTTCTGGCAATATTTCCAGAGGTTGGATTTTCTAAAAAACCAGGAGCAATCGCTAGAACTCTTACCTTAGGGGCTAACGCCATTGCTAGACTTTTAGTCAAACTGTTTAGTCCTGCTTTGGCTGCACCGTAGGCAAAATTATTAATGCTTGGTCTTAAAGACGAGGTTGAAGATATATTGATTATTAAAGGATCTTCTGACTTCCACAACAAGCCAACAAACTCTCTAATTATATTGAATGGCCCTTGCAAATTGATTTTTATTATATCGGTAAATATTTCGTCTGTTAAATTTCTAAAATCACGAACAGTTTTATTAGTGCCCGCCGCATTTATTAATATATCACATCTTTCTACATAGGTTTTAATTTCTGCTATAGCTAATTTAATCGAATCAGTATCTGTTATATCGCAAAAAATAGCTTTGTGTTCTAATTCAGGATTAGATAATTCTAACATTTTTATTTTGGCTTGGTCGAGATTACTTCGTACTAATACAAAAATTCTTGCACCTTGGGCAGATAATCTTTTAGCTGTTGGGTATCCAATTTGGCCACAACCCCCCGCAATGACTACTATTTTGTTTTTTAAATTCATTTAGTTAATCCTAACAATTGTTTATGAAATATTTATGACCATTACCCGCTTGTATAAATATTTCCATGACGCAGATACCCCCAGGAATAAGCGGTAGACCCGCAGAATACAATCCAAGCAACGTTACACAAGAAATTATGGCTAATGAATTAGCACTATTAAATTTGGGTAACTTTGAGCCATTGAACATGTATATTGACCTCGGCAAGTATATACAGGAGATCAAACAGTTTGATGCTGATTGGGTCAATTATCTTCCACGTACAGATCGACCCAACAATCGTAAGGCAATGACACTTATGTCATTGCCTGGAAAAACTCACAAAGAAAATACAAGCCTTGCCGAAGCAAGCTATGCCGCAAAACGTCAACTAAGTGAACTAGAGTTTAATACCCCAACTGATGTTTATAAATCTTGTACTAGCCTAAGTTCAGTATTGGATCAATGGCAACCGCTTGGACGTTCAATGATCATACGTTGTGATACAGGCGGATACTTTGTACCGCATCGCGATGCGCCTAGTATGCCACGTGAATGTTTCAGGCTAGTTGCTTTCTTGAACAACTGCGGCCCGTTACAATATGATTGGTTAATGGATGATAGAAAAATGTTGATCCAACATGGACAGCTATACTATGTTAATACACGTATGACACACCGTACCATCAGTTGGGTCAATAATAGTCAACACCTAATACTCAATATTCCTTTTACGACGCAAAATGTTTCTAAAGTGATTGCTAATCTAGCACACACTCATTGAGGGTATTTACAGCATCATCAAAAAATATCCTACGATCATTACAAGTTAAAATCATACAAAAACACCAACGACCTTCGCGAGATAAATTCACCACCCTATGAGGCTTTCCAACGTTTACTAAAATGGGTTTTGTAATAGTTATAGCAATCTTTGAATCTATTTGATCTTGTGTAAATTTTGAGTATTGTGACCCTACTTCAGTTCTAAGGGTATCTATAGAAATATTTGAATTCTTTAGCTCACCCCATTCCATCAGGTGATTTTTAGATCCCCATACAAAATTTATTTTAACAAAATCTTCTGGAGGATTCATATCAATGTGCCAAGGAAGCTGACCAAATGGTGCTGTGTAAAATAATTCAGCATTAGTCAGGTTGTAATTAAATTTTGATAACCATTCTTTAATATCGTTAGTAAAATAATTATCTAGATGATCCCAGTGTTTGTTACGATTTTTATTTAAATCTATAGATACATCAGAAGAAAGTTTGTTTTTATCAAAACAATCTTCAGGCAAATTTAAATATCTATAATAGTTGGATAACATAATCTTTATTCATTTTATATATTTGTCATAGATTATTTTAGCGAATTCTTCGTGGCATCTAGGTTCATAATGATTTACTGGAGTATACAAAAAGTTATTTTTAATCTGGGTAGTTTCCATGATATCGTCATCGGCAATGTTTAAAATTCCGCTCTCATCGATTAATGACCTTATCATAGGATCTTCTGAATATATATCACTTTTTAAAATAGGATCTAATATCCAATCTCTTACCCAAACTTTACAGGATCCTAGGAATATCGGCGTAATTCCTGTTATACCTTTAACAGCATACTTTAATCCTACTAAGGCATAGAGATACTTAATTGAAAAATCTACATCTTTAAAAGTCGTAGCATATTTGTTTGCTATTTCTTTCTCGTTAGAATCTCGTAGGTGATAATCTTCCCAACCAAGCGGTGTTTCATTCATATACTGTTTTGTTACGTTGAATGCTCTGTAAAATTCTATCCTAAACGAGCCAGTTAACTGTATAAAAACAAAATCAAATTTGGTGCTTTTATTTGTTGATAATTCTAATATCGTCCTATTGGCAATTCCTGTAATCGAAGCACCACTGTGGGCAATGTTAACAACATTTATATTTGGGTCAAATTTTGAAAAATATCCAGGCCAAGCGGCAGCACGTTCTGCTTGTGTCCTTTCATCGTAGGATTTAAAATAACTAATAGCCCTACTATATCTTTCATCAGCCCAGGCTTTTGCATCTCTTTCCGAATTCGATGTCTTGCCGATATATCCTGGCCACCCTGGGATTAAATGATCTAATAACTCTGCTCCAGCGGTAAAGCTATCTCCATTACACAAAATGTTTATCATAAATTTATATAGTGTTTAATTTCTTTATGGTCTATAAAAGAATAATCTTGATATTTATCGATGCTTCTTTTCATTAATTCTTCATATCTAGGTACATCTAATTCATACCTATCTAATATAATAAGTATTTTTTTAAATTCTTTTGAATAAGTACTACCATGCTTACTTCTAAGATTGTTCCATACGTATGAATTAGTGTCGGGAAGTCTTGGTATTAAAAATCTTTTTTTAAAGTTAAATGATTCTTCAGGATCGGATTGCACGATCCCCAAAGTTTGTTGAGGATTTTCATCGTATAACATTATTCTAAAGGCTCCCGGGAAGTCAATAAACCTTGTATGATCTCTATGATACGAAATTGCTGAAGTACTAGACCATAGTCTTATTCGATTTATTTTTTTAAATGGAAAATATTCCAACAGCTGATCATATACATCTTTAAATTCTATCATAAACTCCGGCTTAAGATTTAAACTCCAGATGTCGTGTTGCTCTTCATTATGTGGAATGACATCGATAGAATCAAAAGCTGATACATTTGTAAAAGGATTAGCAATGTCCTTTTCAAGTTTATACGTAGGCTTACAATTTTTAAAATACCAGTCAACAAGTTGAGGATTTTCAATTTTTGGTATGTTTAAGGGGACAAAAAAATATTTACCCCATTGTTCTAACACTGATAACTCTGGCCAACGGTTTAATTGTTCTTTTCGTTTTTGGGTGAAAAAATCTTTTTCGTTCATGGTTAACATTCTTTTATTATAGCACGGATTCAATAGCGTAGTCTTTGTACTTATCGTAACTAAGAGTTATTAAACTTTGATGTTTCTCAGGGTCAAGTATCCCACGTACATAAATTATTGTTCGTCCAAAATCTTCCTTTACTCGATGTTTTGCCATAGTCGAATTTATCAAATAACAACATGGAACGTTGGGTGTATAAGCGGTGATCCATTCTTGTCCGTTGAATACTTCTACACTGTCAGAGTTTCCGTTTAGTACAAATCTATATCCCGCTGGTTCGTGTGTGCGAATGTGCTCTAATTCCCCGTCTTTAAAATTCATTGATGGATATACGTCTACATGACTATTAACTATTGATTGCTGTATTTTGTAGGTTACAACAGAAATTTCCGTAAACGGCAGTTGATTAAGAATCTTATCAAAATTATTTTTAACTATAGTATCTCTCGTAATCTGAGTTGATTCCCAGTACGGATTGTATGCTGTTAATTTAACAGATTTATCAAATTGTGTAAAATTAACGCCTGACATATCTATATCTATAGGTAAAAATAATAATAATGAGTTCATATTATATTTACACTATAAATACAATATGCTGAATATATTCCTAAATCGAAAAACTCAACGTGCATTTACTGCCGATGCAATATCTCAAGAAGATATTGACACAATACTAGCGGCCGGATGTTCTGCTCCTAGTAAACAAAGAGCGTATCCTTGGAGAGTAGTAGCACTAACTCAAAGTAATTCAGCTGTTGAATTAAAGAATCAATTATTCCTAAACAGTTTTATCAACACACCTGTTCATAAGCACTTGCTAACAGCTAAAGCACCTTTAGTCTTAGCATGGATTGGAGTTCCTATCTTAGATAACTATGATTTGGGTTTAGAATCGAATAATACTTCAGTTCGAGAACAGCATATGAATACTAATACAAGTTTGCTCGATGCTAAGACTCGATATACTATACGTTCTAGAGCTGAAAAAGATATTATGGTGGCTGCAAGTTTTTCCATGATGCAAGCCGAATCTCTTGGGTACAGTACTGCATTTACAGCTTGTTTTATAGAATCAACTGCTAAGTCTATTTTAAATATTGATGAACACGAATGGCCAGTTATATTTTTATCTATCGGTTTAGCTGATAATAATATAGGGCGCAATCCTGTAATAAAAGAAGAAACCGTAATAGGGTTTAGCGACCCAAGACCCTTTCCCGAACCTGTAAAATTGTCAGCTGTTGAGTTAGCAAAAATTATTTAACTGTCGGATATTAATTGAGATCAACCCAAACAGAGCCAGTGTAACCTTGGAACTTGGTACTGGTGGTATTAAATATCATCATACCTGCCGCAGGTGATGTAATGGCTGTATCCCTAGCTGTATTATCGGCATATACCGCTAATCGCATTGCACTTGTAAAAGAAACTTGCTGTTTAGAATCTACAGTTAGTGCTACAACAGTTCCGCCCGCTGTTCCCGAAGTAGATATAGTTATTTTTGTAGGAACAACCCCAGTCGATACTACACCATCAACAGTGGCACTAATGGCGGCCTTTGTTTGATAAGAAGTACCATCAAAGCCAGCAAATGCTATGTCAATAATGTCATCGTTTGCTTGTACTGCAGATGGGGAAGCAGATGAACTCCTGGCTCTAAAGAAAGTTGCATTAACGGCATCAGGTGTGTTGTGTGCTTGTGATATTTGGAACACACTGGTAGCAGTATATGTACTAGTAACAATACCAACCCGCCCGTCATTTGTGTTATCACCAAAACTTATTAACTTATAACCAGGTGCCGGAGTAGTTGCAGTATTATATAATGTTATTAAACCGGGTGCTGAAATTGTACTAGTTGTGATGTTCGGTACACTAAGTGTTGATCCTATAATACTTGGGGCGCTGAGTACTGGTGCTGAAAGAGTTCCTGTAGATGGGGTATACAATACTAGGTGTGTCTTTAGAACAGAGCTAGCATTGTTGTTTGGTAAAAAAGGAACATAGTGGAAGCCTTCATTGCCTATTGCCAGTTGCGGAGTTACTGCTGTAGTTACTGCTGCAGTTATCCTATTATTATTATCATTGTAAGTAAACGTAATACCGGTATTGTATGTGTTTCCAGCTACCAGTGCTGCCGCAACATCGTCTTGCGCCCGCTCGGCAAGATAATATTTGTTAGTAGTACTTTCAGTAATATCATCGGAGTTTAGTACCACTGCGCCAGTTCTTGCGTTAACACTAACTACTCTAATAACAGGAACGCCACCAGTAGTAGAACCATCACCGATGTACAACGGACCAACTTGCGCCGCCGCATAATCAGTTACATAGACTAGTTCTCCCGGTGCTAATGGAGTTGTTGCTCTTTGAGAGTTGACCCCTCTTCGTAATTGTAATGCCATGTTCTTCTCCTAAATCGTTGAATTCCGTTATATACTATTTATTAAAATAGACAGAACACCATTTAACGCCATCTATACTGAATTTTTAGAAATTACGGTTTTAAAGTGCTCATATATCCCTGCTTTTTTTGCAAATTCTTCTGAAAATATACCGTCTATTCTTAGTGCCCAAGCCATACAATCATTTGTGTTACTGGACCCGTGGAAGTTAGTATTATCAAATAGTAGTGCTTTTGAAGTTGAATATGCCCGTTCGCCTTCTAAACTTTCGCATAAAAACATCTGTTTCATAATCGGCCCTGTGATCCATACAAACATATCCTTAACATCTGGGTTTTCTCTAGCCCATTCTGGATAATCTGAGTGTATGGTACCTTCAGTATTTGGCTCGCTTATGAAGAACATAACTCTTCCGTAACTTGAAAATATCCCTTGTTTATCAATCCAGTCAAACAAAAATTTAAAATCGTCGACAAATTTATTAAAAATCATATCATCTTTTTTATGTTTTTTAAAAAAATTTGGACTGTATGCTAGGACAAACCTATACCCTAGTGTAGGTGCCCCCTTTAGTTTTATAAACAAATCTTCTGCTTTTTTATTCGGAGCAATATTTTCTATTTTAGCTTTTTCAATTTCATAAAAGTTATCAACTTGTGCTAACGAAGTAGTCTGTTGAGCAAAGCATATTTCAAGGGCATTATGATTTTTTGCAATAGCCCAATTTATATCTGTTGACAACGCATCAAACGCTTCGATGTCTAAAAAATTATCTAGATTAACAAATGGTTGATTAGCTATTAGTTTCATAATCGGTTGGTTCTAATTTGTTTATTGTTTCCTCAAACCCTGGATTTTTTACAAGTCGGATAGCAAATACACATCGATGGTCTAGGTTGCCTCTGTTATCAACAGCATGCCATGTGTCTGTTTTTAAAATTATAGCTTGATTTGCACTCACGCTATCTACAATGTCCCAGGTAGTGCTATCTCTAAGAACGCTTAAATCTGACGGTTTGGAACCAATTGTCCTAGGTTTAGAATTTGTAATTAATGCATCTAACCCATTAACTCCTAGTACACCTGATGTAAATTGATCTGGCCTAATCCAGAGCACGTTACTACCTTTACAGCCTCTCAACGGTAAATTAATGCTTACATGGCGAGGATCGGCTCCGTCGTCAATATGCAACTCGGCTAGTTTATCAGCTAACTGAATAAACAAATTTACATGGTGTATTTCAAAACCTGCCGTCCTAATATTTCGTATAATTTCTAACTCGTTTAATGTATCCCATGTAAACAGAGGAGTAGTTATGTATTCGGGTGATCGATGATAGATGCTAATTAGATTGCTAGTGTATTCACTATTAGATTTTGCAAAGTGATATATTCTTTTTTTAATTACTTCGTCTAATTTATTGTTTAATAATTCAATATCACTTTGATATTGTTTTTTTAGTACATGATAGTTTTTCATATTTTCTTAGCCATATAATAATAAACTGGGCGGGCACCTAATGCTTCCGCCATCTTTAAAGCAGATTGGTTGTTAACATGTATATAACTAGCAACTCCCCAACATCCTAGTTCTCTAGCTATATCTTCGAGCAATGTTCTAAGAACTCTATAAATTCCTAGACCTTGATATTGCTTAATAACAGAACCAATTAATAACCAAACAGATCCTTGTTTGTTTACAGTACGTGTACTATATACAATAGCACCGATAATTTGTCCGTCATGTTCTGCGTATATACACGCACAATCTTGGTCTTCCCAACTGGTAATAGGATGTGCATATCCTGAATCTATAAGGTTAGCTAACTCTCTTAAAAAGAAAGTGTATGCCGGACTGTGTGCAAGAGCATCAAATCTATAGTAATTGATGTGGTTGCCTGCGCTATCAGTTTTAGTTAGTAATAACTGTGATTGCATTTTTTAGTCCTTCTCTATCTTTAGGTATGTTATAATAATATCTTTGAGTACTGTTATCATTTTTATTTAGAAAATTTACAACTTCATTATACGGAATCATCACAGCATCTTTTGTCAACGGATTGTACCCGTGCAGATATTCAATCTTTTCAAATCCAGCATATTTTGGAAAGTAAATTAACTCATCTCCCCAATACCTACCATAGATAATTGGCTTTATATAATAATCCCATCTATCATAAGTTTTAAGATTCTTATTTGGCACTATAGCACCATTTTCATCAAAGTATCTAGCAGACATAAGAGCCCCTCTAAACACGTCGTCGTCTAAAATTGACGCTAAGTATTCTGGGGTATCGCCGTAAAAGATATTCTTTCCTTTTCTATTTAAACTTTCAAACGCACGGTGCCTGGCTATGTCGGGATGATAGTACCCAGTAAAATATGTTAAGTTTTTATAATCAGGATGAATTACTACGAATGGATCGTGTGTATTTTGTATAAAATTGCACTCGTCCGGCAACATACTTAAAAACTTTCTTTGCAGTACATTGTTCTTACCGGGTATATCAAGTAGCTTGCTAGTCTCTATGATCTCTTCTTTAACTGCTATCGGATCAATATCTAGTATCTGGGTCTTAATACTGTATTTTTTATCTAATATTTTTACTTGCTCATACTCGTTATCATTATAGCCAGGCATATAAAAGAATACAGTTTCTAAAGGTATACCCTGTTGATTGAAGCTGTGTAAAATGCATTGACTATCTAACCCGCCGCTCAAGCCTAACAGTAACTTTTCACCGGTGCTTCCAAGTTCGCGGGCACGTTGGTCGCATTCTTCTTTCATGTTACCATGGGGACGTTTACAAGATGCGATGTCTATATAGAACCGATTATTTTCAAACCCGTATATCATAAGTTAGAATCCAAATATAATTTTACGTAGTTGACTAAAATTGATTGATGTGTTTACTGCTCTTAATGTATAGTTCATCTAGTATTTATGGTGTAGAAATTTTAGCCAAAAAAATAGCACCCAAAGGTGCTATAAATTATTTGATACCGCGGATAGTATTCATTCGTTCAGTGCGTTCGTAATCCTCTCTACATTCCTTTGAGCAAAATGCCCCGGGTGTAGGATCATTACATTCTAAACAGAATCCAGTTTTCAATGGAACTTTTGGTCTGTTTCCCAATGCTTCTTGGAATAACATTTCTGTTGTTTTGGCTGCGTCATCTAACGGGTCACTCATACGTATTCCTAAATTAGTAAAAATAGCAATAGCACCAAAGGGTGCTATTTAAAAATTAGTGGTAAGTTTTTTTGTGTCAGGAAACTTACCAAACCCCGGATACACAGCCCATCCCGCATTTCGTGTATCGCGGACGCTGGGTTCTCAGCATGAAGCTAAGGCGGGCCAGCGGATCTTACAGAGTGTAACGATCACTCATTACAGTCTTAAGCATGATCCCTTCCGGTGTAAACTCGCTCATGTCTGCGGCAAGCAGGGCCTTCATGATAGCTGGACTGAACCCGCTTACCAATGCAGCACCTGACTTGTCTGCCTTTACAGGCACGTTGTCAGAACTGTTCAAGTTCCAGAACACAACTTGTGGCACAGTGTAACCTGCAGCCACGAACTTACGTTCGATCATTTCCATGGCGCTGTCGTCATGCTTAACACATTGGTTAAACTGCATGTCTGACAAGATTAAAACCATCTCAGGCATTTCTGCTTGAGGTACTTCGTTCTTAACAGCAACATCTAGGATCTTGCTGAAAGCGGCATGTAGGTTTGTACTCATGCTCCAATCGGACTTAACCATTTGGGCCATCTTTTGAACCACGTTACCCTTTAGGGTCATCAGTTCTGGCTTGTCACTAAAAGTCAAGAACGTATCCTTGAACTTACCAGTGTTCTTTTCAGCCAAGTACAAACCTAGTGAAACTGCTACGTCCATACAAGTCACCGAAGTGTCCTTGCCAGCTGGACAGCTCATAGAGCCACTAACGTCTACCAGAGGTAGTATGTTAGCATCACCCACGTAGTTTGGCAAGGCTTCCCATTGCGCCACCACGTGGTCAGTTTCTGTCTTGTCGAAACGTGCGTGAGCAACGCCCTTCAAAACATCGTAAGGGTAAATCGCACTAGCGTTTACCTTTACAGTTGGATCGCCCTTAACCAATGCCGCAACATACTCAGCGAACTTTTCTGTATGCCGGTGGAATGCCTTCTTGTAACGGCTAGCCGCTACTGAAGGAACATGGCTAAAGTTGATGTTGTCCCAATCGTTGGCACACATTTGTGTTTCAACTACCTTGGTCATGTTCACAAGACTCTTACGATACTGCTTTGGGCTCATACCAAAGAACTTGCGAATTTCAACTGCTGTGTCTCCCTTACGAGGAGTCCACTTTGCGGCCAATCCATTTTGGGCACGAAGCGCATCGCCTAACATTGTGTAAGCGGCCTTCTGCAACATGTCTGTCTTAACAACAAAGATGTCGTCCCAACGACCTAGTTCTGGTACACGCTTTAGCAAAGCCAAAGCCGCATCAGGGTCGGTCTTTTCTAGATGAACGAGGATCGAACGGAACAACTCACGTTCTCCTGCTCCACCTCGAGCATCACGTGACCACAATGCGATACGCAAGGCGATGTCACGGTTTTCTACGTATGCGGCAGTGAATGCCGGTACGATGTCCTTACCACGGCTTGCGCCAATGTTGTAGAACAGGTCAACAGTCTTGTTGGCTGTTGACGCACGAGCCTTCATACCGTTTGCGGTACGGGCTTCTTGATTAGCTACTGTTGTTACAAATGTAGTTATTTTATTTCCTTTACAGAATGTATTTTATTTTCGATTATAGTTGAAATTTAAAGTTGCTGTTAACATTCTAAAACTTTAACAGGATGATCGTGCCAATTTGTTTATTTTCTGGTCTGGCGAATTACGGCACCCAGACC
>Ga0114960_10001864_pt1 | contig 16783 bp, 9 predicted proteins | sample C_130625_MF_Meta_FD_92637 | JGI IMG/M metagenome (GOLD analysis project Ga0114960, IMG submission 92637) | Freshwater microbial communities from Lake Croche, Canada to study carbon cycling - C_130625_MF_MetaG | ecosystem: Environmental > Aquatic > Freshwater > Lake | place: Lake Croche, Canada... | reverse complement strand
TATATTTTAACGAAGCGATTTGCTTAGTCTTCAAGTGGCATGGGCTCATTCACCTCTGTACTATCCTTTAGCGTTGGACTGCTTTTACTAATTTTCTCTAAAATTTGATGCGCAACTTCCATCGCTAAAAATCCATCTATTTCAGATACAATGGGGGTTTCATTATTTATAATAGAATGAACAAAGCTACTTAACTCGGCCTTGATAGCATTGCCATCTTCAATTACTGGATTCTCAATAGAAATTGTTTTAGTACCCTGATGCGTTTCAATATCAAAAGAAAAGGATTCAGGGTCTTCTGGCTTTTTTAGCTTAATAATCTCTGTATTTTTTTCTAAAAAGTCAATACCAATATAGGCATCTTTTTGAAACAGTCTAATTTTACGCATTTTTTTCATGCTAATTCTAGAGCTGGTTAAATTGGCCACACAACCATTATTAAATTCTATTCTTACGTTGGCAATATCAGGTGTATCTGTAAGTACCGCTACACCACTTGCTGAAATATTTTTGATATCACTTTTTACAATACTTAAAATAATATCAATATCATGTATCATCAAATCAAAAATGACACTTACTTCTGTACCTCTTGGGTTAAACTGTGCTAAGCGGTGCACTTCTATAAATAATGGATTGAGTGATGCATTTTTTAATGCTGTATAAGCAGGGTTGAATCTTTCTACATGACCTACTTGTAATTTTACATTGGCTTCTTTTACCATATTCACAATGGCCTTACCTTCTTCAATGGTATTGGCCATTGGTTTTTCTACAAAAACATTTTTACCCATTTTAATGGCCATCTCGCAGACAGGAAAATGGTATTGGGTAGGCGTAACAATATCAATAATATCACAGGCAGCAATTAAAGCTTCTTCGTCCATGAACCTTTTCAAACCATAGGTTTTCTCTACTTCTTTTGCATTATCGTTATTAGGATCAAAAAAACCCACTATACTAACTTCTGGAATTTCTTTCCAGTTATTCAAATGGTACTTTCCTAAATGCCCCACTCCAAACACGCCCACTTTAAGCATAATCATTATTTATTGTTGGTAAAGTTACAGTATAAGGCATTGAATTTGAATGCTTTTACTAGGGTGTGGAAAATTGGCAAATTGCTGTTAATTGCAAGCATTTACAAGTCCATTTCGTACCTTAGTTCTATGCATCCCAATGTTCAAAACTTATATAATATAGCAACTAAGCCATCGCGTAAAATTATTGGTTTAATGAGCGGCACTTCTTTAGATGGTTTAGATATTGCATTATGTACCATCACAGGTGCAGGTGAACATACAGAGGTTGTTCTAGATCATTTTACAACAGTTGCTTATTCAACATCTTTTAAGGAAAAAGTATTATCTATATTTTCAAAACAAAATATATCCTTAGCTCAACTATGTGTTATGCATCCATGGATAGCCATACAACATGCCCAAATGGTAAAGGCTACTTTATTAAATTGGAATATAAATATTACTGAAGTGGACTTAATAGCTAGTCATGGACAAACCATTTTTCATGCACCAAAGTCATTGCATCCAAATGATGAATTTGGAACTGCCACTTTACAAATAGGAGATGGAGATCATCTAGCAACAGGAACTGGAATAATTACAATTAGTGATTTTCGACAAAAACATATTGCTGCAGGGGGTGAAGGAGCACCCTTAGCCATTTATGGCGACTATTTATTGTGTTCACATGCAACAGAAAATAGGGTTTTATTAAATATAGGGGGCATTGCCAACTTTACTTATTTGCCGGCTGGTGGAAAATTAAACCAAGTCTTTTCAACTGATACAGGGCCAGGTAATACTTTAATGGATGCATATACTAGAAATCATTTTGAAGGTATTAGCTACGATAAAGATGCCCATATTGCCAAACAAGGAACTATTCATAATGAATTATTAAACTTATTAAAAAACAATTCTTTTTTCTCTTTAGCATTTCCTAAAACCATTGGGCCTGAATTATTTAATCTAGAATATTTAAATGAAGCACAATTGAAATTAGGAATTATATTATCTGCAAATGATGTTATGGCCACTTTAAATAGATTTACTGCAGAAACTATTGCTGAAGCTATTGTTAATAATGTGCCTGATGCTGTTTTTAATATATATATAAGTGGAGGAGGCATGCATAATCCATTATTAATAGAGCATTTAAAAAGCTTGTTACCTAATACCAAAATAGCCTCTTCCATTGAAATTGGCATTCATCCCGATGCCAAAGAAGCTATCTTATTTGCATTACTAGCAAATGAAGCAGTGGCAGGAAGTCCATTACTGGCAGGCGGTCATTCTACTATAATTCCCACTACAATGGGAAAGATTAGTTTTCCTCATTAAAACATAGAGAAAAGACTTGAGCTAAATTTTGTAGTTTTCACTTATCACTAAGACTTATCGGTAAAATTTAAAATTGAAAATTATCGATTAATTTATCAATTAAAATAATCTCTAAGGTTTATAATTATCTATTGATTTTTTTACTGAACCATGTTTGCTTAATAACTGAGCTGCAATGGAACTGTCTTCAATACGTGTGGCTTCCATAATCATTTTCACGCCACGTTCAAAAAGTTTCTGATTAGTTAATTGCATATTAACCATCTTATTATCTTCTATTCTTCCTAACTTAACCATAATGGTAGTAGAAATCATATTTAATACCATTTTTTGAGCTGTACCACTTTTCATTCTAGTGCTACCTGTTAAAAATTCAGGACCCACTACTACTTCTATTGGAAAATCGGCTGCAGCACTAACTGGACTATTTTTATTACAACTAATACTTCCAGTTATAATACCAGCTTCTCTACATTTTTCTAAACCACCTATAACATAGGGTGTGGTACCACTTGCAGCAATACCAACCACAATATCTAAATTATTTATTTTATGCGCTTGTAAATCTATCCAAGCTTGTTCTATATCATCTTCTGCATTTTCAACTGCATGAAACATTGCTTTTTGTCCACCCGCTATGATTCCAGTTACTAAATCTGAGGAAACTCCAAAAGTAGGAGGACATTCACTAGCATCTACTAAGCCTAAACGACCACTGGTGCCTGCACCTATATAAAATAATCGACCTCCCTTCATTAATTTTTCTGCAGCAGCATCCACCAATAATTGTATTTGAGGAATTTGTTTTTCAACTTCAAAGGCTACTTTTTTATCTTCTGTATTTATATTTTCTAGAATTTCTAATGTGCTTAACTTTTCAATATTATTATAAAGAGAGCTCGCTTCAGTAGTTCTGTAAAATTCTTTATGCATTATTTGATAATGTTTTAAGTGCTTGCACGAATTGGTCTAGTTCCTTGGTGGTGGTATATAAATTTGGCGTAATTCTGCAGCCGCGGACATTGGCATAATCAATGGCTACTGTAAATATCTTATGCTCTGTCATTAATCTTTTAGCTAAATCTGCAGGAGAAATACCTTCAATACCCACATTGGCAATACCGCAACTTCTATTCGCTTCTGCTGGTGTATTAATAATTATTTTAGGTAGGTCTCTTACTTTGCTTGTCCAATAGTTTTGTAAAAAGTACATTCTGGCTTCTTTGCGCTCAGCACCAATCATTTCAAAATAGTCTATACAATCATTAATGGTAAGGTCGGTATGCACAGGGTGGGTACCTATATGGTTGAGTCTATTTATTTTATTGATATCTTTTTCGCCATCTGCAAGTAAGGGCCATAGGTTTTTTATATTATTTTTTTTAACGTATAATAAACCAGCACCTAATGGAGTGCTTAACCATTTATGAAGTGCAGCTGCATAGTAATCGCAGTCTAGTTCATCAATTCGAAACTTAACATGTGCAAATGCATGTGCGCCATCTACAATAACTTGTACACCCTTTGCATGGGCCATATCGCAAATTTTACGAATAGGTAAAATTTGACCAGATATATTAATCATATGACTTACGAGTATGACCTTTGTTTTAGGGGTAATAGCACGTGCATATAAATTCACAATCTCCTCATCATTTTTTGGATGATTGGGTACCGATAATTTTATATTCACCACACCGTATCTGTTATGAATTTGTTCAAACATGTCAAGCATAGCACCATAATCTTGAAGCGCCATTATGGCTTCGTCGCCGGCTTTCCAATCGAAGCCACCAATGACTAAGTCTAATGATTCAGTAGTGTTTCTTGTAATAACTAGCTCTTCAGGTAAGCAACCAGCAATACCTGCTAATCTTGCCGCTATATTTTTTTTATTTTCAAATTGAACGGTTCTCATATAATAAGAACCCTGCAAATTCACTTCCTTAATATGCTCTATAAATTTATTCAGAATGGGTTGTGGTAGAAAATTATAATAACCATTCTCTAAATTGATATAGTCTGGCTTTAATAAATATTGATTACGAATGCTAGTCCAAAAATCTTCATCTTTTGCTAATACTGTTGCGGGCAAATGAGCCTTTTGATCAAAACTTTTAGCCATGCTCGCAATTCCCAAAGGGGTTGCAATACTTGTTAAAACAATGTCTTTAATAAATTGACGTTTGTTCATATTAAAAGTTTTAAGCGTAATTCTATAATTTTAGTGTAAGTCCTATCTCTTAAAATTTTATAGGACTTACACTAATTATGAGATCATTTATAATCTATTCTTGATAATCCTGCATCTGCATTTTTGCTAAACCATCCAGTTCCATATTCCAAAACATAGAAACGACCATCGGGACCCACTTCAATATCTATGGCAGAATGAAATTTAGTATTTGGCATAAATGGTTCCATTCTATCGTAGTCGCCATTTGCTTTCATACTTACTGCTTTGATATATCCACGCATCCATTCATTGAAAAAGAATTTACCATCATAATAAGAAGGGTATCTTGTTTCTTTTGGATAAAGGTCGCTATAATAAACAGGACCAGCCATAGCGGTACGTCCACCAGCACCTAATGAGGGGAAGTCCATTGTTGAAACACCATAAGGATACCAAATGAAGGCCGGTTGTGCTGGAGGTAATTCAGTTAAACCGGTATTATTTCTTGAATTATTAATTGGTTTTGCAGGGTCAAATGCTTCACCAGATTTACCTGTAGCATAATCATAAATATGGTAAGGGTAATTATTGCCTATGAAGAATGGCCATCCAAAAAAACCTGCTTTACGAGCTTGGTTTACTTCATCATAACCACGAGGCCCTCTTGTAGCAAGGCTGTCCTCATTGGCATCTGGACCTACTTCACCCCAATACAAATAACCATTCTTAGGATCTACTGAAATACGATATGGATTTCTATCTCCCATTACATAAATTTCTGGTCTTGTTTTATCTGTCCCTTTAGGGAATAAATTTCCTTCAGGAATTTCATAACTACCATCGGCCTTTACTTTAATGCGTAAAATTTTTCCTCTTAAGTCATTGGTATTACCTGCACCACGACGCTCATCATATTGAAGATGTCCTGGACGGTCATCTAAAGGCGCATAGCCATGACTTGCATATTTTTGTTTTGGTTCATCGAAAGGAGTGGTATTGTCACCCGTAGAAACAAATAAAGATTTGTCTGGACCAAATGCAATAGAGCCTCCCGTATGGCAACATATATCACGTTGTTCATAAAATTGTAAGATTACTTTTTCAGAACTATTTAAAATTGTATCATTTTCTAAAGTAAAACGAGATAGTCTGTTTACTGGAGAATCAGGAGCAGAGTAGTACATGTAGACAAAATGATTTTTTGCAAAATCAGGATCGGCTTTTACTCCCAATAAACCTTCTTCAGAATTTACCCCTGGGGCATTGGTTTTCCAATACACATTTAAAAAACCAGCTTGCTTAATTTTTTTAGAAGTATTATTATATAGGTAAATTTCACCACGACGTTGAACTACTAATACATCTAAATTAGGAAGTACTGAAAGTTCAGTAGGTTCGAAAAAAGTACCAGTGACTAAATCTGTTTTTTTGAAATGAGATTCATCTGGAGCGAAGACACTATGAGCCTTCTTATAGTCAGCTGTATTATCACCCATTGCATATTGAATACCTCCTAAAATATGTTTTAAATATTTAGGGTCGGCATAAGATTCATCTGTATGGCCTAGTTCTGTATAAAAAACTCTACCACCATCAAAACTGTGGTACCAAGCCATTGGGTGCTTGTCACCATTCTCTCCACCTTGGTAAGATTTTTCATCAATGCTTATAAGTACTTTGATATCCTTGCTAATATTTTTAAAATTATACCACTCATCTTTTCTAATCCAAGTAGCGGGTAAGCTATCGGTAGAAGGGTGGTTTTTATCGTTAATAATTAAGGTGGCATCTTGCTGTGCAGGGTGGCTTTTAAAAGAAGCGCCAATCATTTGAACATACCAGTTCCAATCATATTCAGCATCTGCAGCGGCGTGAATACCCACAAAACCACCACCAGCTTGCATGTATCTTTCTAATGCAATTTCTTGATTTCCTGATAATAATTCACCAGTACTACTTAAGAAAACTAAGGCAGCATATTTTTTTAAACTATCTTCTACAAATTTAGTTGCATCAGTTGTGGTATCTACATTAAAACCATTTTTCTCACCTAATGCTTGAATGGCTTTCACACCAAGTGGAATGGACTCATGGTGATAGCCTCCAGTTTTAGAAAAAACTAAAATAGTAGGTTTGCTAGTTCTTTTGTTACTACAAGAAGCTAAGGTAATTAGTAAAAAGCTAAAAAATACGATGGTTTTAACCGAAAATTGGATTGTTTTTTTCATGTGTATAAGCGTTGTGAAGGAATGGTTTGTGGCAGTTAATTTCCTACTTTTTTCTCTTATGGCAAAATAAAGATGGATTAGTGGCAATAATTATAATTTAGAGGGCTAAACACAGTATTTTTGTTCTATGCGTCTCAAACATCTAGACACATTTTTAGTCGCCCTCTTGGGTATGGCAGCTGTTTTAATTTTAACACAGCATGGGGGAGTAGGTATTTCACCCGACTCCATTTATTATATAAGTGCTGCGCATAGCGTCAAAGAAGGGCATGGTTTTATGCAGTTTGACGAAACCCCTTTTGTATTATTTCCCTTAGTATTTCCTAGTTTTTTAGTTTTGGTTGAATTAATAAGTGGTAAAGATATTGTGCTCATGGCACCCTATATAAATGCCTTATTGTTTGGGGTTACTATTTTTTTAAGTGGCACTATGCTTGAACGAATGAATCTTAGTAAAATTGTAAAATGGATATTATTATTATTGATTGCATTAAGTCCAGGTTTATTAGAAATTTATACCATGCTTTGGTCTGAAGCATTATTTATCACTGAAATTATAATATTCATTTGGGTTTGTTTTTATTACTTTAAAAATAGTAAGCTTAAAAATTTAATTTTACTTTCACTAATAGCAGCCATAGCAGCAGATACCAGATTAGCTGGGGTAACTGTTATAGCGGCAGGAGGCTTATTAATAATATTATCTCATGATAGCAAGGGTTGGCAGAAATGGAAGCATATTATCATTTATAGTCTTATTTCTTTTTCTTTATTAGCTATTAATTTAGTTCGAAATTTTTTAGTGTCCACTTCCTTCACAGGAGCAAGGCAGAAAGGAGATACTAGTTTTTTAACCAATGTAAAATATTTTGGCGATGTATTAGGTGGGTGGCTTATGTTAGCTGTTTTTCCCCATTTTAATTTTTTAGGGTTAGGTATTATTTTCATAATATCTTTTAGTTCCATTTTTGTTTATAGGTATATAAAAAATATAGAACATAATTCTTTTGAAAAAATTGCAGCCTGCTTTACTTTGGTATATTCCATATTTATGTTATTGTCGGCTACCTTTTCAAAATACGAGACTATTAACAATAGATTATTAGCACCTTTTTTTATTCCATTATTATTTACCATTGGGTTTTATGTTATTAGTTTTATTCAATGGGTGAAGCAGCCTATTTTAAAATTTACATTTATTGGACTTTTTAGCATGGCAGGAGTTTTTACAGTATTTAGTTATTATAAAGCAGTGGAAGCTATGCAGGCCGAAAATAAAGAAGGGGGTATTGGTGGTTATGGAGAAGATGGATGGATATATAGTGATTTAATATTATCACTTAAAAGGGATGGTCAAGTTTTTAATAAAGGCATTCCAGTGTATTCCAATGCCAGCCATGCTATATACTTTTTTACAAAGCAACATTTAGCTATTTTGCCTGAAACCAAGCATATACAAGACTTGCAAAAATTTCATCAAATGCCCCAAAACATACTTATTTGGCTTAATAATGAAGATAATCCTGCGCTTGAGACCTTAGAGGAGATTAAACTTCATAAAAATTTAACCATTTTAAGGCAGTTTAAAGATGGATTTATCTTTCTCTGTACTGCAAAATAGGTTTAATTTTGTAATAAGTTATGAGTCCTAATTCACAAATTTTTCAATCGGCAAATAAAACAAGATGGCAAAGAACTAAATGGGTTTTAAGAACCTTTTTATTTTTACTTCCCATATTTGCAGCAATTTTTTTTATTGGGATTTATTTAATGAATAAAAATCAACCCGATATTCCATTGGAAGGTGCGGCTATAAAAAAAGTTTTAACCGATTCGGTTCCATCTTATAGAGAAAGTAAATTAGAAAGAGAGTATAGAGGTTTTAAAAAAGCTATTGGAAGTAAATGGGCAAAGGGACAAGGTTGTGGCCAAACCAATACACCTTTGAACTTGTCTAATTCAAAATATTTTAGCGATTCTTTGGGTATTAGGGCTGCTTTTTATGTAAACTGGGATGCGGCTCAATCTTTTAGTTCTTTACAAAGGAATATTAAAAATTTAAATTTAATTATTCCAGAGTGGTTATTTATTGACCCCAATACCGACGAGCTATACAATACCATCGATCCAAAAGCTTTAAAACTAATGCAAGCATCAGGCGTAAAAATTATGCCATTGCTTACCAATAACTATAAAACACTTTTTAGAGGAGAAACCGTAAGAAGAATTATAACGAATCCAGTTAAAAGACAAAAACTTATTGATGATATTATAGCAGTACTAAAAAAATATAAGTTTGTAGGAATAAATATTGATTTCGAAGAATTGGTATTAGAGAATGATAAACCTTTAATAGATTTTCAAAAATTATTATACCAACAATTACATGCACAGGACTTTTTAGTTTCTCAGGATGTTATTCCTTTCAATAATGACTATAACTTTAGCGCACTAAGCAAGTATAACGATTATTTAATTTTGATGGCCTATGATCAGCACCATGCTGAAACCAAGCCTGGCCCTAATAGTTCTCAAAAATGGATAGAGGCCGCCGTATTTGATATTGCAGCCAAAGTGCCTTCTAATAAAATTATTTTAGCAGTGCCTGCCTTTGGGCATGATTGGAAAACAAAGAATAAGAAAATTATTAGTGTTTCTGATGTTACTTACCAACAAGCTATTGCTAATGCAAAAAGTAGTGAGGCTAAAATAAATTTTGATAATGATAGTTATAATTTGGACTATACTTATTATGATAGAGAAAATAATTTACACCAGGTATATTTCGTAGATGCTGCTACCAATTTTAATACTTTAAGGTTTACAACAGAAACTAATTTAGCTGGAACTGCATTATGGAGGTTAGGTGGAGAGGATGTTAGGTTATGGTCATTCTATGATAAACCTATGACAAAAAAAGCTTTAAGTAAATTTGATTTTATAAAATTTAATGAAATAAAGGCTGGTTCTGCACCCGATTTTGTGGGAGAAGGTGAAGTGCTAGATATTATTGCCTCCCCGAAGGATGGCTATATTAGAAGTGAAATAGATTCAGTTTCCATGTTAATTAGTGAAGAGTATTATGATAAATTACCTTCCACCTATGTTATTAGACGTTTTGGTGCGACTAATAAGAAAAAATTAATTCTTACTTTTGATGATGGACCCGATCCCAAGTATACTAAACAAATTTTAGATACACTTGCATTTTATCATGTGCCTGCCGTATTTTTTGTGGTAGGATATCAGGCTGAAAATAATATTCCACTTATTAAAAGAATTTATAGAGAAGGACATGAGATAGGTAACCATACTTTTACGCATCCAGATATGAGTAAGGTAAGTGGAATACAGGCTTCTCTTGAAATGGATGCCACTAGGCTTTTAATTGAATGTATAACAGGGCATAGTACTATTTTATTTAGGGCACCCTTTAATGCCGATAGTGAGCCTGGAAAGTATGAGGAATTAGCACCCATAGCTTTGAGTAGACAAAAAAATTATATTACTGTAGGTGAAAGTATTGACCCTGAGGATTGGCAAATACCTATTAATGAATATAGGAATGATACTATTTTTGATAGAGTAGTAAAGGACTATCAAAAAAAGACACATACAGGTAACCCAGAAGATACTTCTATTGCAGGAAGTATTATTTTATTACATGATGCTGGAGGAGATAGACAAAACACAGTCAATGCAACAGGAAAAATAATTAGGTATTTCAGAAAAGAGGGCTACACATTTACTACAGTTGCCGATTTATTAGGAAAAAAAACAGATGAATTAATGCCACCTACACCAAAGGGCAAAGAGTATTATTGGCTTCAGATAAATTATGTATTAGCAGAAGGTGCTTATTTAGGAGGGAATTTCTTCTTTGCTTTATTTATGACTTTCTTAATACTGAGCACTATTAGAATTATTATTATTGGTGCCATGGCTTTATTAGAAAAGAAAAGAAAAATGGCATTAACTCAAATTGAAAAAACATTAGACCATCCCTTTGTATCTATTATTGTTCCTGCCTATAATGAGGAAGTTAATGCTGTTTCTTCAATAGAAAATTTATTAAAATGTGATTATCCAGCTTTTGAAATTATTTTTATTAATGATGGCAGTACCGATAATACTTATCAAAAAGTAAAAGAAGCATTTCTTAATAACCCACTAGTGCGTGTTCTTACTAAAGAAAATGGAGGTAAGGCTACGGCTTTGCAATTTGGTATTGAAGAATCAACAGCAGATTATGTAGTATGTATAGATGCCGATACAAAATTGGCTACAGATGCAGTTTCCAAACTAATGCGTAATTTTTTAAATCCATTGAATAAAAATAGTCATAAGATAGGTGCGGTTGCGGGTTCAGTAATTGTGGGCAATGAGGTAAATATTTTAACCAAATGGCAAAGTATAGAATATATCACTAGTCAAAATTTTGATAGAAAAGGTTTTGCATATGTGAATGCAATAACTGTTATTCCTGGAGCTATTGGTGCCTTTAAAAAAGCAGCATTAATAGAGGCGGGTGGTTTTACCTCAGATACTTTGGCAGAGGATTGCGATATAACAATTCGTATAATGAAGGCAGGCTATATTGTAGCAAACGAATCGAAGGCCTATGCATTCACAGAAGTGCCTGAAAATTTAAAACAGTTTTTAAAACAAAGAGTAAGATGGAGTTTTGGGGTCATGCAAACCTTTTGGAAGCATAAGGACATGTTATTTAATAATAATAGAATATCATTAGGTTGGGTGGCCATGCCGGATATGCTTTTGTTTAAGTACATTATTCCTTTTTTCACTCCCTTTGCCGATTTATTTATGGTTTTTGGTTTGCTAACTGGCAATGCCGATAAAATTGGTTTTTACTTTTTAATTTATGTAATAGTTGATGCCCTTATTGCAGCTACTGCCTTTGCATTTGAAAAAGAAAATCCTTCTAAATTAATTTGGTTAGTTCCGCAACGCTTAATTTATAGATGGCTAATGATGTATGTATTCTTTAAAGCTATTAAAAGAGCCATTAAAGGAGAGTTGCAAACCTGGGGTGTATTAAAAAGAACAGGTAATGTAAAAGATACAATTGGGAATAGTTATCGTAGTCAATTCTAGGATTAATTGCTAAGTTTACTTTACTGTAAATATTTTTTCTTGATACACTGGCTGGCCTTCTTTTGTAATACCTTGAACCACAATGGCATATTTCCCTGTTATATCAGATGTATAAAATGAAGTACTTATTTTCCCTTTTTTGTTTGTATTAATGTTGGGTGACCAATTTAGTAAATGTCTAAAGTCGGGGCTTCGACTTTCTATTTGAGCCTGGGTTTCGTATACAGGGGCTTTGAATTCTCTTTGTAATTGAAGGCCTTTGTAGTCAATTAGCGTAGCTCTAGGATCTAATTCATAGCCCTCCATTTTTCCTTTATAAGTAATAAAATTTGCAATACCATTGAATGCCATATTACCTGAGAAATAGGTTCTACTTACCACTTCTAGTTTTCTAATTTTTAAAGGATCGTATTCGATAAATTTATCCAAATTCACAATTGGTACACCATCTAGTAAAATAAGAGGGGCTTTATCAAAGAAATGTTTATTTTGATCATCGTAAACAGCTAATTGAAATTTACCATTATTTTTAGTTAAGGTAAGTGGAGTTACATATTCTCTTATCACTTCTTCCATAGTAGTAAAACGAGCATATAAGTCTAAATAGTAAGTATAATCTGGTTTATAATAAAAGGCATTAGTATCCAATGAAGTAGCTTGAAAGTGATTTTGATAATCGGCTTTGAAATGGTTCTGTATTTCAATATTAGTATTTAATTCTTGTATATTTTCTTTATTCAATCTTGTCAAAAGAAGCGGCTCACTATTTTGTCTATTTTTTTTGGAACTTAAAAACGGGTTATCAATTTCTATTTTATGAAAATTATTTTTATTACTATCGGCTTGTACTATTACTTGGCCATCGTTATATAAATGAGGAAATTCAAATTTTATATTTCCATTCTCATCGCTAATGCCTGCTTTAAATAATGTGTTTATACTAGGCATTGAAATAAAGCCTGCGATATCTTTAACAGGTGTTGCAGTTCCTTTCTGAACCACTTTTCCAGTAATAATGCTACCTGTAAGTTCAGGGAGGTAGGTAAAACTTGGTTTTGTATTACTTAATACATTTTCCCATTTATAGCGGCGCCATCCATTCACTAGCATTAAATTGTCCATGGCCACTAAAGTATTGCTATTGATATTTTTAAAATAGGAGGCAGGGTTTTCAATACTACCAGTTAAGTCGGCACTTAACCAAATATAATTTTGAATATTGCTGGACTCTATATTTTGAATAGAATCAATTTTAAAGACAGCCATGGACAAATTGGCATCTGTAAAACTATGCTTAGCCTGCTTAGTATCAATCTGGAGATTTACTTTATTTCTTTTATCTAAAACTGGACTTTCTAAACGAATACTAGTTTCAATATTATTACTTGGATACTTAAAGTATAAACGCTCGCATATTGGCTGTTTTGTCTCGTCAAATAATGTCAAAATATTTATACCGTCACTTAGTTTATTTTTATCTATTTGAAAATTTGCAGTTTCTTTATCAATGATGGTGTAAAGCGAACTAGTAACCAAACCTCTCGCATGTACTATTAAATATACTATTCTATTATCCAATTTTTTGGCTATAATTTTAATATTTAAAGCACCCGTATCAGCCAAATTTATATCATTTGGGATTGGATTTTGAATACTTAAAGCATATCCTTTTTCCAATTGAACACCCAAGGATTGTGTAATTATTTTATTGTCAGCAGTTTTAAGCCACAAAGTATAACTATGATTATCTTGAGGGGTAAAATTAAAAATACCCATTCCTAAACCGCCAATACCTAAATTAATTGTTTCGCAATTTGTGATTGTATCTCCCTTTTCATTTATTAAATAACCCTTGGCCTGAATACCTTTATCCCATTGGTTGACCACTTTAAAGGCAACCTTAGAGGGCACATCGGCTATTAAATTACCACCTTCTGGAAAAATTTGAATAGAGTAGTTTTCTTTAATAGGTAAATAATTTTCTTCTTGAGAGAAAGAAGGGTTTATAATAGAAATTTTCTTTTCAAAAAATAAGCTTGAAGAAAAATTCTTCATCCAATTAGTGTAAGCTCTAAGCGTATAGTTACCAGTTGGAATGGCTGTAGGTATTAGCACTGAACCATTTCCTGTACCTTCATTTAAAGCTATTTTTTCTTGAATAACAGCTTTATTATTATTGTCTATTAATTCTAGATAAGCAACCTTACTAATATTTATTGGTTTATTTAAAATAGCATCTACATTGTAAATTTTAAACCAGCAAATTTCATTTGATATATAAATATTCTTATCGGTATGAATAAATAATTTTTCTTGTAAATTATTTTGAGTGTAATTTTCTAGACTATTTTGTAAAAAGTTTAATTCTTTATTTTGTGCAGCTAGTTTCAAACTAGTTGTAACGAATAACAGGTTGATTAAACTAACTAAGCTAATATATAAGTACTTCTTCATTGTATAGGTAGTTTATTTCCAAAAAGAGGGTTTAATATTAGAGCCACGTAATCTGCAGTCGACACATTCAGGTGGTGCTGCAAAAAAACTTATAATTGCACCCGTCATTGGATTTATATCTTTATAGTTTGTAGGCAGTAATGTAATAGCTTTAATTTGAATGCTATCGCTATTATTAGTTACTTGAATTTCAGGGCAATCAGGTTTGTACAACCAATATGCCCAGTCAGGCACTTGATAAGGGTTTACAAATATTCTTTTTTCTTGCACAGGGCAAACATCAATATAGCCAATAACTGGGTCAGTTCCTGTAGTACAATGAATATTGCCTGTTAATTCAGAAGGCTGCGCATCAAAAATAGAACCCGTACCTTCTGTATTTTTTTTCATTCTTTGTAAGAATTCATAACGACCCTTACTTAAACTGTATTGTTTTACATTAATACTATATAATACACCTAATTTCCAAGAAGCTGGTGGAATAGTATTGATAGGCAAATGAATAATATCATTACTCATTGAAGCGGTAGAACCTGTTAGAATAGAACTTGAATTTTCGGTTTTCCAACAGGTATATTGCCCCATATCCCAACTAAATCTTGTTGAATCGGAAAATACCACACTGTATTGTTGTCCCTTAGAACTGTTAACAATTTTATATTTCAAATAGGTTCTATAAGTTGAATGAAATTCCCAGGTTTCAGTATAATCCCATTGGTAATACTTGGTATTATTGGTTGGGTCGTGTGTGTCTACATAAAATTGTAATCCCTGTGTTACAGTTTTATAATTAATACTATCAATAGCAGGGTTGTTTTTGACAGAAGCAAAATCGGATAAGTATTTTTTACCATCTAAAGTGGCAATATTAATTCTGTATTTTTTTGTTGTGTTTAAATTTAATTTAGAAATAGTATAATGCCCTTTAGAAATTTCACTTAAGGGATAAAGACTATTATCATCTCCTTCCACGTTTACTTTAGCACCTCCCTCATAATTAATGACATTAGAGGACAGGGCCACAGTTCTACTAAGGGTAATATTAGTTTCTCCATTGCCGCTGTTAATTACTCCTTCTACCACTAAATAACCTGTATTGGGAGAAATAACAGGAGATATATATTTTTCTTTACATCCCCACAGGGCAAAAATAAATAAGCTATAAATAATTCTTTTTTTCATAGGTCTTATTTAAACTTAATATTTAAATTAATATAAGGAATAGCATTGCCAAATATAGAAAGCTTGTATCCATTGACCATTCCATTTTCTGACACATAATAAATGGAATATGGGTTTTTGCGACCTGTTAAATTATATACTCCAATAGACCAGGAGTTATGCAATAACTGATTCACTTTATGGTTGCCTTCAATATTCATAGAAAAATCGGTTCTGAAATAATCAGGAATACGGTAAGCATTTCGGTCGGCATATAATGTTCGCATAGACCCACCATAATTAAATGTGCCTATGGGTAGGGTAATTGGCCTGCCGGTGCTATAATTACCATTCATTGAAATGCTAAATCGGTGGCTAAAACGATAATTGGCAATAAGAGTTACATCATTAGGTTTGTCATAGTTACCAGGATAGAACTCGCCTTTATTTATTATTTCACCAGCGCTAGGGTCGTTCATACGTAATAAAATACGAGACCAGGTATAACTAATCCATCCATTCAGTTTTCCTGAAAGCTTTTTCACTAAAAATTCAACTCCATAGGCCTTGCCCTTAGTGCCAATAACATCGGTTTCAATATGATGGTTCATCACTAATTTAGCACCACTCTTGTAGTCCAAATAATTTTCAATATTCTTATAATAAACTTCTAATGAAGTTTCAATAGTATTCGATTTTAAATTCTTGTATAATCCAAATGAAATTTGGTCACCCATTTGTGGTTTAATATTTGGATCACTTAATTTCCAAACATCGGTAGGTGCCATGGCCGTGGTATTGGACAAAGAATGAATGTATTGACGTTGTGTATTGTAAGAGGCTTTTAAAGAAAAAGTTTCGTCTATTACATAGCGCAATGCTAGTCTGTATTCCGGACCTCCATAGGTTTTAATTACTGAGCCACTTGCATAATTCACCGATTTTAAAATATTTTCTTCTGTTCTAGGTATGCCAGTAGGATATTCATTAATAGTTTGAGGACCTAATACATTAAATAAAGAGAAACGAATACCTGCATCTAGCTTAAGGGCACTGGTAATGGTATAATGTTCACTTGCATACAAAGCACTTTCTAGCGCTTGTTCCGTTGGAATAATATCGGGCTTGATAAGTGATTTTTCACCAACTGGGGTGTAGTTGCCCGGGTTTAAAGAATAGTAAATTGAATTTACACCATAGTCAATACTATGCTTACTATTAATATTATAATTAAAATGAGCTTTGAAATAAGATTGATTAATACTAAAACTTAATTGATAGGCACT
>Ga0114960_10001862_pt1 | contig 16788 bp, 18 predicted proteins | sample C_130625_MF_Meta_FD_92637 | JGI IMG/M metagenome (GOLD analysis project Ga0114960, IMG submission 92637) | Freshwater microbial communities from Lake Croche, Canada to study carbon cycling - C_130625_MF_MetaG | ecosystem: Environmental > Aquatic > Freshwater > Lake | place: Lake Croche, Canada... | reverse complement strand
GATTCTCGTAGATTTTGAGTTTGCCTTCAAATTCAAGTTGTTTGGCACGAGCAACGTATTCAGGATTGTTGCTACGCAATGGTCCGCCTTGCATGATGGCAAACCTAATGTTTTGATGACAGCCTTGGTCGTGATACATTTCGATCAAGTCCATGAAAAATCCCGGCTGTTTTTCTTGATCAAAGCGAGCTGCAAAAGCCACACGCATAGGGCGTAGATGGAATGGACGGATGTAACAGTCGACACGTTCCAACACTTCCGCTTTGTTGAATGCTAAACCTGAAATGTTGTAGATTGGCGCAGTCCAGCCAGCAATGCGCATGTGAGCCACCATTTCTTCATTGGTGGCCAGCACTCCGGTAACAAACTCATTGACCATCTTTTCATAGGTCGACATCCAACCAGCCATGCCCCACACATGAACAAAATCATCAGGATCAATGCTTTGAGCAAGACAACGAACAAAAATCTTTGGTCTATACTTTGGGTCAACCTGATCCAGTACATAAGGTAGCGTTTCGATACCAGGAGCAAACATATCCTCAAAATAGACAACATCTTGGTTTGTGACCTCGCCGGCCTTCATCATTTTGACAAGATTCATCATCTGACTCATACTAAAATAACTACGACCGTGTGCGTCTAATACTTGCCCAACAGAAATAGCACCGGTATTGTCCAATGTTTCACCAGGCACATATACAACATCAAGCCCGCGGCGATCAAACACCCGTCGATTCCATTCTGTCAATTGTAGAGTGTAGCGGGCTTCATAAGACTCCAAACCGCAATAAAATAGTTTACGCATTATCGACGATATCCTGCAAATCTGCGAGTGTCTTCCAACCACATGTTCTTGGTGTTCTTGCCTTGGCTGTACTTGTTGTACTGTTGCCAGGCATAGCTCTTGAAGTTGTAGAGATCGTTTTCGTTGAATCTGTAGCCGTACTCGACACAGAAATCACGAAACAGGTCAAGGTCATCCATAATAGCAATGGCTCTTGGATTAGGTTTATGTTGGGGCTTGCCCATGACAGTTCCTTTTAGATTTTAATACTGAGGTTAGGGCGAGAAAGTTCATATTTGATCAAGCAGCCATTCTCGCCATCTTCGGCCACTTCGATCCATACAGCACGACCAGGATATCGATCTGCTATCTGTATATATAGGTCATCTGCAATCATCTCACAACTTTTCCAGTCCAGATTTAAAACCTGACCTTCAGCACGGGGACCGGTTCCAGAGTACAAGCGTTCCAGCCAGCGTTTGAATTGGATGAATTCAATGTCTCGGTCGTTGTGAAAAACATCAATCCAAACACGGAAATGAAACATGTGACGATGCGGATAACTCAAAAATGTTACGTCATATTCTCCAGCTGTATTTAACTTGGGGTCTGTGGCGGCCGCAGGATAACGATGGATGCCTTCCTTTTTGAAGGTTACCCAAATCTTACGCTCGGCTGCTTCGCGAATACGTTCCACTGTTTCTCTTTCACTTGATATCATATTAGGCTTTCATCAATTCAAAGGTTACAATACGCCCAATTTCACCGGCTATGTCGTCGGTGTTGGTTGGAATAATATGTAAGTTTACATGATTTTCGTCTCGTTTGCGATCATAATGAGTAACCTCCACAATGGTTCCACCTGTGGCTGACTGCACCTTGAACCTCAGTGGGCTTGGTAAGTCAATATCGCTGGAGCTTTTCAGTGTGGCAGTGTGGTATTTGCGTGGTTCGGGGTAGTCTTTTTGGTCATGGTCGTAACTGATGGCCCATCTGACCAGTTGACTTGCTAAACGTTTTATCATTTTGATTTCCTAAATTGTTCTACATCGGTTGCTGCTGATTGCAGTATGGCGGCATAGTTTACTGCCTGTTGTTGATTCATGATCAGACTGGACTCGTGTTTGACATAGCCTTGTGTCAACAAGGTCCATATGGCATGCCAGCGGGTTTTAGACCACCAGTTGCTTTTGCCTGTGATGTAAGTGGTCACGGTGATACCGGATTCGTCGGCTTCCACAAACACTTCGGTCGTGATCGTCTTGACCACACGCACAGGTCACCATGTAGTGCCGAACCAGGCCCCAGTCATGTTTGATCAGTATGCCAGTGGCCGGCTGTTCAGGTGTTAGATCCATGTTGATTCCTAATTGTGATGTTGATTGAGGTGTAGCCCAGACAAGCCGGCTACAGTTTGAAAATGATCCCAGGCTGATTTAACAGTTGGATTCATGTCCAATCGGTCACTGGGCAATACTGTTTCCAACCAATGATAAGGTGTCGAGCGAGGGTTTGCTCCAAACCGGCGAGGCTGGTGCAGTCTTCCAGTTTCCCAAAGTTCTATGGTAGCACTGCGAAATCGATCTTCGTCTTGGGCTGAATAAGAAGACCACTCTGGGGAACTGACAAATGTATGGCCCATGGTGCCACCACCACCGTATCCGTGCCAGATATTATGCCACTGCTCATCATTGCGCGGATCAAAATCTGTGCGTGTTATTACCACCAACACATCATTGATGTCCACTGTTCCGTCCACTATGTCGCGTATGCAACGGCTATAACTTGATCCAACTTTCATAATATGACTCCAAAATCTTTCTTGATATAATTAGCACAATCTTTGGCCACAGCACCTTCTCCGGGTAACCCAGCGCACTTGGCCCACATTTCCATACAAATTTCAGCACATTCTGCCGCAACCAACTGGGCAAATTTTTCTTTGTTGAACTCCATAACAAAAGAGTTATCGATTCTGCCACCACCATAATCTACAACAACAACTCTCATGGTCTCTCCGGCCTGTTCGGCCAACTGTTGAATCCGTTGGTTCATTTTAATATCTCGTCTTTGTTGTACTGGTTCCAACTTGTAAACACCCGGCGGTCCTGCAACTGATGTAAACTATCACACCACACACCAGGATTGGTTGCCGCAAAATCTCTGTCGTCGATCTTTATTGTAGCATTGTATCCCAGCTGTGCCAAGTGCGGAAGTTTGACCGAAATCACAGGAATAAAATCATGATATTCAATCAACGAAGTTTCTAATAAACCTTCCACCTGTGCCACATCTAAATCTAATGTACACAAAAACTTTTCACTCAAACATCGAAATATCATACTGGTCCACTCAAACCATACCGCAACATCGTTGAGGTCCTTGGTGTTCAAGGACGGAAAACTTTGGTTGGCACCAAAATAAATATGATCAACACCATTGAACCGAGCCTGTTTGATCACTTCAAATGGATCATGTACTCCTACCACAAACAAGGTTTTCATGCCATGTGCAGGAGTATGTTCCACTTCGGTTCCGGTAAAAAAATCTACATTGTTGTGCCCTGCTCTGTTCATTATGGTTCCTGTTCTAGTAGATTCAATGCTGACTCATCTAATTGTACACTATCATCCAATTCAGGGTCAACATCAGCATCACCAAAATTAAACAATTGATCAAACATGGGACGACCGCTTTTGGCTTTTTTGCCTTTGAATCCACGAGTACCAATAATGTCCATCCAATAACGGTCGTAGTATTCAATAATGGCTTCGGCTTCGGCACGGTCTGGAGTGGCAAATATGGCATCCACAATGTCTTTGAATTGTGCATGATCGCCATTTTGATTCCACATCATGGCTGGCCATGTGCCTGAATCGTATGCACGGTTGGCTCGTTGCACTGCTTCAATATGTGTCCAAACATTGTGCCCCATCAGCAGTGCATAACTGAAACTGTCCCACGATGTCTTACCTTCCTTGCCAATCTTGTTGAGATCACCAGGCCGATAGATACAGATATCTTTCATTTGTAAATGCTGACTGATTGGGCTTTCATCAAAGTGATTGATCAAGCTGTCGGCCAACACAGCCTGTCCATAAGGTCTGGTGTCAGTGCTGTACTTCTTGTCGTCCACAATAGGACTCATTCTGTAACACCATTTGTCGTTGTGTGGCAGATCAATGTGATGATAAACCTGTCCATTGGCTGTGGCCAAAAACGGGCTGGCACAGTCAAAGCTGATGGTAAAATTGGGATTCACATGTCGACGCACTGCACGTTGTATGTCTGTGAGCAACACTGCCCATTCCAGTTTGCTTGTGCCCAAAAAGTGCATCCAGTCATGAATACCTTGTTGCAGTAATCCATCATGACGCAAGGCCACCAAGCGTCGCAACACCAGATGAACATCGCACATGTTCTGTCCACCCATACTCCAACCATCAAAGTGTGTGTCAGGATACTGTACAGGATCACAGTAGTGCTTCATTGTTTCATACCAACGATCAGCATCGGCATGGTTGGCACCTTGCAGAACATTAAGCACCCGCATGCCACCGTGCTTGACACCCCGTCGATGACGCATGTAGTAGTCGTTGTTGTACTTGGTTGCCGCCACTGCTTCTGCCAGTGTGGTAATACCACATTTCTCACTGGCGTTTTTGTCATGTATGACCCAGGTTGGAATATCCAAAGTCATGCCATAGTCGGAAATGCCATCCAACCATTTGAGCACAGCTTCACGTTTTTTCTGTGCGGCATCCAACAGGTTTTGATAATTTTTTGCATGATCAATCTTGACATACTTGGTATTGCCATGCTTGTCATGTTTGGCGGTGCCGTCAGGTTTGAGATCTGGCACATGTTCAATGCCTCGGCTTTTAAGCTCGGCCATTTTGGCCAAGACCTCTGCACTGGTGGGATCACGCCATTCGCCCTCCCACAGGCCTTTGGCAATCTGGAACCCGCCTGAGTCGCCCAGCATGACCGTACCAGCTTCGCGGTTGCGCACCATGTCTTCGCTCCAGTCCTGCTTGTTGAGATCCAAGTTGGCATGTCCACCTGAGTACAGACTCCACCGATAAGGAAATAGCCCCTGCTGACTGTTTAGCCAGTTCAGCATCTCCATGTCCGGAATACCAGCTGGCAAGCGAGCCGGGTCCACATAAGGTCCGTTTACCGGATCACGTTGTTTGCCCACAAAGGTAGCATAAAATCCCGAGATGGCCGGAAGGAAAACGGCGTAATCGTTTTGTTTGGCAGTTAGGTTATCTTGAATCACTTGGTATGTGCTGGTAAAATGTAGTTGTAAACAGCCAGGCCCGAATCCACTGAGATCATGGCGCCGCCACCATCGCTGATACGGAATGTTTTGTCTCCGGCCAAATCCAAAATACTGATCACAGTCTTGATTGGCCATGTCCATTTGTGCTTGAGTGTGCCACGGACTCCGGGTTCAAACACAAAGTTACCAGCATGACTTGAGTGATCCCCAAAATAAAACTTTAAATTGCCATTTTCAGTCTTGACATCAAAGTTGACTTCTTCTGACATGGCCTGTGCCTGCATTTTGAATCTTTGTATTGCAGCCACAGTGGGAGTAAATTCGATCACCCATTGAGCACCTTTGAACTCTGCTGTTTTGAGCTTGGCATTCACATGTGTTGACGCCATGAATCTATAACTGTTCTTGAAGTCACCGGCGGCATTTTGGAAATTGATGCTTTCGGGTTCACCGGGCGAGGAATCTGTGGCACTGCGTCGACTAAGGCTCAGTACTGCATTTTCTCTATACTCCTGCAGGTTCAGCAAGATTTTGAGTTTGCTCAAATTGGGCATGCCAAACGTGCCCATTAATTCAGCCACCGGCGTGGCAAAAGCACCTTGTATTACCACACTGCGATCTTCGGCCAGGGCGTCAATCTTGGTTTCAGTGTCCGAGCCAATAATTCTGACTAAATCGATACAGCCCAGGTCCAGCGTGTGACCTACTAAATCTAATAAGTGATCTCTCATTGTAATTCTCCTTGATATGTTATTGTACGTGAGTTATTTAGAATTTGCAACCGGGTTTGGAATTATTTGTGCCAGGGTTTGACCGCCGCGCAGTGTGGTCAACTGTCCAGGCTTTCTGAGTTCAATCCAGCTCCTGGCCTGATTTGTTTCACAGTGAAAAAACTCAACCTGATAATTTGCCTGCGTGGCCCGGCGTTGTATGTCAGTGGCCTTGTTGTAGCAGGCATAGTTTTTTTCTGCCAGATCCACACCGGCTGCTCGTTCGCAGTCGTTGAAGGTCATGATCAACACACCACCAGGTCGCAGTTTTTGATAAATCTCAGCCAGATATTTTTCAATCATGTTGGCTGGTCTAAAATCAAAATAATGATAGGCCAAACAAAGATTGAACTGCTCGTCTGGCAACTGAGACAAGATTGGCCGATCAAACGATTCTTCAATGGTGTACCGGCGTAGCCTACGCTGATACTGAGTATTGTAAGACGACAGATCCACCAGGTCCAACAGAGCCTGACTTTCGTCAATCAGATACAGCGGGTCGCTGGCAACCATGTGTTGCATGAATGGCTCTGTTCCTGGATGTATGATCATGGCCGGATATCGCCAATCGGTATTTTTTATTATGCGAGAAATATACAATTGCTCAGTTTCAGGTTTGATTTTTGTTGGAAGATTGCGATACTGCGCTGGAAATTCTTCGTGCTGTGACCATCGCCCATTCAGAGTGTCTTGATACCAGTCAGCACTGCGCTGATACCAGGCTACTTCTTCTTGGGCAATGCGAGTTTTTACCTGTTGTTTGAGCTGATCCAGAGTGCTTTCAAAATCTACCAGTCCTGACAGGATTTGTTGATACTTGATCTGCAACGGTTCAACATTGACAGCACCCGAACAATTTTGTGCCACCAACAGAATACCAATCAGATCAGTCAGCACAGTTTGATGAGTGCCCACAGATGAAACTGTTTGTAGTCGTTCCCCAAACGCCACCAGATCGCGGAATGACATCATGACCAGTTGAACAAAGATTCAAATGTGTTGGCAGTATTGGTTGACGAAGCCAAGTCCCAATCCAGCACACCCAGCAGGTTGGAAATTTTTTGGTCAACCACAGTGGCTTCCATGCTGGCATTGTCAAACGGCAGTTCCTTGAACCACTCGGGCAAGTGCAGTTCGTCAGTGGGATAGCCAATGCTGGTCCAGCCCAAGGGATTGGGTCTGAGTTTGCACACAATGGTTTTCATGCCGTCCACAATCTGCTGACTGTAGCGATCACCGTTCATGTTGCGTAGGCTGTTCCAGTTCAAAGCAGCTCGCACATGTCCTGGCATGTTGGCACGACCCTGTCGTTCTTCTTCTTGGCCGTAGTTGGTCAAGTTGTTGACACGTTTGGGCGATCCTTTTTCCCAACCTGGACGATCCTTGAACACATGCTTGAATTCACGAATCTTTTCAATGATTTCTTCGCGAGTGGCATTGGTCAACACATCAGTCAGCACTCGGCTCAGGAATTCCTGAATGACCTTGGGTGTGTCAGATCTCTTTAGATCAAGCCCAGTGACCTTGACCTGGCCAGGTCGACCATCCAGATCTTTTCGTCGGCCTTCTTTGTCAATGATCATGACTGCATAGCGTTTTTTGGTAATAAACAAGCCCTTGCTGGCCACCACTTCACGACCGCCACGTATGACTGACCCCATTTCTCTGGGCACATGGAATGCCTGTTCCATAAAGCCTGGAAAGCTGGCATTGACCTGTTCGGCAATTGAATCGTACAACTGAATGGCAATTTCTTTTGACCAAGGCATGGTGCCAGCATCTATTTCGTCTTTCAGTGCAGGATAGGCTGTGAAGTAGCAGGAGTCTGTGTCACCATAAATGATTGAGTCGCCGGTATGGTCATATGCGCCAGTGATGCATTCGTTCACATAGGCATCCATATGCCGTGCAATGGCACGCCCGGTAAGAGTTGTGGATTGCCCAATACGCTTATCAAAGAACCTGCAACCAGGATTAAGAATAGCACCATACAAACTATTGAGATTAATTTTTTTAACATGTTGTCGTTTGTCCCAATATTCTTCTTGAATTTTGTCCTTGGCATTTTTGGCTTCCTCTAACTTTGCCTGCATTTGTTTACGCTCGGCATACCAGCGTTTTAACAGTCCTGGAATCACAGCCTCACGTTCGTATGTGAATATTGTGCCATTGGCAGTGATTGCCCAGGGTTGATTGCTGTCAAACAGCATGGTCCATATTTCAGCGGCACTGTGTACAGTCTCAGAACCGTCGGTCCAGTCTACAGTGATTCCTGTACTGCGTTGTTGTTCCATGACCGCGGTATATTCCAAAGATCCAAACAGGCCTTCCCAGGCTTCGGTAAAAGAGGTGCCTTTGACTTTTTTACCATTGACAATCTTGTCGGCCATTTTGTCAGCAATGTAACGATCTGTCATGACAGGTCGCAGTTGCCCAACAATAGTCTCAGGTCCCATATTGAGCGCACGGATCGCACTGGGATACAAACTGTTGATGTCGATTGATCCAATGTATTCGTGAATACCTTTTTTGGGATATGCCACATAAGCACCAGCTGCTTGAGTATCTTCAGTTGACAATCGATGCTTGCGATTGGGCACTACCAGGCCACGATCATGTGCTTCGTTGATGATGGCCTGCTCGGTCAATTGCACAGCACCCATGGTGGTCTGTAGCAACACAGTATTTTCGTGTGCCAACAGATTGGCCAGATCCAAGAACTTTAGTTGTCGATCCAGTTTGACCAAAATCATGGTATCCTGGCGATTGTACTCGATGAATTTTTTAAAGTTCTGATTGTACAGTTGGTCCAAGGTGCCTTCAAACACAGTCTTGGTTTCGCCCAGTTCGTGTTCAGCAATGGCATCCAAACTGTAACTGTGTCGTTCTTCATAGGTGTATTTGCGATACAGTTGCATATAGTCCATATGCACACGACCAATCAGGTCATAGGTTTCATTTTCTGCACCAAAGCGTTCAAACATGCGTTTCTTGGGATACTGATTCCACAAGCAAAATCTTCGAGTATCGTCGCGGCTCAGCACCCTGGTCACTCGATTCACTGTGTAGGGAATATCGAAACCCTCTGAATTCCAGCCACTCAACACATCTGCATCTTCGATCAGATCCAAAAATGCTTTCAGTAGATCTGCTTCACGTTCAAAAACCATGGTGTTTTCAAACTCAGCGGCAATCTCTTCAGCAGTGTCCAGACTCATGTGTTTGGGCGGCAATACCAGTGTGACCATTTGTTCCAGCCAACTGAGATAAACTGATATGGCTGTGACAGCATTGAATGGATCTGTGGTTGGACTGAACCCACGTTTGGGATCAAAATCTACTTCGATGTCAAAGAATGCCACATTGAGTTGCGGTGCAGTCTGACCCTTGTAGTTGTCTTCCAAGCATCTAAAAATTGGATTGATGTCACTTTCATACATGCGTTTTCCGCTGTGTATGCGTATTTCCTTGCGGAACTCTTTGTTGTTTCTTGTACTGAACCTTGACACCGGCGTGCCAAATATGCTTTGAAATTGGCCTCGCGGGTCGTCGTAGTACAGTATGTAGTTGGCCGGAAATTCTTGATAGACTCTGAGCCCATCTTTCCTTTCGACCACATGAATGCGATCGTGTTCACGATCAAACAGTGCGTCAAGGTAACTCAAATATTTCTCCGTTTATGGCCCGGTTGACCATGATTCATGCTCGTTGGTGAGCGATTCCAACTGTTACTTATAATGTTTTACCAACCTGGGTCAAGATCTGTTCCAGCAATTCGTGGTCCTGTTGAGCGCGACCAAATTCAGCCTTGTGTGCCAGCTTGATGGCTCGTTTGAGAATGGCCGGTTTGATTTCCAACTCTTCGGCAATGGCTTTTACAGTGTCATTGAGTCCTTCGGTGAGTGTTTCAATTTCGTGTGTGACCTGCATGCCTTCGTTGATGATCTGATTGAGTTTGGTAGTTTGTTCTGCTGTAAAGACGCGATTTGTCATTTGTTTCTCCTGTTGAATATACAATTATACGCTATGTAAATTGCACAGTCAATGATATTGCTCACTTTTGGGCAAACGGTAGCGAATCGTTTGCACAGGCCAGCAGCCGGCCACACCACGTAACTGAGTTACGGTCCTAAGGGTGTTCTTTTGACTCTCTTGCAAATTCCTTTGCACGGCCCTTGGGGTCAACGTGCCAGGCATAAAAACGTGTGTTGGGATACTCTTGTTTCAGTTGCATAAAACTGTTCAAATTGGGCACAGCATCGTCGTACATGATGGCCTTAGTGTAACTGCCCTGATCCAGCAGACTGCGTATGATCTTCTTTTTCTTTTCTTCTGTGTTGTTGCCAGGCATGTTGCCTGCACGATACACATGCACACGATTCATGTCAACACCAAACTTACGGAACGTGTCCAAAAACAATTCTTTATCATCAAAGTCTGCACGGGCTGTGACCATAACCACTCGATTGCCGGTGTTGATGTCGTGCTTGAGTTGATCCATCATGGGAATGATTGGCCTGGCGTTGTTGAAAAATTCTCGTGCGTTGCGAAAATCGCCAAAGTCAAATGTTTCACCCGGCTCAAGACGATAGTGCGTGAAATCATGGCTGTTGAGACTCTTGACCACTCGACCATCGCGAATCACATGTACTCGAGTTTGGGTATGTACCAGGGTGTCGTCAATGTCAAACACCACCAGTTTTTGAGGTTGTATTTCGTGGGCTCGCATATTTTATTTTATACCAATCTTCATGTATTGTTCATAGGCACCGTCTGGGTCTGTTAAATCCAAAGTGCCTTGATAGGCTGTGGATGACAGCGGATAGTAGCTGTCAAACTCTTGAAAACTGTCAAATTGATTGGCAGCCCCTGGGTCTTGATTTCTGGCTTGCAAAACTGTACAGATGCCCATGGGCATGTGTTTCAGCCACTGTAGTCCTTTGATATTATGACAACTTAAATTGATCACCAGGCCATCGGGTCCAAGCTGTCGATAATCCAAATTGTTGGCATCTTGGCGCATGTTTTTAATTTTGTGATCCAGTCCCAATTGTGCCAACCGTTGCTGTCCCTGTTGCATCGAGCGGGCATTGATATCAACATTGACTATATAATCAAATGAAATATATCGGTCCAGCATGAACAACAACAGTGCCACGTTGCTGTACCAGGATCCTAAAATGTAAATGGTATCAAATTGATTCTTGATCTGTGCCAAGGTGGCTATGGCCCAGAATCGTTCCAGATTGAGACTGGCGCTGTCACTGCCGGCCAAGGTGTTGGCATTGGTCTCAGCAAGGGGCGTAAGGAAGTCTTGGACGATCATGTTCGGGATATTGGATATTGGGTTCAGGATACACAGGATACTGATTGGGATTTTGATTTGTATTATGGTTCATAGACTAAATGGATCAATTATTACCAAGTGCCCGTCGTCTCTGCAACGAAGGTTTTCTATATAGCTCAAATCAAGCGTCGCTTGATAGCCGCGAAATTCATGTATCAACTGCTCAGTAGCTGTCAACAATCCTTTGACCTGGTCACTACTCAGTTCGCTTGGTAATTGGCGATTTCTCTGAAAAGCTGCAATTGCACGCGGACCTCGTGTTGCAGCATCCATCAAATCTTCAAGGTATTCCAATGTGTATTCTTCTTCGGCCACGTACAACAAGTATTCCATTTCGTAAATAAAATAAGTTTCATCGTCCACAGTAAACTTGCCTGTGTTGTAAATTTTTGGGTAATAAGGATTGCCTTGATTTCTCACAAAGTAGTCAACATACTTGATCACCACTTGTTCACGCCCTTGATCACCAATGCCCAGTATTTTAACCACAGTCGAGCGTGGGCTCATAAATGCCAGCTGATCACGGCCTTCGCCAAGATATCTATATCCGCGACTGGTAAAGTAATCTTGTATGCGTTGACTGACAGTCAGCTCAGAATCTGAATTAATTTCCTGCAAGTTGTAAATTTCGCATAGTGTCATTGTTTACTTGCCGTCTATGTAGAGTTGAGCACCCTTGTTGAAGCTGGGGCTGAATGGGCTGTTGCCCTGTCGGCCGCCACGTTGCTTTGACCATGCATAGCCGGCTCTGTGTCCTGAGCAGTCTTTGGTACATGGGCTTCCCAGAAAACTGAGTTCGTTTAGTTCATGGTCCAAGAATGTTGCAGCAAATCTTTTGCACAATTCGTGTATTTTGGGATTTTGGGTAATTTCAATATGATACTGTTTGTCGCCAAAATTCTGTCCAGGATCTTTGTAGCCCGCATAGACTTTGTGTACACCAACTTCATCAACCAGATCACTACAGTTGATGCCCACACGTTCGTCCATGGGTTCGGTACAAGGACTGCAGGTTGTTAGTATGATACTGCCCGCAGGAACAGCACCAAATCTTTTGTGATAGGCATCTATAGCGGCACGTTCGCCGTGTACACGTTTGCCGTCTCCAACCAAATAGTTGATAGCAGCCACACAGCGGTTGTCAGGATCCAACACAGCCGCTGCTACCATGCCGTAGTAGTCAGGATCTCTGCGTTGTCCTTCAATTACCAGTTCACACAGACGTACCAGCAGGTTATCCAGTTTGCCATGGTTGCTGATTTGGAAATCACTCAGTTTCATTTGGGCACACAGTTGTTGACCCGCACACCGCCCTTGACTTTGGTCTTGGGCTTGCCAATTTTCTTGCCAGGCCAGCAGGCAGGATCCAAACGTGTTTTGACTGCTGTGGCTTCTGCCACTGTGGCCAGAACCTGCTCAACCTGGTTGACCCAGTTTGTGACAGTGTTGGAATCAAATTCATCCACAGGCCCAACACTGTTGGCAACTTGTTCTACAGCCGCGGAGACCCGCTTTGGAGTATACTTCAACAACAGATTGCGATGATTGCTCATGATGCGAAACATGATGGACTTTTCTACTCTGGGGTCTGCTGACTCTGCAGACAGTGCGTTGTTGCTGGTATCAGACGTGCCAACTGGAACCTGTTGTTGTGATTTTATGCCTGGTCCCACTGTGAATTCAGGGTTGGTTGGTGCTGGTAGTGCTGCAATATTTTTACCTGGAGCTGTGTCAGAGTCGTTGCCTCTAAACAGATCCTTTAAACCTGATCCCACACCGGCTACATTTTTTTCTTTGAACTGCGGCCATGTCCTCATATCCATGGGGTTTTCAGGTGTCTCTGGGCTGTGTTCGATTGACTTGTCAACTGACTTGGCAGAGCCACCATTGATAATCAAATCAACCACTGGGCCCAGTTCTTCTGCGTTGCCAGGGTCACCTGGGTACTCAAGGAACAGGTCTATATCGTCGGGGTCAGTTGCATCAACTACTTCGCCATAGCTTTGAGCATTGTAATCCCAGTCCAGCATCATGGCTTCTGCTTCACCATTTTTGATGTAGGTAACAATGGCTCGATACCCGCCTGGGTCGGTTGTTACCAAATACCAATTTTTCTCGGGAGTCTGCAATGCTTCGTAATATTCACCGTAGGGCATGTGACCTGTTGTGCCCTGATACTCTGCATCAGCCTCGTTCCAGTTTATTTCGCCGTCGCCGTTGTCGTTGTCGTCATCGTATTCGGGCTCGTCGTAGATTGAAGGTTCCTGATTCATGCCAAAACTGACAGCGGTCTGAAACAATCGTGACAAGGTATTGTCAACTGCAACTGCGGCTGGTTCAGCCACAGCCGCGGCCGCGGGTTCAGCAACAGTCTTGGCCAATTTGCCAACTCCGCCCGGAGCAGCAGCCATTGCGGCCGCGGCACCCATGCCTTTTAAAAATCCTCTACGACTGACTTCATTCACAGGTGGCAAGCTCTGTTCAATTTCGCCAGCGGCTCTGCGGCCTGTATGTCGCGTGGTGTGGCTTGATCGCCTTGCTGTCTCAACTTGCTGGTGAGATCTCTAAAGCGTCGTTCTTGTTGATTGTAGTTGTCCTGGGCCTGCACCAGTTTGCGTGTCAACAAACCAATCTGACGTTGTTGATCTATGTTGATGTCGTCCACTGTGGCAATGTGTCCAACCACAGCTTCAATGTCATTTTTGGCATTTGGAATTTCTTTGTGAGCACGAGCCAGCACTCGCCGAACCTTGGGTTCTGATCCGTGATAGGAAAACAGATCTTGGCTGTCGGCATCATGTTTTTCTACGGTTTTTTTTTCAGACACAACACCTGGGGCAGATTTCTTTTGTATACGGTCAGCATAGTATTCGCCGGATGCAACTTCGCCACCATTCTTGGCAGCATAGGCTTTGGCACCACTGTGGGTCTTGAACTTGACAACCTTGGTGCCATTGTAGACCACCCAGGAACCTGTTGGATCAGCTTTGGCTTCGGCCACATCTTTGGGAGGATCTTTTCTGATGCTTAGATTGCCTATTCCGGCACCGGGTCCGCCGAACATATTGCCAAAGGCATTTTTAGCTCTTTCTTGGTTTTGTTTCTTTTCTTCTCGTCTATCTATTTTTTGTTGTTTGGTCACTGCTGTTTTACTGGTAATACCTTTAAGCATCTGGTCAAAAGGTTTGTCACCAGTGGTTTCTGCTATCTTTTTGATAGTGGCAGATTTAAACTTTGGATCACGCTGTTTGACATTGTCGCATGCTTCGCGAGAGTTGTAAGTTTTGACCAGCTTACCATTGATATATAAACCATGACGCTGATCAGCATCTGCAGTGTTATGTGCCATCTGACCAGTTTTCTTATCATACTCAAATCGACCTTCCGCCACAACTTGGAATTTACTTTGTATCTCTTCTAATGCTTGAGCCAATAGTTTGGTTGGTGCCCGACTGAGTAATTCTGATACGTCGTCATTGAACTGACGGTATAACCGACCCCAAGTTGGGCAACTATACGCCATGGCATGAGCACGATTACTACTGCCTGGTTGATCCAGCGAGCGAACATATTTCCAAAGTTCACGTCTAACCGTGTCACGATCTGTTGGAGCAACTCGTTCTCTACGTGCGTCTCTTGATAGCGGTCCACGCAAAACTTGTTCCGCTACACCTTGATCAAAACTGTTCAACCATTCGGCCGAATCTTCAAAATCATATTGCTGTGCCAGATCGTCAAGGTCTTCAGTTCCCCAGCCAAATCGATCGGCTATGATATCGATGGGATCAATTCCCTGGCGGGCCAAGCGCACAAACATTCGAGTAACTGCGTCAATCACGTCCATTTTTCCTGCTTCATACTGATCGTATTCGTCTTCGGCCAATGAGTCTCTGTCTGTACTCATTGATTCATTGCTGGTACCATGTGTCTGCATAATGTCTGGACTCTGAGCATAGTGGTTGTACAACTGCATCAACTTTTCTGGAGAAACAGATACGCCGGTGCGTCGTTTGATGTCACGTGCCCAACCTTGAATAAACTGTTGGTCAGGAGTGCCCATGGGCCATCCTACCACATTGTCGTTGAATGCCTGTTTGACAACATCCATTATGCCTTCGGTCACACCTCTGCCAACACCCGGCATTTGTTTGGGTTCCCAATTCTGTTCAGATGTGTCATATTCAAATCCCAACTGACGCAATTCATTCCAGAGACTGTCTATCACACTGCTTTGTTCGTAATCCTGCAACCGATTAAATTCTTGTGCCCATCTTTTTACTTGCCAGGTTTTTAACCATTGTGCCAGATGCCATGGGTCAGTAAAATCCAATGTGAACCCGTCAGGATAGCTCTGCGCTATTTTCTTTGCCAACAGTTCAGCAAACAGCTCAGATCTACCAGAGCCGGCACGACCCGGTGCCATGTTGCCTTCTGCCACAGTATGTGGGTTTTTGTTGTTGTGTTCAAACAGGTCAAATATTATCATCGTGCTATTTCTCTTCTATGTAATCAGGATCCACTTCTGTTGCCTGTGCCAAGTGTGGATGGCGAGCATGCAGGCGGGCATTGTACATTTCTAAGGCCATTTCAGCATGCCGCATGTCTTTGAATCGAGTGGGCAAACTGCGACCACTGTGGCGTATTTCGTAACCTTCATCGTCGTTGCCGTGTATTTCGCATACCTGTCCTGTGGACATTTCAAATACTCTGGCAGCCGGGGTTATGTTGCGAGGCTTGAGATCTCTGTGATCAGGCCGTTTGTCTTGAAGATCAGTGTCGCGGCGAGTCTTGTCTTTGAGATCTGAATCAGATTTGATCTCATCTTCCAGAGTCTTCAAATAATCAGTCAGACTCTTTTTAACTCGGCCCAGTACATCTTCGACCATTTCTTGATCATTTTCCACACTGTCTCCAAACATGCGTCCGCTGACAGGATCTTTGGCATCAGGATCACCACCCAGGATTTGTTGTGTTCGGGGGCGAAACAGTGCCGGCATCTGTGGCACTGACTGTTGTTGTGCATTGAGACCATGTCGAACTGTGGCCGGCGTGATACGGCCTTCCAGGATGGCCAGTCGTTCCACTATGGAATATAAGTTGTTGTGATCCATATCATGCCCGTTGATCTTTCAAGCTGCTTCGAAGTTGCCATGCAAACTTGTTTTGCTGGCTGAGTCGTTCAGCAATAAAATTTGCTATGTCTTGTTTGTTTTCATTAGTGCAGGCAACAAAACATTGATTCAACAGATCAACAATGATTTCGCTGTCAGCCAACAATTCTTCAATCATGAGTCGGGCACGTGGAACTTTGCTTTGTCCAGTGATAATGCTTAATTCTAACATGCGCTCAAGACTACCCGGCGCATATTCATCTAAACTTCTAATATATTCGGCTATAGGATCTACCGCACTGTAGGCATCTTCGTAGATCTTTTGGAAAAATTTATGGTACTGATAGAAATCCGGAGTTTCTACATTCCAATGAAAACCGTGTGCTTTTAAGTAATAAGCAAATTGAGTACCCAATAAAGTTTTTAATAAATCACTTAGCATTTCGTTTCCGTTTATATTGTTTATAGCTCTCGGGCGTGTTAGGCGT
>Ga0114960_10001854_pt1 | contig 16821 bp, 15 predicted proteins | sample C_130625_MF_Meta_FD_92637 | JGI IMG/M metagenome (GOLD analysis project Ga0114960, IMG submission 92637) | Freshwater microbial communities from Lake Croche, Canada to study carbon cycling - C_130625_MF_MetaG | ecosystem: Environmental > Aquatic > Freshwater > Lake | place: Lake Croche, Canada... | reverse complement strand
TTGGATGAAATGTTTCATGCGGTAAATCATTTGAAACACAATAAACATGAAGTGCTGATTTTCCATGTCAATGATACTGAAATGGAAATCAACTTCAACTTGGATAACCGTCCCTACCAATTAGTGGATATGGAAACAGGGGAAAGAATAAAATTACAACCTGCTGAAATAAAGGAGAAATATGTTTCAGGTATTAAAAAGTATTTGCACGAAGTAAAAATGCGTTGCGCAGATTATAGAATTGATTTTATTGAGGCAGATATTGCAAAAGGATATGATCAGGTTTTATTGGAATATCTTTTAAAAAGAGAAAAGATGCATTAATTTGCCATTATCCCGCATCTAAATATTAATTTTATAAAATGTTATCTGTTAAAGAAATAATGTCTCCTATACAAACTGAAATGCAGCAATTTGAGGCGCATTTTAAGGAGACGATGCTTTCGAATGTTCCTTTACTAGATAAGGTTACCCAATATATCGTGAAGCGTAAAGGCAAGCAAATGCGGCCTATGTTCGTTTTTCTTACTGCAAAAATGTTAGGGGAAGTAAATGTAAAGTCCTATGATGCTGCCGCTTTGGTAGAATTGCTGCATACTGCCACGCTGGTTCATGATGATGTTGTGGATGATGCCAATGAAAGAAGAGGATTTTTCTCGGTAAATGCCTTATGGAAAAATAAAATCGCTGTTCTTGTTGGTGATTATATGCTCTCAAGAATCCTTTTACTTTCTTTAGAAAAAGAGAATACAGATTTGCTTAAGGTAGTTGCAAGAGCCGTTAGGGAAATGTCCGAAGGTGAATTGCTACAATTGGAAAAAGCGCGCCATCTCGATATTACTGAGGAGATTTATTTTGAGGTAATTAGAAAGAAAACAGCATCACTTATCGCTACTTGTTGTGAAGCTGGTGCCATTAGTGTTGGAAATACTGATCATCAACAAGTGATGTTCTTGTTCGGTGAAGCTGTGGGTATTGCGTTTCAAATTAAGGATGATATCTTTGATTATGGTTCCGATAACAACATAGGTAAACCAACTGGAATAGATATTCGGGAACAAAAAATGACCTTGCCTTTGATTTATACCATCAACAATGTAAATCAAAAGGATAGGAGTGAATTGTTGAATATCGTTAGAAATAAAAATGAAGATGCTACTTCGATTGCTCGTGCTGTAAATCTTGTAATTGAAAATGGCGGAATAGAATATGCGCGTAAAAAAATGCAGTCCTATGGCGCATATGCTATTGGACTTTTAAAAGACATCCCTGAATCCAAAGCGAAGGATTCTTTGATTGGTTTAGTACATTATACAATGAATAGAGAGAAATGATAAAAAAACACTTCTTATTAATTTTATTAGCCGCTATAGTTTATTCCTGTGGTGATAGCGATTCGAAATTTTTGAAACCTAAGAAGGTGGAGAATTTGGTTGAAATAAAAAACGGCATTTTTACGGAATGGTATCCGGGAAAGAAGAACATTAAATTTCAAGGTCCGCAAGATGAAAATCATTTACGAAATGGAAAATGGACTTTCTTTTCAGAAGGTGGAGATGAACTTTCGATTACTTTTTATGAGAATGGTAAGCGAGAGGGATTTACTATTGTAAAATATCCTAACGGAAGGTTGCATTACCGAGGAGAATATCAAGATGATAAAATTGTTGGAGATTGGATTACTTACAATGAAAAGGGTAAAGTAACTTCTGAACAACATTATCCTTACATTAAAGATTCTACAGCGACTAAATGAGTAAAATATCGCCTCAAATTATTGATGAAATCATGAATACTTCTCGAATTGAAGAAGTAATAGGTGAATTTGTTCAATTGAAGCGTGCTGGATCAAATCTTAAAGGCTTAAGTCCTTTTACGGATGAGAAAACTGCCTCTTTTGTTGTTTCTCCTGCCAAGCAAATTTTTAAATGTTTTTCAACTGGTAAAGGGGGAACAGTGGTTTCCTTCTTGATGGAAAAAGAACATTTTTCTTACCCTGAAGCTTTGCGCTGGTTGGCAGATAAATATGGAATAGAAATTCCACTGGATGCTGCACCCACTGCTGATGAACTCGCTCAAGCAACAGAACGTGATAGTCTATTTATCATCAATGAATTTGCAAAAAACTATTTTGCTGATAATTTAATGAACTCCGAGGAAGGTAAAGCAATTGGCTTGTCTTATTTTGAAGAGCGCGGTTTTAGACCTGATATTATTGAGAAATTTCAATTGGGTTATTGCCTCAATAAAGGTGATGACTTTACCAAAGCAGCACTAGCAAAAGGTTATAAATTGGAATATCTAGAAAAAGTAGGTCTTTCTAAAACTAAGGAGGAACGTTCTTTTGATTTCTTTAGAGGTCGCGTGCTCTTTCCGATTCAAAGTGTTTCTGGTCGCATCTTGGGTTTTGGGGGACGCACTTTATTGAATGATAAAAAAATTGCAAAATATTATAACTCACCAGATAGTATTGTTTACAATAAAAGTGAGATTCTTTATGGACTATTCTTTGCCAAAGGAGATATCACCAAATATGATGAGTGTTTACTTTGTGAAGGTTATACGGATGTAATCAGTATGCACCAGTCCGGAATTCAGCATGTGGTTTCTTCTTCTGGAACTTCACTGACTAAGGAGCAAATTAAATTGATTGGTCGCTATACTAAAAATATCACGATTCTTTTTGATGGTGACGCTGCTGGGATCAAAGCTTCTTTTAGAGGAATTGACTTAATTCTCGAAGAAGGAATGAATGTAAAGGTAGTCTTGTTTCCAGAGGGAGAAGATCCTGATTCCTTTGCTAAAAACAATAGTGCTGCTCAAACGCATGATTTTATAAAAGAAAATAAGCAGGATTTCATTTCTTTTAAAGCGGGTATTCTTTTAAAGGATGGGAAGAATGATCCGCTGCAAAAAGCAAATCTGATTAAAGAAATCGTTCATTCTGTATCTTTAATTCCAGATCATATTACCCGAAGTGTTTATGCAAAAGAGCTTTCTGCTCATTTTGACATGGAGGAGCAAATCGTAAATACAGAACTCGCGCGACTTCGGAAAAATACGCTAGCGAAGCAACATAATGAACCAGAATATCGCAATGTTCCAGTCGTTAATGAAGTATCCTCGCCGCAGCAACAAACTCCTATAATAAAGGATGAAAGCTCCAAGTTAAATCATGAATTTGAATTGATTCGTTTGATGCTTCAATTTGGTACTCGCGAAATTGAAATGGATAATGAAAATAATGAAATTAAAACAAAACTGAGTGTTCTAGAATTGATTTGTCAAGAATTGAATCGGGATGCATTGACTTTTACAGATCCTAATTGTAGAGAAATTCACGAGCAATTTGCCTTGGGGATTTCAGAAAATATGCTTTACTCTAGTTCCCATTTTAAACATCTAGAAAATCAAAATATTGTTAAATTTGTCTCAAATCTTGAAGCGATTGAATCGGATTTAAGTCCTAATTGGCTTTTGAAGCATAACATCCATACCAAAAGGGAAGAAGGTGATCTCAATCAAACAGTATTGCATTCTATTTATAATTTCAAATATCATAAAGTCAATTTGCATATCTTGAATTTACAAGAGCAATTGAAACAAAAAGACCTTTCCGAAGAAGATTCCTTGTTAATTTTGACAGAACAATTATCCTATGAAAAAGTGAAGCGCATTCTTGCTGACCTTTTGGGAAGAACAATTTTAAGTTAATCTATGCTGAGTCAAACTATTGCTAAAATCGGTCCTTTTAATATTTGTTTCTGGAATCTCGTTTTTCTAGCTTTAATATATCTTGTAGCAGCAATAATGCGTCGATTTGTACATAGATTTTTAAAACAATATCTAACAAATGCTAATATTAGTTTAGAGGGTAGGCGGGTGACCTGGTTGAAATTGGTCAGTCAAAGCGTTTATGTTTTCGCACTTTATTTTGCCGTAATCAGTTTTCAATTTAATAATAAAGACATCACTTTTGAGGATTTTTTAAATTTTAAATTGATTAATCTGAAGTCCTTTAATTTAAGTTTCTATCACATTTTGGTGATAGTCTCTATTTTCATTGGAACCAGAATGTTGGTGAATTTCATGAAGTTATACATCGGCAGGAAGTTCCGCTCAAAATCAGGGGAAAATGGCAGTTATGAATATGTTTATACCCAAATTGCTAAATACATCATCTATGTATTTTCAATTCTTTTCGCATGTCAAGTATTATCAATTGATTTAACCTTAATTCTCACAGGTTCTGTCGGCTTATTGGTTGGATTAGGATTGGGATTACAAGATGTATTTAAAGACTTGATAGCAGGAATTGTTCTTTTGGTGGAAGGCAACTTGAGGGTAGGGGATATTGTCGATATTGTCAATATCATGGAGAATAATAATTCTCGCATGGTTGCCAAGATTGTTAAAATAAATGCAAGAACTACTCAAATTGAAACACGCGAAGGTAATGTACTCATTATTCCTAATACAAGATTGACACAACAACAAGTTGAAAATTGGAGTCATGGATCTGAAACATCACGATTTACCATTACTTTATTGGTTGAATATGGTGCAAATACGGAGTTGATTTCTGATTTGTTAACTCAAGCCGCATTGGCGCATCCCAAGGTTAGAAAAAGTGATCCAATCATGGTGCGCTTGGCTAATTTTGGTGAAAATGGTCTTGAAATGGAATTGGTTTTCTGGGCAGATCAAAGCTGGGATATCAATAACTATAAGTCGGATATTCGATTTGAAATTGATCGCCTATTTCGTATGAATAAAATTAAAATTCCATATCCTCAGCGCGCTGTTAATATCAAAAGCAATACTGACCTAGCGCAGTAATTCGTTTTTATATAATTGGATACAATTTTCAATTCCTAAATACAAAGCCTCTGAAATGAGTGCGTGTCCAATAGAAACCTCGTCAAGTTGGATCAATTGAGATTTGAAATAATGTAAGTTCTCAAAACTTAAATCATGCCCCGCATTGATTCCTAAACCAAGTTCTTTGGCTCTTTGAGCTGCAAGTTGGTACGCTGCAATCGCTTGTTTTTTGTCTAAAGGATATTGCGCAGCAAAAGGACCTGTATACAATTCAATGCGGTCTGTCCCAGAATTAAAAGCGCTTTCAATCGCATTTTCTTCTGCTTCAACAAACAAGGAAACACGAACACCTAAATCTTTGATTTGTGCAATGATTGGAAGTAAGAAATTGGCGTCTTTTTTAAAGTTCCATCCTGCATTTGAAGTGAGTACTCCGGGCGGATCTGGAACTAAGGTTGCTTGATGAGGTTTGTATTTTTTAATCATTTGCAGGTAACGCTCATCTGGATAACCTTCTATATTGAATTCAGTTTGAACGACTTCGCTCAATTCTTCTATGTCTTTATAGGTAATATGTCTTTCGTCAGGGCGTGGATGTACCGTAATTCCATCTGCTCCAAAGCGCTCACAATCAATGGCAAATTGCACTAAATTGGGTGTGTTCCCACCTCGCGCATTGCGTATGGTTGCTACTTTATTGATGTTGACACTTAAATTTGTCATGTGTAATATTTAAGCCGTAAAATTACAAACTTCGAAAGGATTTTACTACTTTGGCGCCTAATATGAGGGCAAAAGAACTAATTACGGAAGAAATACCACCTTTAATTCACACTGATACAGGTGAAAAAGCATTGAATTGGATGGATGAATTTAAGGTTTCTCATCTTCCAGTCTTGAAAAATGGAAATTTTGTAGGTTTAGTTTCTGAGTCTGCTATTATGGATCATCAAAATCCGGAGGATACTTTAGATGTTTTGTTTGATCACCTACCAAGACCTTATGTACTGGAAAATGCTCATATATATGAGGTGCTTTCCATGATGTCTGAACAAAAATTAAGCGTCCTTCCAATTTTAGATGATAAAGAAAACTATCTAGGTTGCACCAATATTTTTTATTTAATGACGCAATTAGCAAATATTGGGAGTATTAAAGAACAAGGTGCAATTTTAGTGCTTTCAGTTAATGCTATTGATTATACTATGGTGCAGATTGCTCAAATTGTGGAAAGTAATTCGGCGAAAATTTTAAGTTCTTTTATTCTTTCGAGTCCGGATTCTTCAAAATTGGAAGTAACTTTGAAGATTAATGAATTGGATTTGACGCGTATTATTAAAACTTTTGAACGCTTTGATTATACTATTAAAGCTAGTTTTCAAATTGGAAATGGAGATGATGGAATACAAACGAATTTTGAAGCATTAATGAATTTCATGAAATTCTAAAGATGATAGTAGCGCTAATTGGTAAGAAAATTAATAAAAGTATCAGTGAGTACTTCCTGAAGGTAATTGCTGTAATGGAAGCTTTAGGCTGGGAAGTAGTTATTGAAGAAGAATTGAATGCGTCTTTGATTGCGAAATGTGGCATTAGAGAAAATTATCATACATTTTCTTCTCATACTGATTTTAAAACAGGAATCGATCTCACCCTTAGTTTAGGCGGTGATGGAACTTTTTTGAAGTCGGTGAGTTATATTCGAGATTCTGGAGTACCTATTTTAGGTATTAATACTGGTCGTCTTGGTTTCTTAGCCAATATTTCTAAAGATACTATCGAAGAAACAATTCAAGCAATTTATAATAAAGAGTATGATTTTCAGAAGCGTTCTTTGCTCCGTGTGCATACTGTAGAGGAATTGTTTGGTGATGCAAATTTTGCAATGAATGAATTGACAGTGCATAAAAAAGATACCTCCTCCATGATTACAGTGCATGCAGCATTGGATAATAAATATTTGAACAGTTATTGGGCAGATGGATTAATTGTGGCAACTCCAACAGGATCAACCGCTTACAATTTAAGTTGCGGTGGACCCATTATCACCCCTGGCTGCCAAGTACATATATTGACACCTATCGCTGCTCATAATTTAAATGTCCGTCCCGTTGTCGTTCCAGATCATATGCCGATTAGTTTGAGTGTTGAAGGACGAGATAGAACTTTTCTGCTCAGCTTAGATGGAAATTCAAAAAGTATCAAGCAAGGTGAAGAAATCATCATAAAAAAGGCGGAATTTATGATTAATGTCGTTAAATTTGAACACAATAATTTCCTAGATACCATTCGAAATAAAATGTTCTGGGGAGTAGATACTAGAAATTAAAATAAAAAAGTATGAAAAAAGTAATGATTGCATTGGCTATTTTACTAGCAAGTGGACAAGTAATAGCACAAAAAAACAAACAGGTTCAGGCAGTGGAAGTTCCTTCTACGAATACCGAAGTGAAAACCGGCAAAGTTTCTAAGGAAAGAATTGATTCAGTTTCCTACTTAATTGGACTGAGTATTGGTCAAAATGTTATGAAAGAAATGAGTGAAGCCAATTGGAAATTAGTAGTTAAAGGAATTCAAGATGTATTTGAAAATAAGGCTCCTGCAATTGTTGATCCAACCAATCAATGTGTTAATACTTATTTTCAAGAGAAATCTGCTTTGAAGCAAGCTGAAACGGAAAAAGAAAGTGCTGGATTGAAAGCTGTTGGAGAAAATTTCTTAATTGCGAATGCTAAAAATCCCAATGTAGTAACTACTGCTTCTGGCTTACAATATCAAATAATGAAAGCAGCCGATGGACCAAAGCCACTAGCTACTTCAAAAGTTAAGGTGCATTATCACGGTACCACAATTGATGGTGCAGTATTTGATAGTTCTGTTGATCGTGGTGAACCCATAGAATTTGGATTGAATCAAGTGATTCCGGGATGGACGGAAGGCGTACAATTGATGTCTGTTGGATCGAAGTATAAATTCTTCATCCCTCAAGCAATGGCATATGGTGCTCAGTCTCCTTCTCCAGCAATTGCACCTTATTCTACCTTGATATTTGAAGTTGAACTTTTAGGATTTGAATGATATGAAATTTAGTTTATTATTTTTAGCATTAGCAGCAAGTAGCCTATTGATGGCTCAAAAAAAAGCACCCGGTATCTACGCGGAATTCAATACCAGTAAAGGGACAATTCTTTGTATTTTGGAAATGGAAAAAACGCCCATGACCGTTGCTAACTTTGTAGGTTTAGCAGAAGGAAATTTTACCAATGGAGATAAGTCTTTTTCCAAACCCTATTATGATGGCTTAAAATTCCATAGGGTAATTCCAAATTTCATGATTCAAGGGGGTTGCCCTCTAGGAAATGGTTCTGGTGATCCTGGCTATAAGTTTGCTGATGAGTTCGATCCAAGCCTAAAGCATGCAGGTCCAGGAATTCTTTCCATGGCCAATTCTGGTCCAGGTACTAATGGGAGTCAATTTTTTATTACTCATAATGCTACTTCTTGGTTGGACGGAAAACATACTGTTTTTGGTCATGTGATCAGTGGACAAGAAGTTGTAGATAGTATCAAACAAGATGATCTAATTCAATCGGTTAAAATTATTAGAGTTGGAAAAGCAGCAAAAAAATTCAATGCTACCAAAACATTTAAAGATATTAATGATAAACTACTAAAAGCAGAAGCTGAAAAAAAAATGTACTATGATAAAGTAGCTGCTATGTCAGAAGAAGAATATAAGGCTTTTATGTTTGCGGAAGTGAAAAATAAATTTCCCAAAGCGCAGCAGTCTGCTTCTGGATTGGTCTACATAATTGAACAGGTTGGAACTGATCCTAAACCTGAATTAGGAACTTCTATTAGTTTACATTATAACGGAACGCTGAGATTGGATGGAAAGAAGTTTGATTCCTCTTATGATCGCAATGCACCGATGGATTTTAATTTTAAAATCAATAAAATGATTCCGGGCTTTGAAGAAGGTATCGCGATGTTGGGTTCTGGTGGAAAAGCAAAATTAATTATTCCTTATTTTCAAGCCTATGGAAAAGCAGGAAGACCTGGTGTTATTCCACCATATTCTGATTTGGTGTTTGATATTGAAATTGTGAAATTAGTTCCACCTAACAATGCAACTTATCCTGACGGTCAGCAACACGACGAGCACGATGGGCACAAGCATTGATGCTATTGGGTATAAACGAACTGAATAAGATTGGCACCCATTTGTAAAGCTTCTATATGTTTTTCAGTTGGATCATTATGTACTTGTGGATCTTCCCAGCCATCACTTAAATCAGTTTCGTAGGTGTACAAACAAACCAATCTTCCCTGATAAAGCAATCCAAATGCTTGCGGACGCTTTCCATCATGCTCATGTATTTTAGGCAATCCTTTCAACTTGAATTTTTGATTGAAAATAGGGTGGTTCGATGGCAATTCAACTAATGATAATTCAGGAAATACCTTTTTTAATTCTATTCGGATAAATTCATCCATACCGTAGTTGTCATCAATGTGTAAAAATCCACCTGCAATTAAATATTGTCTTAAATTTAGAGCTTCACCTCTTGAAAAAACGACATTGCCATGTCCCGTCATGTGTAGGAACGGATATAGAAATAGATCTTTACTGCCAACATCAACATAAGGAGTCTCTTTTGAAATATTCGTGCCTAATTGTTGGTTGCAAAAAGTAATTAAGTTCGGTAAAGCAGTTGGGTTGGCATAATAATCTCCACCGCCATTATATTTTAAGACCGCCAATTGATAAGTCCCTTGACCGATTGCTTTTGAGCAAACCAATATCATTAAGGCTATAGTTAAAATATTACGCATGGTACAAAAGTAATCGATTTTGTTTAAAGTTGATTTTGCTTGTTTATTTAATTAAAGCTCCTCTCGCGAGAGGAGTAATGAAATTCAGTAATTAACAATAATTTTCAATTTGTTCAAAAACACTTTGACTTACTTATCTTTTCGATTGGATTTTAAATTAAATTTGTTCTCAGTTTACTGCGAGCATTTTCGCGTAAAGAATTGTAAATTGAAAACCCTATGCCAAGAGATACATCTTTAAAATCTATCCTCCTTATCGGAAGTGGACCCATTGTTATTGGTCAAGCTTGTGAATTTGATTACGCTGGATCTCAAGCAGCTCGTTCCCTGAGAGATGAAGGAATTGAAGTTACTTTGATTAACTCAAATCCTGCCACAATCATGACCGATAAAGTGGTAGCAGATAATATTTATTTGCAGCCCTTAGAGCCTGCAAGTATCATTGAAATTCTTAAAAAACATAAGATAGATGCAGTCTTACCAACAATGGGTGGACAAACAGCATTGAATTTATGTATTCAGTGTGATGAAATGGGGATTTGGGAGGAATATGGCGTAAAAATTATTGGAGTCGATATCAATGCCATTGAAATTACTGAAAACCGTGAGGCTTTTAGAAATTTGATGTTAGATATTGGGATTCCAATGGCTCCTCAGAAAACTGCAAAATCTTTTTTAGAAGGTAAGGAAATAGCACAAGAATTTGGATTTCCCTTATGTATTCGTCCGTCTTATACGCTAGGTGGTTCAGGCGCGTCTATCTTATATTCGCCAAAGGAATTTGATAATTTACTGGAAAGAGGTTTACAACTTTCTCCTATCCATGAGGTAATGATCGATAAGGCCTTGCTTGGATGGAAAGAGTTTGAATTGGAACTCTTACGAGATGCTAATGATAATGTGGTCATTATTTGTTCTATCGAGAATTTTGACCCGATGGGGATTCATACAGGTGATTCCATTACTGTAGCTCCTGCCATGACACTTTCCGATACTACTTTTCAGAAAATGAGGGATATGGCCATTTTAATGATGCGCTCTATTGGTAATTTTGCTGGTGGTTGTAATGTTCAATTTGCTGTTTCTCCAGATAATGCTGAAGATATAATTGCTATTGAAATCAATCCTCGTGTTTCTCGATCTTCCGCCTTAGCCTCTAAAGCAACTGGTTATCCTATTGCTAAAATTGCTGCTAAATTGGCGATTGGCTATCATCTTGATGAACTTAAAAATCAAATCACCAAAACTACTTCTGCGTTCTTTGAACCTACGCTTGATTATGTGATTGTGAAAATTCCAAGATGGAATTTTAATAAATTTCCAGGCGCTAATTGTGAGTTAGGTTTGCAGATGAAATCTGTTGGTGAAGTAATGGCCATCGGTAGATCTTTTCAAGAGGCCTTGCAAAAAGCATGTCAATCTCTTGAGATTAATAGAAATGGACTCGGTGCCGATGGAAAGGAATTGACCAATCAAAATGAAATTCTCCATAGTCTTGAGCATGCATCGTGGAATCGATTGTTTCATATTTATGATGCGATTAAATTGGGAATTCCCTTTAAAACTATTGTTGAAAAAACAAAGATTGATATTTGGTTTTTAAAGCAAATTGAGGAATTAATCAAGTTTGAAAAACAAATTGAAAAATTCAATGTGTCAAGCTTGCCGCAAGAGTTGCTATTTGAAGGTAAACAAAAAGGGTATTGTGATCGGCAAATTGCCCACCTTTTGAAGTGCCTTGAATCTGAAGTGTATAAGAAAAGGACAGAAATGGGTATCAAACGGGTGTATAAGTTAGTGGATACTTGTGCAGCTGAATTTGAAGCGCAAACACCTTACTATTACTCTACTTTTGAATATGAGAATGAAAGTGTTGTAAGTGATAAAAAGAAAGTGATTGTTCTTGGATCTGGTCCGAATAGAATTGGACAAGGAATTGAATTTGATTACTCCTGCGTTCATGGAGTTCTTGCTGCTAAAGAATGTGGGTATGAAACCATCATGATTAATTGTAATCCTGAAACCGTTTCAACTGATTTCGATACAGCAGATAAATTGTATTTTGAACCTGTATTTTGGGAACATATTTATGATATTATTCAGCATGAAAAACCTGAAGGTGTTATCGTTCAATTAGGTGGACAAACAGCATTGAAGTTGGCGGAAAAATTAAGTCGCTATGGTGTTAAAATATTAGGCACAAGCTTTGAAGCTTTAGATTTAGCTGAAGATAGAGGTCGTTTTTCTAAGGTGCTAGAAGAAAATAACATTCCTTTCCCAAAATATGGTATTGTACAAAATGCTGAGCAAGCGATTGAATTGTCTAATGATTTAGGCTTTCCACTTTTAGTGCGACCAAGTTATGTTTTGGGTGGACAGAAAATGAAGATTGTTATCAATAAAGAAGAGTTGGAACATCATGTTGTTGATATTATCAATGAAATGGGAAACAATCAGATTTTATTGGATCATTTTCTAGTAGGAGCAGGGGAAGCTGAAGCCGATGCGATTTGTGATGGTGAAAATGTTTACATCATTGGAATTATGCAGCACATTGAACCTGCAGGGATTCATTCAGGTGATTCTTATGCAGTATTGCCTCCGTATAATTTAGGGGATTTTGTAATCTCTCAAATTGAAGACATAACCAAAAGAATTGCAGTGGCTCTTAAAACAGTTGGATTAATTAATATTCAATTTGCTATTAAAGATGATAAAGTATATGTAATTGAAGCGAATCCAAGAGCGTCAAGGACAGTTCCTTTTATTGCGAAAGCTTACGATGAACCCTATGTAAATTATGCTACAAAGGTAATGCTGGGAGAAAAAAAGGTAACCGATTTTGATTTCAAGCCGCGTAAAGAAGGTTATGCAATTAAAATTCCTGTGTTTTCCTACGAAAAGTTTCCGGAAGTGAAAAAAGAATTAGGTCCTGAAATGAAGTCAACTGGTGAGGCTATTCGCTTTATTAAAAATTTAAAAGATCCTTTCTTTACCAAGATTTACAACGAAAGATATATGCATTTGTCCAAATAATTACTGCTTTATTGGACTTAACGGATAGAACAGTATGGGAATTGTCCAAAAGGATGCGTTTAAAACAACTGTAATTTCCTACTTAGGTCTGTTCCTTGGTTATGTAAATAAAGTAGTACTTTTCATTTGGTTGTTAAGTACTGAACAAATCGGATTAATTAATTTGATTTTGGCCGTAGGGCTTTTATTTGCTCAGCTTTCTAATTTAGGTACCGTCTACGTGACTTGGCGATTTTTCCCATTCTTTCGCAATGCTGCACGAAAAAATTATGGTTTTTTGTTGCTGAATACCCTGGTTGTTTGTTTTGGAATCCTTTTATTTACCTTACTTTTTTATTTTTTCCAAGGATCAATTTCCAATCATTTCAATTCTAAATCACCACTTTTTGTTGAATATTATTATTGGATTATTCCCTTAGGAATTGCGAATGTGTTTTTTATGCTTTTTGAAAATCACCTTCGAGGATTGTTTCAAAATGTTTTTACTGTTTTTTTGCAAGATATCGTGCTCAGAGTTGGGGTTACCTGTCTATTGCTAATGCTTGCTTTTAACGCTATTTCATTCGAACAGTTTTTCATCCTGCATGTGCTCCTCTATTTTATTCCGGGTCTTGTTTCCTTTATCTATTTATTGAAAATAGGAGAGTTTCATTTTTCTATAAAATCAATAACCATCCCAAAACGATTTCGGAAAATAATGGTGTATTTTAGTTTGTTTAGTTACCTCAATACCTTGACAACCTTGTTGGTGATTTCAATGGATGCCCTGATGATTGCCTCTTATCTGGATTTGAAACAAACAGGTATTTATACCACGATGATTAATCTTACCAGTGCCTTACAAATTCCTTATCGTGCCATTGTTCGCGTTAGTTCTCCTATCATTGCGAAATTATGGAAAGCAAAGGACATGATTGGAATGCAAGAAATCTACGAAAAATCTAGTGCTGTCGGTTTGTTTATCGGTTTACTATCCTTTCTCTGTATTTGGACCTGTCGACTGGAATTCTTTTCTTTTCTGAAACCAGAATTCAGTGTTGGTATGTATGTTCTTTTCTTTTTACTCATCGGTCGTATGGTTGATATGTATTGCGGTTTGAATGGCACTATTTTTTCTACTTCTAAAAAATATAAATTCGATTTATTTTTCACCGTTTTTTTATGTCTTGGCATTTTTATGTTGAATCTATTCGTCATTCCAAAATATGGAATTGTGGGTGCTGCATTTGCAACAGGTTTGGTATATGTGATTTACAATTTTGCAAGAACATTTTATATCTATAAAGTATATGGACTTTTGCCTTTTAAATGGTCTCAGTTAAAATTAGTTTTTTTATTTTTCCTTGTTTTTGCATTCATAGAAGGACTTTCGCAGGGAATTCCTACGGAATGGTTACGTGAAAAATCGATATCATTATTCTTAATTTTCATTAAATGTTCTTTAGTTCTTGGCTTGTTTGTTTTACCTGTTATATATTTTAAAATGGAACCGGAAACAGCCAACTATTACAATAAATTACGTTCTCAATGGCGTTTGAAAAAAAGTCGTTAGTTGAAATAAATAAGGAAATGTGTATCTTCACATTAATAACTTGTTCCATGAAAAAAAATAAAGTCTTATTTTGCTTTTTCTTCTTACTTCAGATTAGTATTGCGGATGCCCAGAAAATAAAACCAGATGATTCTTTCACCCTAGAATTAGGATTGCCAAACGGTTTTGCAAATAAACCATTCAAATCGATCATGCAAGGATTGGTTTCTATTTCCCCTTATTATCAATATACACTCAAAAACGGACTTTCGTTTGGCACTGGATTGCACTACACTTATTTTGCTGTTAATGAGTTTCGGGTTCCTTCTAAGGTGTATGGAGGAATGCATACGGGAGCAGTTTTTGTAAAAGTGGGACATGAAAAATTTTGGACGGAACGCTTCGGAACTGATATAGGGATTAAAACCGGTTATGCTCAATCTTATATTACCACAGATGCTTTAAAAGCTAAGGGAGTTTCTTATAATAAAATTGAATCAGTTTATATAGAACCCGTATTGGGTTTGGTTGTTGCCTCAGATGTCAATGCTTCTTACCGACTGACTGTTGGTTATGCCTTTTATGGTTTTAGTTATAAACCTTGGCAAATTGGTGTAGATTCTCAATTGGGGTATGACGCATCAGAATTCAGTAAAAAATCATCATTCTTAACTGTTGGCTTTGCTTATACCCATTATTTTAATGGTAAAAAAAGTGAAGTAGGAAACTTTGATGATTAGGTCTGTAAGGCACCTACATTAAATCTCTTAGTGATTTTGGACTGATCAGCCATTTCTATTCCCATTGAAATTACTTTTCTTGTATCTATAGGATCAATGATAGCATCCACCCAAATTCTGCTGGCTGCATAATAAGGAGATGTCTGTTTGTCGTAACGATCTTTAATTGAGTTGAAAAGCTCTTTTTCTTTTTCAGGAGTAATGGTTTCACCTTTTCCTTTTAATGTCGCAACTTCAATTTGAAGTAGGGTTTTAGCGGCTGCAGCTCCACTCATTACAGCAATTTCAGCAGTAGGCCACGCGACAATTAATCGTGGGTCGTATGCTTTACCGCACATAGCGTAATTTCCTGCACCGTAAGAATTTCCCATTATTACTGTGAATTTTGGAACCACACTGTTGGAAACAGCATTTACTAATTTAGCACCATCTTTAATGATTCCTCCTTGTTCGCTTTTAGAACCTACCATGAATCCTGTAACATCTTGTAAAAAGACTAAAGGAATTTGTTTTTGGTTACAAACCATAATAAATCTTGCTGCTTTATCTGCGGAATCAGAGTAAATAACGCCTCCAAATTGCATTTCACCTTTTGCGTTTTTTACAATTTCTCTATTATTAGCGACAATCCCAACGCTCCACCCATCAATTCTTGCATAGGCACAGATTATAGTTTTTCCATAATTGGCTTTGTATTCTGTTAGAATCGAATCATCTACTAATGTTTTTAGTAATTCTCTTGTAGCGTATGGTTTGGATCTTTCTGCTGGAAAAATTCCGTAAATGTCTTCAGTTTTAGATTTTGGTGCGGAACTTTCAATGCGATCAAATCCCGCAGTTTCCACTTTTCCGATGCGACTCATTAAATCTCGAATAGTGGTCAAACAAGTTTCATCGTTTTCTACTTTGTAGTCACAAATGCCTGAAAGTTCTGTTTGAGTCGTAGCTCCCCCTAAAAATTCATTGTCTATTTCTTCTCCAATGGCAGCCTTTACGAGATAAGATCCTGCTAGAAAAATGGTTCCAGTTTTGTTTACAATTAGAGATTCATCTGACATGATAGGTAAATAAGCTCCACCAGCAACACAAGAACCCATTACTGCTGAAATTTGTACAATTCCTTCGGAACTCATTATGGCATTGTTTCTAAAGATTCTTCCGAAATGTTCTTTATCTGGAAAGATTTCATCTTGTAAAGGAAGAAATACCCCCGCTGAATCAACCAAATAGATGATGGGAAGTTTATTCTCCATCGCAATTTCTTGAGCCCTAAGATTCTTTTTTCCGGTGATTGGGAACCAAGCACCTGCTTTAACAGTTGCGTCATTGGCAACAACAATACATTGTCTTTTAGATACATATCCAATAACGATAACAACTCCTCCCGCTGGACATCCACCATGCTCTTCATACATTCCATAACCAGCAAGTGCTCCAATTTCGATGCGTTCTGTTTCAGGGTCTAGTAAAAAATCTATGCGTTCTCTTGCAGTCATTTTTCCTGCTTCGTGAAGTTTTTCTATTTTCTTCTTACCGCCACCAAGATAAATTTTCCCTAATTCTCTTTCTAAAGCTGAAATTTTCAGCTTCATATGATCTTCATTTGAATTGAATGCCAGTTCTTTTTCCGAAAGTGCCATAAGATAAATTTAAGTCCAAATATACGAATACGCGCTTTAAGATTATTAGCTTTTGTGTTTATAATTTATAGATGGCTTGATGTAAATGGTATTTATTCTTTAAATTTATCACATGAAAATATTCTCTTCTTTTACCACTGTATTTTGGTACATCGTAATCTTCGTTCATATTGGACTTTTATTTTTTATCGAAAGTCTACTCCCACAAATGAATCCA
>Ga0114960_10001850_pt1 | contig 16835 bp, 16 predicted proteins | sample C_130625_MF_Meta_FD_92637 | JGI IMG/M metagenome (GOLD analysis project Ga0114960, IMG submission 92637) | Freshwater microbial communities from Lake Croche, Canada to study carbon cycling - C_130625_MF_MetaG | ecosystem: Environmental > Aquatic > Freshwater > Lake | place: Lake Croche, Canada... | reverse complement strand
TGAGGGGGATGTGATTCGCATCGGCAAGGGATTCAGTGTCCCATTCAATGGCTCAATGGGAACGATCACCCTCAGCCCAACCTATCTGCGTCAGGTGCGTGAGCTACTGGAGCGCGAACAATTCGACGTGCTGCATTTCCACGAGCCGTTCGTGCCGTTCCTGAGCCTCGTTCTGCTCACACTTTCAAAGTCCGTCAACATCGGTACCTTCCATGCGTTCGGCGGACTCTCGCTTAGTTACGAGTTTGGTCGGCGCGTGATGGGCGACTACGCGAACCGACTTCATGGGCGCATCGCCGTGAGCCCCGCAGCGCGACACTTCATCAGCCGCTACTTCCCAAGTGAATACAAGATCGTGCCAAACGGCGTCGAGCCGAGTCGGTATCGCACCGCAGTGCCGATCGCCCGATACCGCGACGGTGTTCCAAACGTGCTCTTTGTCGGGAGAATGGAACCACGCAAGGGTTTAATACACCTCTTGCGAGCAATTCGAAAGATGCAGGTCGGCGGCGAGCGAGTGCGCCTCCTCATCGTTGGCAGTGGACCCGGTGAACGTGAGGCGCGCCGCTACGTGTTGACGCGACAGCTCAACGACGTCGAGTTCCTTGGGCGCGTAAGCGACGATGAGAAGCGACAGCTATTCAAGACTGTAGATGTCTTCGTTTCGCCAGCGACTGGGAGAGAGTCGTTCGGCATCGTGCTGCTCGAGGCAATGTCAGCCGGCGCCCCGGTCATCTGCTCCGACATCCACGGCTATCGCGCTGTCGTTCGTCGAGAGCGCGATGGCATCCTTGTGCCGCCCGCCGATGCCGATGCGCTCGCCGATGCGCTGTGGCGCGTGATCCGCGATCCAGAGCTGCGGGCCCGATTGAGCGCTGCTGGAATCGAGCGCTCGGAGCTCTTCACCTGGGATCGTGTCGGCGCATCGGTCGACGAGTATTACGGCTTTGTCATTCGTCGCCTTGCAGAGCAAGGCGCGTTGCCAAGTGATTTCAGCGCGCCGATCCCTGCACCACCAGGACCGCGACGTCGTAGCGCGTAGGGGGTTAGACCTGCGCGAGTCGCGAGGCGAGTTCGCAGAGCAGGCGCGCGGTTAGGCCCCACACCCGTCGCTCTCCAGGCACCGGTATGACGCCGTACCGTAAGCGCTGGCCCTGCTCCTCTGCATCAACAACGTGTACCGAATGTCGCGGATCAAACAGGCCGAGCTCAGCGCCGAGCGTTTCAGCCACCTCGCGCGGGTCGGGCGTGATGTGTGGCGTTTGTGGAGCTACCGCAACGAGCACTTGCACCAGGAAGTTGCTGGCCGGAACATATGCGGGATCGAGCGAGCCGACGAATCGAATCTCATGTTCAGGATCGGCGGCGTGAAACCCAAGCTCTTCATGGAGCTCGCGGATGGCCGTCTCCTGCGGGGTTTCGCCGCCTTCGAGCTCACCCCCTGGTAGTGCAATTTGTCCGCCGTGCCGTCCGTGTTCTGCCCTTCGAATGAGCAGCACCTGGCAGTCAAATGGATGCGGGTCAACACCATCGCCACCACCCGTTGGGCTACAGCTTCCCAGCGCCAGCGGCGGCACCAGGAGTGCGGTCACCACGGCGATGCGCGGATTTGCGCTTGGGGGCGGATTGAGGTCGACAGGCTCTAGGCCCGGAAGGCGGAGCGGGGTGAGCGCCTCGGGGAGTGGGAGGGGGAGTGCGGGGAGACGCCCCGTCGCATCGCGACGGAGCGCCTCCTCAATACGATCTGCGAGTCGGTTGATCAACGCGTTCGATCAGCTTGGCCGACTGGTAGCGCCATGTGCTCGCACGGGGATCCGTGGCGGGCGTGGCGTGCCATGGTTTGCTGGGAGCGGCTTCGGCTTACGGCGCAGGGCGTGCTCCAGCACCTGGCTGATCGTCTCCACTGGAATGATCTTCAGCGACTTGCGGATCTCCTCTGGGATCTCCGGCAGGTCCTTCTCGTTCTTCTTCGGAATGAGCACCACACGAGCACCCGAGGCATGCGCTGCCAGCGCCTTGCTCTTGAGGCCACCGATCGGTAGCACGCGGCCACGTAGGGTGATCTCGCCGGTCATCGCCACCTCTTTGCGCACCGGAATGCCGGTGAGCGCCGACACGATTGCCGTCGCCATCGTCACGCCCGCAGAAGGACCATCCTTCGGAATGGCGCCCGCTGGAACGTGAATGTGCAGGCCCGACTTCTCGAAGCGCTCTGGCGCGATGCCAAGTTCCGCTCCGTGCGCCTTGATCCAGGTGAGGGCGGCTCGCGCCGACTCCTTCATGACATCACCGAGTTGGCCGGTGAGGATCAGCTCCTCACGGCCCTCCATGACGCCAACCTCGACGGTGACCACGTCACCGCCGACTGGCGTTACAACGAGGCCGGTCGCCGAACCGACCTGGTCGTCGTTATCCATCTCGCCGTACTCGTGGCGCTCTGGCCCGAGCCAGGTCGCGAGGCGCTTCACGTCGACCTCGGGCTTGCGCCCCTTCTTTTCCGCAACGGCGCGCGCTAGCTTGCGCATGACGGTCGCAATCTCTCGCTCCGCATTACGCACGCCCGCCTCGCGCGTGTAGTGACGGATCAGGTGCACGAGCGTCTCGTCTGGAACGATCGCCTGCGCCTCAGTCAGCCCGTGATTCTCCCGCTGCTTTGGCAGGATGTACCGCTTCGCAATCTGCACCTTCTCCGCTTCGGTGTACCCAGGAATCTGGATGATCTCCATGCGATCGCGCAGCGGCGCAGGGATCGTATCGAGCTGGTTCGCAGTCGCAACGAAGAGCACCTGCGAGAGGTCGAACTCTACTTCGAGGTAATTGTCCTGGAAGGTTGAGTTCTGCTCCGGGTCGAGCACTTCGAGGAGCGCCGACGACGGGTCGCCGCGGAAGTCCGCGCCGAGCTTGTCGATCTCATCGAGCATGAAGACCGGGTTCTTTGTTCCCGCCTGCTTGATCCCCTGCGCAATGCGGCCGGGGAGTGCGCCGATGTAGGTGCGTCGGTGCCCGCGGATCTCCGCCTCGTCGTGCAAGCCACCAAGGCTCATCCGCACGAACTTGCGGCCCATCGCGCGAGCAATCGACTTTCCGAGCGACGTCTTGCCAACCCCTGGAGGGCCAGCGAAGCAGAGGATTGGGCTCTTCACCTGCGGCGCAAGCTTGCGGACCGCGAGATACTCGATGATGCGCTCCTTCACCTTCTCCAGGCCGTAGTGATCATCGGCGAGCACCTTGGCCGCCTCCTTGATTTCGATGCGATCTTCGGTGGCGATATTCCACGGCATCGAGATGAGCCAATCGACGTAGGTGCGAATCACACCAACTTCAGGTGAGGCCGAAGGGATGCGACTCATGCGGTCAAGCTCCTTGAGTGCGCGCGCCTTAATCTCTTCGGGCATGCCCGAGGCTTCCACCTTCTCGCGCAGCTCGTTCGTTTCCGCCTGCTGCGGATCCTCTTCGCCAAGCTCACGCTGGATTGCCTTGAGCTGTTCGCGCAAGAAGTACTCACGCTGGCTCTTGTCCATCTCGGAGCGCACGTCAGACTGGATCTTCCCCTTGATCTCGAGGATCTCAATCTGTCGCGACAAGAACGATGCGACGTACTTCAGTCGCGCAACCACATCGATCGTTTCGAGCAGCTCCTGGCGCTGCTCAGTCGTCATGTCGGGGGTGTACGCGGTCATGTCGGCAAGCAAACCAGGATCGCTGATGTTCTTCGCAGCAACGGCCGCCTCAGGCGGAACTGGTGCGCCGGAGGTGACATACGTCTCTACCTGCGCCTGCACGCTGCGCATCAACGCTTCGACCTCAACGCCGGTGACCTCAGGCGTCTCTACGATGGTGCCCTTCAGCATGAGTGCGGCACCAGTGGTGTCGAGCGACTTCACCCGGAAGCGACGCTGACCCTGCACGACGGCGCGAAGGGTGCCGTCGGGGAGGTTCACCACCTGCGCGATTTTGGCGAGCGTGCCCATGGCATGCAGCTGTTCGACCGAGGTGATCTCCTCTTGCTCTGGCTCGCGCTGGGTGACCAGGGCGATCCAACCGCCAGCAGCAGCCGCGGCACGAATGGCGGCAACGCTCTTGTCGCGGCCAACCTTGAGTGGCGCAACCATCTCGGGGAAGATGACGATCTCGCGCAGGGGGACGAGGGGGAATGCGCCGCGTCCACGGGGCACGACCGTGTCGTCGTCGCTTGCGGCAACCGCCTCGTCGATCGCGAGCTGCTCCTCTTCGTTCAACTCGTCATCAAGGTCTGCCTGAATCTCCCGCTCGGTTCGCTCACTCATGCTCGTCCCCTTCCTGCCGCTTCCTGCGGCGCTCGCTTCGCCTCGTTCGCTTGGCCCTCTTCGTACAGTCGCTCCAAGATTCGTTCGCCGAGCCGCTCTTCAAGCTCGAAGAGGAGCTTGATGCCGGCGAGATTGACCCCAAAGTCTTGTGTGAGGTGTCGTATCCAGAGAATCCGCCGAAGGTCGTTTTCAGAGAAGAGGCGAATGTTCGACTCGGTGCGGGAGGGGCAGATCAGGCCCTCCTCCTCGTAGATGCGCAGCGTGCGAGGGTGGACCGAGACGATGTTGGCGGCCACGCTGATCACGTAGACCGGTCGTGCTGGATCGACCCCGGCACCCCTGCTCTTCAACACCCCAACAGGCTACAACCTTATCAATACCATTGTCAAGAGAGTTATCCACAAGGTGGCAGGCACAGGGGCGGGGACGGCGCGCGGCACGGGGGAGTGCCCGAGGGGGTTAGGGGGTGGCGCCTACTCGAGGTCGCGGCGGTACGGAATATCGAGGATCACCGTGTTGCGTCGGCCGAGCAGCGTCTCACGGAGGCGCTTCCCGTTGCCGTTATGCAGGATGCGATCCCACCAGTGTCGGCCGGCGTACTCCGGAATCATCACTACATTGATGCGGCGCTCCTCTGTTGGCAGGTGCTCATCTTCGCTCTCAATCTCATCAAGGTAGTGGCAGATCGGCTCCACGATGGCGCGGAACGGCGAATCAACCGTCACGAGGCGAACGCCAGGGAAGAGCGTCTCAAAGCGCGTGCGCACCTCGCGCTCCTCATCGTCACTAAAGACCACGCGAATCGCGGTGAGCTCACCATTCTCGGCCTCAAGGATTCGACCGAGCGTAATCGCGCGAACTGTCGAACGATTGATTTCACCAAACGGCGCGAGAATGCGGCGTGGACGATGTGGCGCATCAAATACAACACCTGGCTTGATCGAGAGTTCGCGTTCGTGCAGGTTGTAGCGATTGCGCACTAACTTCATGAAGATGGTGAGCAACGGAATCAAGATGAATACCAAGTACCCGCCGTCGGTGAACTTGGCAGCAGTGATCACGATCAGGACCACGGCTGTAACGACAGCGCCCAAGCCATTGAGCAGTGCGCGCCCAGCCCACCCTGTATTTCGCAATCGTCGCCAGTGCAAGACCATGCCGGCCTGGCTAATCGTAAAGCCGACGAAGACACCGATGGCGTATGCCGGAACGAGGGCGGTGACCACTGCATCGGTGCCGATGAGCAGGAGCGCCGCCGCGAGCGCGATGATGATGATGCCTGCGCCGTACGCGAGGCGGTCACTACGCTGGCCAACCTGTCGTGGCAGGTAGCCATCAACCGCCAAGATGCGCGCAAGCTGCGGCCCGCCGTTGAATCCAGTATTCGCCGCAAGGAGCAAGATCCCAGTCGTCGCGACTTGGAATAGTGCATAGAGTGGTCCGCTTCCAAATGAGGTGCGTGCGATCTGCGAGAGCAGTGTCTCGCCGCCAATGCCTTGCGGCACCTTTCCGTAGGCAAAGGCAACGAGGGAGATACCGACAAAGAGGGTTCCGAGCAGCACCGCCATGACGACGAGGGTCGATGCCGCATTCTTCGCCTCTGGCTTCTTGAACGAGGCAACGCCGTTGCTGATCGCTTCGGTGCCAGTCAGCGCAACAGATCCGTGCGCAAACGCCTTGAGTAGCAAGATCGGCAAGAGGATGGTTGCAGTCTCTTGCGCCTGCACCACCACACCTTGGCTCCAGGTCACTGCAGGATCGCCGGTGATGATCTTGATTAGGCCGACGCCGATTACCCCAAATGCGCCGACAACAAAGAGGTACGTCGGCAGGGCAAAGATGCGACCCGATTCGCGCAGCCCGCGGAGGTTTGCCAACACCAGGAGGCCCATCGCGCCGAGAGCAAGCTCGAGACGTACGCCTGCAAGCGATGGGATAGCCGACGTGATGGCGGCGATGCCGGCCGCGGTGCTGACGGCGGCGGTGAGGATGTAGTCGACGATCAGGCTAGATGCGGCGACGAGGGCCGGCCAGGTTCCGAAGGTGCTCTTAGCGACCGCGTATGCGCCGCCACCATTCGGAAACCCGAAGCAAACCTGTCGGTAGCTGATGGCGATCAGGCCGAGCAGTAACCCGATCCCCAGGGCAACAATTGGCCCGTAGACCAAGAAGCTGGCACCAGCTCCGGCGAGCACCAACAGGATCTCTTCGCTGGCGTAGGCGCTCGACGAGATCGCGTCCGACGAGAAGATTGGGAGCGCGAGCTTGCGGCTGAGGCGCTGCTCGCCCTCCTCGGCATTGGAGAGAGGTCGGCCCAGGAGCGCCCGCTTCGCGGCGTGGGTTGCCTCGCCCACGACGCCGAGGTCTGAGGCGGTGCTCCCCGCCTCCGACGCAACGAGGTGATCGGGCTGAGGCTCAACGAAGAGCTCTTCGCCATTGTGGTTGTGGTGCCAGTCGGGCTTCCCCTTCTGCTGGTCAGAGGTCATCGCGCTTCACTGCACCTTTCCCGTGGATTCAGGGGTTCCTAATCGGTCGCTATTGCCCTAATCCTATACCTGAGCTCGCACCCGTTCAGATTCATGCGGGGTAACGCGCACCAGGAGCGCCCCCGGGAGCGCAGCGACGTTCACGGAAATCACCTCAATTGCGCTGGATCCGATGTAGGAGGAGGCGGCGCTGAGCTCTGCGTCCACGTCATCTCCCGCGCGCTTCCAGGCCAGCAGCGAGCCCCTTGGCGTAAGGATCGGTGCTGCAAGTCGGATCAACTCTCCCAGCGGCGCGATTGCTCGCGCAGTGATCACGTCGAAGCGAACACCACCACCCAACGCCAGATCCTCAGCCCGTGCATGGGCAACGCGCAGCCGCGGTGCAAGCCCGCTTGCCGTCGTCACTGCCTCCAAAAAGCGCGCCTTCTTGCCGATCGATTCAATGAGTGTCATCGAGAGGCCGTCGTGGCGTAAGAGCAATCGCGCCGCCAACGGTATGCCAGGGAATCCGCCGCCAGAGCCGAGGTCGGCGATCTTGCCGTGACCATCGGGGAGCAGGTGCTCAATGTGCGGGACGGCAACGAGTGAGTCGAGGAAATGTCGCGTTGCTCGCTCACATGGATCACTCACGCGCGTGAGGTTGATTGCCGGATTCCATGCGTCCAAGAGACGCAGGTGCGCAGTAACGACGGCGCGCTCGGCATCAGAGAGTTCCGGCAGTGTTGCAGCGGTCAACTGGCGTGCAAGTTCCTCTAGCGTGTCGCGCTCGGTGGGTGGCAGCACACTCGGATCGGTGGGGAGCGGTGTGCGTACAGGTGGCGTCGTGTCGGGGCTCAGTCCGCCGCTCCACTCTTCGGCGTCGCGCCGCGCGCCGGTCGGCCCATGGAGCGACGTACGACGTCGAGCACCTCTTCGATGGACTTCTCAGCATCACCCTTCTCTGCTGCATCTTTCATGCAGCCGCGAATGTGGTCTTCGAGGATCAGGAGGCCAAGCGCGTCGACCGCGGCGCGAAGTGCGGAGGTCTGTTGCAGGATGTCGACGCAATACTCCTCGCGGTCAACCATGCGCGCAATCCCGCGCACCTGTCCCTCAAGCCGTCGCAGACGATTGAGGAGGACCTTGCGGTCTTTTGTGTAGCTGTGCCCAACGTGTTCTTCCATACCCCCTGAGAGTATCTGATCACGCTGCGATGCTACGATTCGGTCGCAGAGCGGCACGCCCCAGCGGGGGCGCCAAGTCGGGAGGAGCAACCATGGCGGCGAGCCAGAACCCGCACGATGACATCGAGTCGGTACTGATTACCGAAGCGGCCATCCACGCGCGTGTGCGCGAGCTCGGCGCTGAGATTGGCGCGGCGTATGCGGGAAACGATTCGCTCATCCTTGTGAGCGTGCTGAAGGGTGCCATCGTCTTTGTCGCCGATCTCATGCGCGCCATTCCAGGCAACGTGCAGATTGACCTCATGGAGGTTTCGTCGTACGACGGCGGCAAGAGCACCGAGTCGAGCGGCACCGTGCGCATCCTGAAAGACCTCTCCGGAACGATTGAGGGTCGCGACGTCCTCATCGTCGAAGACATCATTGATACGGGCATCACGTTGAACTACCTCACGAACTACCTCGCGGGGAGGAGCCCGCGCTCGGTCAAGATCGTCACCCTGCTCAGCAAGCCGGCCCGACGAGTTGTGGAGATCCCCGTGGAGTGGATGGGCTTCGAGATTCCCGACAAGTTCGTCGTCGGCTACGGCCTCGACTTCGGCGAGCAGTACCGCAACCTGCCCTACGTCGGCGTGCTGAAGCCATCCATGTACGCATCAATCCTCGGCAAGGAGTAGCTGGATGAAGCCGATCGGCCGGATCCAGTCGACCTCAGGGGACCTCTTTCGTCGCAGTAGCGGTCGGCGCCTGAGCGGCATCGGGGCCGCAGGCGTAGTGCTCGGCGCGCTGCCGGCCTGGTGGACCCTCGCCGCCCCTGGCGTGCCCGCAACCGTGGGGAACGCCTTCGACACCTACGGAGCGGCTGGGTTCTTCGTTGCCCTCGCCACACTCTTCCTGCTGATCGCCCCCGATGCCTTTGGCGAGCAGCTTCGATTCGACTGGTGGCCGGTCCATGTGGGGCTGGTGAGCGTCGCCTCCCTCGGCTTTATCGCCACACTCATCGGGGCAGCGGTGACCGCAACTGGGTACGACCTTCCCCTCTCCTCTGTTTTCGGTGTCGACCACGCACCTGGCCTCTGGATCACGTTGATCGCGCTGGGGGTCTGGATCTCGGGCGTGGCGCAGATCGTCGACGCTCGAGACGACCGCTAAGCACGATTCGTGCTCAACAGCGGGGCGCCACCCCCAACCTGCTAGGGTGTGTGGGTGCAGCCGTGCGCTCCGACGCGCGGGCAGGAGGCCGATACCGGCCCAGCCCCGTCGTAGCAGCGCACGCCACGTTATCTACTAAGAAACCAGAGGTACAAAGCAATGGCACGTAATGTCGCTATTTTCGTAGACGTCGCAAACGTCTTCTACGCAGCAAAGGCTGCAGGCGTTGACATCGATTACGTCACGCTCCTAAAGACCCTTACGGCGAATCGCGATCTCGTTCGCGCCTACGCCTACACCGGTCTCGATCCAGACAACGAGAACCAGAAGGCCTTCCACAACTTCCTCGCGCGCAACAACTACAAGGTTGTCAGCAAGGATGTGCGCAAGTATGGCGACGGTCGCTTTAAGGCGAACCTCGACATTGAACTCGTAGTCGACCTTGTGCGCCTGGCGCCAAAGCTCGACATCGCAGTTGTCATTTCGGGCGACGGTGACTTTGCACCGGCTATTCGCGCGGTGCAAGACATGGGCGTGCGCGTTGAGGTGGTGAGCTTCCGCGCCAACACCAGCAGCGACCTCGTCGAGGTTGCCGACCAATTCATCGAGATCACGACAATTGCCAAGGTGGAGGCGGGCGCGCGAAGCGGCCGTCGCGTGGCCGCTGAGGGCGAAGAGGACCTCTCCATGACCGAGGTTCCCGACAAGCAGTCCGAGGCACCAGCACGACCACGTCGCGTTGGCGCAGCTCCAGAGCGTGAACGAGTTCGTGGCGGACGTGGTGGCCGTACCGCGGCACCACGCACTGGCACACCGGTGCGCCGCTCGTCGGCCATTCGCGTTGGCGACACGATGATTGATGCTGATTCAATTGAGACACTCACGCTTGATGATCTCGGTCCGGACGATCTCGCCGCAGGCGCTGAACCATCACCACATAATCACGAAGGCGTTGCCGCATTCGGTGAGGACGGCCCACGTCGTCGCCGCCGTCGCGGTGGTCGTGGACGTCGTGGTCGCGGTGGAGTCGGCGGAGACTCACTCGACGGCATTGAGACGATGACGCTTGATGACGCAGATGATGGAGCGCCAGGCGGCGTTCCTGAATATCTCGCCACCGAGCGACGAAGCTCAGAGGGTCGCGGACCAGTGCGGGCTGCGCGCCAGCAGCTCGGCTCTGGCCCATCGCGCATCGCTGACGAGGTCGCTCGTTCACATAAGGACGACACGATTCGTTCGAGCGCGAGCTACAACGATGCCGATGATGGCATCAGCGATGTCTCACCAGATGTGGCCGCGCTCTTGCAGTCCCAACTGCAGGCGACCGGCCGAACGGCAAGCGAGTCGGCGGCATTCAACGGCAAAGAGGCACCAGTGACCGGCAAGGGCCGTTCGCGAGGCGGTCGACCGGCACCAAAGAGTGCTGCGAAGCCTGCGACCAAGTCCGCAGCAAAGCCTGCTGCACGCGGTGCCGCCAAGCCCGCCGCAAAGGTTGCCCTCGCCAAGAAGAGCACCACGCGGCCGAAGGCTAAGGGGAGCAAGGGAGCCTAACGAGATGGCGCGGGCGGTCTCAACGCCGCCTGACGCCGCTCACCCTGCGCGTCGCCCAGCCCGCTTTGCAACCCGTGGCCACGATGACGCTGCGGCGCATCTTGCCGCACTGCTCGCCGAGGCACCACCGCACGCCCTGCTCATCGTCGGGCCGCGCGGTGCGGGAGCGGGCACGCTCGCGCGCGATGCCGTCGCAACCCTCATGTGTGGCGAGCCGGCCGACGGTGGCCCGTGTGGCGCCTGCCGCTCGTGCCGCCTGATCGCCTCAGGGAGCCATACGGACCTCGTGCTCATTTCGCCAACTGGCGCCTCAGACGAGATCGGCATTGAGCCCATTCGCGCCCTGGCCGCTGGCCTCGCTCTCTTCTCCGTAGAAGGTGGCCGCCGCATCGCGCTCATCGAACGCGCCGATCGCATGAACGAGGCGGCACAAAACGCGCTCCTCAAAACGCTGGAAGAGCCACCAACTCGAACGCACGTGATCTTGGCGGCCGCTGAAGATTCTCGACTCATGCCAACCATTCGCAGCCGCTGCGCCGTCATTCGCATCGGACTTCCCAATGCCAACCAGGCGAGCGAGCTACTCGCTGAGCGGCTCGGCGTCGACGCGCCCACGGCGGTACGCCTCTTGCGCATGTCGTCGGGCCGGCCCGGGCCACTGATCGACGCCGAGGCAACTGGCGATGCGGCACGTGCGCACGCGCAAATTCGGCGGCAGATCCTTGATTTTGCTGCAACACCACCGCACGTACGCCTCGGCCAGCTCGGTGCACTCGTCGCCGACGCGCGCGCGATCCTCGTTGCGGGAGCCGACGACGGTGATGCAGGCGATGACGGCGATGGTGACGATGGGAGCGACGATGTGTCAGATGTCGTCACTGAGCCGAAGAAGAAGAGCCCAGCAAAGCGCAGTGCAAAGCCAACCCCTGCAGAGCGTCGCGCGGCAGCAACGGCACTCCTACGCCTCTGGCGCGGCGTAGCGCGCGATCTTGCACTGGTCAGCGCTGGTGCCGTCGAGCAGATTGCGTTTCCTGAAGATCGCGCAGAGATTGAGGCCGTTGCATACCGGCTCCCAACAGCAACGTGGGGCGAAGCGCTGCGCACCATCGATAAGGCGCTCAATGCACTTCGCCGCAATGGGAATCCTGAACTACTGCTTGATGCGGCTGCGCTGAGCTGGCCAACGCTATGAGCGGCACTGCACTCACGAATCAGCGAGACCTACTCGCGCGACTCGTGGCACTCGGCGAAGTGGTTACAGACGCGCTTGATCACACGAACGTCGTCTCAACACTTGGCGAAGAGGAGCTCAATCGAGCGATCACCGCAATCGGTGATCGTGCACTTCCCGCTGCTGCGATAGCCGCACTGGAATCCCTTGCCGCAAGCGTCGAGCGCGTCGTTACTGCAAACGATCCACACCGCGCAATCGATTGGATCGGGATGCAGCCGCGCCTTGCCCTGACACTCCTCGCCGCAACGCTGAATCCTGCAAGTCTGCCGAAGGATGTCGTTCCGCAAAGTATCGGCGCAACGGTTGCCGCGCGCATCCCCGCGGGGATCTCGTTTAGTGATGCGCCACGCGATGGACGCGCGGTGGTCTATTCCGGTATTCAAGCTGATCCGATCCTGCGTCCACTCGCGGTAGCGATTGCGAACGCCACACCTGCCGAGCGCCTGATTGCGCGCGCAATCATGAATGATCCTGAGCCAACGGCGAGTGGGGCCGCAGCACTCTTCGCCGCGCTTCCATCACATCGCAGCGCCACCGACCCACTGGTGGTGGGCGCCCTAGCAATTGGCGGCAAGGCGCAGGCGTCGAATGCGCAATATCGGGGCGCGGTTGTTGAGGCAACCACTGCGGAGATGCTGCGACGGCGCCCGGTGCTCGCAAATGATGCCGACCGACTGGTACGGCGTGAGCGGCGTTTTGCCGTTGACGGCGTCTCTGCGGACCCACACCCGTTCGACGTCACCGTCGAAGCTGGCCCGATCCCCGAGCTCTGGGACTGCAAGTGGGGGGCTCGCGGCATCGACGCCAGCCTGCTCGCTGAGCTTGAAGATGCCCGTATCCGCGCCGCTGGTAGTAGCGCGCGCATCGCCATCGGTGTGGTGGCATTTGATACCGCCGCGATCGTTGCCGCACGTCTTGGCATCGTGCGAGCTCCACGCGAGAAGACGCGCTTCATCACCCTCGAAACCCTTGGACGGCTGGCGGCCGGATGAAGATGAACGAGCGACTCACCCCTGGTCTTGCCCCCGATGAGGCGCGCCTCCCCGAGCATGCCCGCTACCGCGACGAGGGGCGCTCCGTGCGCTTCGATGAGTGCAGCCGCGCTGGAACCATGCGCGCCGCCGCCGTGCTCCGCCACGCTCAAGATCTCGCCTGGCAGCACAGCGAAACGCTGGAGTACGGACGCGCCTGGTACGAATCGCGCGGTGTCGGCTGGGTCGTTCGGAGCGTTGACCTACTCATCGACGAACCGCCCCGCTCCAACGAGCCGATGACGGGCACCACCGCCCTCGTTGGCTTCCGCCACGTGATGGCGCGCCGCCGAACCCGACTCTTCGGTACCGCCGGTCGCGTGATCGCCGATGCCACCATCGACTGGGTCATGACCGATCAGAGCGGACGACCGGTCCGCTTCCCCACCGAATTTGAACCATTCGTCAAGGAGGTCGGCGCAACCTTCACCCCCGAGAAGATCCCCGCCGAACCCACCGAAGACTCAACCGGAACCACGGTCACTATTCCACTTCGCGTAGCGGACTTTGATCCACTCGGCCATGTAAACAATGCCGCGTGGCTTGAGATTGCCGAAGAGGCGCTGAGCGCCGTCGCACCACAGCAGCTCAGTGCATCACGCCGCCGAATTCGACTTGAGTACCTTGGTCTCACCACTGACGCCGCCGTGCGCTGCACCGTTCGCGCCAGCGAGAGCGGTGCACGTATCGACATTCACGACGAGAGACGGACAGCGCTCGTACGCGCACTCTTTGACGTAGTCGCGTAAAGTAACCTGATGAATCCTCGTATTACCGCAGCTCTCCTTGCGCTGGTTCTCTGCGTCACGCTTTTCGCGCCAACCCCAACAGCTGCGGCAACGAGTGGGGCAACAGCATGCAAGAGCAACAACGCCAAGCTTGGTCTCCTCACCGCACTCGACTGCGTGCCGATCACAGTGGAGCACATTGGTGGCTATGCCCGCACGCTCTTCAAACATTGGATCACGTTCACCGACGGAAAGAACACTCGGGCAAAGGTGCTGATTGCAGAGTCACTTACAGCCGTTCACTTCTCTTCAACGGGAAAGAGCGTAACGACGGGAAGGTGGCTTAGCCTCTACGACGGCGAAATCTGGACGCGCGCCTCTGATGTCGACATTGACCATGTCGTAGCGCTCGGTGAGGCGTGGAGATCCGGCGCATGGAACTGGACCGCTGCACGCCGGCAGGCGTACGCGAATGATCTTGGTGTTCCGTGGACACTTCGTGCCGTGACGGACAATGTGAACCAAGCAAAGAGTGACGATGATCCAACGAACTGGCTTCCGCCCCTTGAGTCAGCAAATTGCGTCTACCTCACTGATTGGGTTGCAGTGAAGATTCGGTGGAAGCTGAGCGTTGATGCCGAAGAGCGCCAGGCAATTCGCGATGGGTGGTTGGATGCCCGGTGCTTCGCGCTAGACAGGCCACCACTCGTAACGGTGAAGATTGCGCCGTAGTTAAAGGCCGAGGTTCGGTCCGTCGCCACCCTTACGTCCTCGTCGGCGCTTCTTTTCGGGCTCGGTACCCTTGCTCGGAAGTCCAATCTCAACCGGTCGAATCGGTTTTCGCTCACCACCGCGCTCGCGCGCTGCAGCAACGGCGGCCGACGGTGCGAAGCCAGATGGCGTTGGCGGCATCTCGGTGCGCTGCCGTGGTGCTGGCCGGTCTGGCCGTCGCACGGTGATCGATCCTTGCGGAGCGCGACGCAGTCGGCGCACACCCTCGCGTGGCTGTGCGCGGTAGGCGATCAACCAGAGGAGCCCCAGTGCCGCTGGAATGTAGAAGAGGCGCTCATCAGAGCCACTGAGTCCGACAACCACAGCGCCAAGGTTGACGGCAGCGGCCACCAGCAAGAGCGGCCGTCGCAGTAGCGGAACCGGGACGAAGTCTTGGTCAGCCATGGGGAGGAGTCTACTGGGTGTGGTGCGCCCGACAGGATTCGAACCTGCGACCTTCTCCTTCGGAGGGAGACGCTCTAATCCACTGAGCTACGAGCGCGAGGGGTGGCGAGTCTATCAGGGGCCGCGCCGAGTAAATCCAGGGGAAAATAAATGAGGCGACCCCCTTTGACAGGAGTCGCCTCAAGCCGATCCGCTTGTGGGACGAACAAGTCAGCCCCGCCCGCTACGCTCAAAGAGCATCTATCACGTCGCCTATAGCGACTACCCTAACCCACCTACCCATGGTCTTTGAACAAGAACAGCTGGGGAGAGAATACTCCTTGGAGAGTCGGATTCCAACCCCCCTGGCACACCTTGTGCCGAGAGCGAGGGTCAGGCGATCGTCACCGCGGTCATCTTGACCGGCTCCAGTGGGCGGTCGCCTGGGCCCGTGGCCCCCTTGGCGATCGCGTCAACCGTGGCGAGCCCCGAGGTGACCATGCCGAAGATCGTGTACTTCGGCGGTAGGCTGGCCAGGTCGTCGAGGCAGATGAAGAACTGGCTCCCGTTCGTGTTTGGCCCCGAATTGGCCATCGCCACCGTGCCGCGGGCGTAGCCCATGGTCACCGGCTCATCGTCAAACTTGTAGCCTGGCCCACCCATTCCCGTGCCATCTGGGTCGCCGCCCTGGATCACGAAGCCGGGAACAACACGGTGGAAGATCACCCCGTCGTAGAAACCCTTCTTCGCCAGGGTCACGAAGTTTTCAACCGTCTTCGGTGCCGCATCGTCGAGAAGCTCAATCTCGATGACACCAACAGTCGTCTCAATCTTGGCGGTTGCCATTTCATCTCTCCTCTGCGGCACGAGGCCGCGTGGTCGGCTGGTGCCGACGATGTGCAGAGTTTACCTGCGAACGATGAGTTGCGCGGCCGCGCTATGGAGCGGTGGGGGTGACGGTCGTCGAAATGATCACCGGGGGATCAATCGGGCGATCTTCTCCATTGCGCTCCAGCGCTGCGATAGCGTCAACAACATCCATGCCAGAGATCACCTCACCCATGATTGCGTAGGTCCGAGCGTTCTCCAGCGGCACCGCTGCAGCATCATCAAGCACGATAAAGAACTGGCTCCCCTGTGAATTTGGCTGGGCTGAACGCGCCATCGCGATCACGCCACGACGATAGGTGCCAGTCACCGGCTCGTCGTTGATAAAATATCCAGGGCCACCAGAACCGGTGCCCGTTGGGTCGCCACCTTGAATCACGAATGGCGTGCCGTTCTCCATGTAGGCGATGCGATGGAAAATCACGCCATCGTAGAAGTGGCAGCTCGCAAGTGCCGTGAGGTTGCTTACCGCAATCGGAGAGTTCTTTACCGCAAGCCGCACCACGAATGTGCCGAGCGACGTTTCAAACGCAATATCGTTCGACGCCGCAGCACTCAGTGTTGCTGGCTGCGCAGTTGGGCAGCCTTTCCCGTTCGATGATGCGCTTGGTGAGGTTTTAGCACCACACGCGCCAAGCGCTAGCGTCGCGATAAGTGCAAGCGCTACAGCGGTTGTACGCATGTTGCTACGAATTCAAGCGGCGAGCGGTGCGCAGAATAGTGACGGCCATTGCAGACATCAAGAGCACCTGGCCAATGACAACTTCAACGGTCGGAATCTGATTAAGGAGCAACGCTGCAAGAATCGTTGCCGTTGGTGGCATGGCGAGTGCACCGAGTGAGCCAGTAGTGGCGCTTGTTGCGCGAACTCCCGAAACGAAGAGTGCGTAGGCGAGACACGTTGCAATGAGCGCGAGGTAGGCAAACTGCAGACCTGGAATCAAAAGCTCCTTGTCGGCGAGATCCGGAAGCTTCACCCCAACAACAGACGACCACACTGCAAGCACGGCGAATCCGCCAGTGGCAGCGAGCGCGACAAGTTCGAGTGGATGAATGCCTGCAGCGAGTCGGCGCACGAGCACGATGTATGAGGCGTAGCCAATCATGCAGGCGAAGGACCAGAGAATCCCGGCCTGGAACGTTTCAGGGTTGGCAGTTGCGGCG
>Ga0114960_10001846_pt1 | contig 16841 bp, 18 predicted proteins | sample C_130625_MF_Meta_FD_92637 | JGI IMG/M metagenome (GOLD analysis project Ga0114960, IMG submission 92637) | Freshwater microbial communities from Lake Croche, Canada to study carbon cycling - C_130625_MF_MetaG | ecosystem: Environmental > Aquatic > Freshwater > Lake | place: Lake Croche, Canada... | reverse complement strand
TATCAAGCAATGCTTTAATATTACAACAATTTATTAATAGTAATTCAGTTGCATTAATTACAAGTAATTATATATCAAGCAATTCATTCAATAATATTATTAGCAGTTATGTAAGTTCAAATGTCATCAATAATATTTCTACTAATATTAATGCTAAAATTGATACTAAAGTATCTTCACAATGGACTACTGGTACTGGTTTAATTAACTATACTGGTGGTAATGTTGGTATTGGTACTACTAATCCAAATGGTGTTCTTGAATTATATAGTACGAATTTGACAAATCCAAGAATTATATTATCAAGCCCTATATTCTCAACTGTATATGGTATTGGTTTCTTACTTGGAGCAAATGGCACTGGTAATCGCCAATTATGGATAGGAGATACTGCTTCTTTAACAGTTAATACTACAAATCCAGTTGTAAGAATTATACCTAATTCTTCCAATAATAGTTGCAGTATTATTGATAGTGTTGCAACAAATGGTACAACTGCACTTCCATTGATTATTGGTAATATTGGTAATACTCTAACTTTATCTGGAAGTACAATAATTATAAATAATAATGTTGGCATCGGAACTACAAATCCAACTCAGAAATTACATGTATCTGGTGCCTTATTATTAGATACTAATCCTTCAAATCCAGGTACAACTGCAACAACATCATTATGGAATCAAGCAGGTGTTGGTCCTACAATCTCTGGTAATAACTTTAGCGTCCAAACAAATGGTACAACTGAAGCATTAAGAATAACAACAGCAGGTTATGTAGGCATTGGTACAATAACTCCAACATCAAAATTATCAGTTAATGGTACAATAACTTCGACACAAACAGGAACATTACAAAATACAAGTTATTCTTGGGCTAATAACTTAAATACTGGTATTTATCAACCACGACCCAATTTCATAGGATTTTCAGCGGGTAGTTCGAATTTAATGAACATTAGTACTTCAAATATTGAATTCAGTTCTAATTTAATATTTACAAATTCAAATCTTCAAGGCTTACCAACACAATCAACAATTGGAGGCATAGGCGATAAGATTATATTAGCATCATCTAAAACCTTTAACAATCTACCAGATTATCCATTTTCAGTAGGATATCAAACATCTAATATTTGGTATTCAACACCTTCTTGGGGAAGTAATGTATGGTATGTTGGTGGTGTTCCTAAAATGACATTGAATAACATAGGACAATTATATGTATATGATGATATCATTGCATTCAGTTCAGCGTCTGATGTTAAACTTAAAACTGATATTAAACCTTTAGATATTAATTGTACTGATTTAATGCAAAAGATAAGACCTGTTGAATTCACATGGAAAAATACAAGTGAAGTTGTTGAAAGAAAACGTAATACAGTAGAGCATGGTTTTATAGCACAAGAAGTAGAAGAATTATTACCAAATTTAGTATCAACTGGTGATTTATATAAGGTACTGAAATATGAAAAGATGGTACCATATATCGTTAAAACATTGCAGGAATTAATAGAAGAAAATAAATTATTAAAAGAAAGAATTTCTGCATTAGAAAATAAATTTATATAAGCAAATACCTTGATAATTATTTAACATTAAAAAATAATGAGTGATATTGGTAAGGAATTATTATTAACATCACTTAGTGATTTTTATATAAATAAAAATAATGAGCATTATTTAATCGTATTAAAATCAATCATTGATTCCAAATTTGAATTATCTTTAAGAATGATTGATTGGTTAGTTACTCATTATTCAAAGACAAATAATATTATTTATTGGATTTGCTATGACGATAATAAAATTTATGATAATTACCCATCAGATATTAATAATTGCGATAAATATAAAAAAGTTAATTTATATTTAGATTATCGTGCTCATCTTAAATCTTATACAAAATTTAATTTTGATTCATTCAGAAGACACGATAGAATAACCTTTGTCCCAAATAATAAATCATTAATACTTGAAACAACATTGGGACAATTAAATTTCTTTAGATGGGCTTTTAATAATCGTGTTATCGAATATGCTGTTAAAAATCAATCAAAGATTTATGAAAATATGTCAAAATATTCTTATAAGAAAAATAATAATAAAAAAATTAAAAATAAAAATTTAGCAGCATCAAAGCAAGATATAATAACTTCTAAATGTTTTGTTTGTTTTGATTAAAAATAAATTATTTTTTTACATTAAAAATATATTTAATTAGACGGGGCAGAGCCGATTTCAAAAGAAACAGGTCTTAAATCGGGTTCAATGGTTGATATCATCCAAGGACTTACGGGAACTTGAGGGTTGGGAATTTCACTTCTTAATTGTAAATTAGCGTTTCTTAAAGATTGTCCTACAGTATTAACTCCGCAATGATAACCTGCAGTTAAATAATTTTGATCACGGATATCACCGGAACCAGCAGGATTCATTTGTGCCCATTTAGAATTAGCATCTTTTGGTAATAAATCAGCACTTGTTAAACGATCACGTTTTGAGCAAACTTGAGGATCTATATTATGGGATAATGTTTCACTATTTGAGGCAGAATCATATGCTTCATTACCTAAAGGGTCTGAAGCAGCGGCAAATTTATCAAAACCACTGGAAATAGCATCAAAATTATTATTAGCATTAGCATTAGCGACATCTCCAACTGATGAGCGATGACGATAAAAGTCGGGAATATTTTCGGTATCAATATGTGAATTATGAGTATGATGATTATCATTACCATAAAATTTTTCAACGTTATTATTAGCAGCGCATTTGGAATTATAAGACACTAATAGTAATAAAGCAAGTAAGAGTAAAATTGCAATTGAAAATGTAATAACTATAGAATTATTTGTTGTAGTCATTTTTTTATATATACTATCTATTATCATATATAGATAATATTCTATTATTCGGAGAAATTATTATAGATTTTAATTCATTTAATTTATTTTCCCAAATATTATCGGTATTTTTCATATCTTTAATCTCTTTAAATAATTCGTTTATTTTCATATTTAAATTTTCTAATCTTTTAATCTCATTACTTATATTATTATTTATTTCTTGTATGTCGTTTTCCCAATCAGATTCAATCTCTTGTCTAGACCAACAGTTATCATAATTATCTTCATAATCATGGATATTAATCGTTTTTATTAGCCATTTATTTGAAGATATTTTCGGATAAAAATATAATCCCAAATGACATATCTCAACATTAATTATATATTTCTTTAAATTACGATAATCATTTAATATATTAACTAAATTATCATAATCATCTATTACTTTATCGTTAATTATAATATTTAAAGGGTTATTTGCCGATAAAATTAAATTAATTGAATTATTATTATAAGAATTCGTATATAATTTATTTAATTCTTCGTCTTCCAGTTTATTATTAAACCAAACTTGATTATTTTTTTGAATAGCATCATATGCTTCATTGTCTATTGAAGATATCGATTTAATTGAATCTTTATTAGTTTTCTCTTTGATATTACAAGTTAATATATATCCCTTTGAATTATCTAATTTTTTAATTTCTTTAATTGCTATTTCATTTAATACTATCTTTTCATTAGAAGATAATCCGGAAACATAACATTTATTTTTTTTATATTCTGGATTTTTAAATAAATGCATTTATTCTGTTAAATAATAAGGGTAATCTTATTATATATAATGACGCATCAGGATAAAAATTCCAAAACATCATCAATTATAGAAATATTAATTAATTTTATTAAATCAGAGATATTAAAATCGGATATAAGAACAGAAATTATTAAACCTATATTATTGTATTTATTATATTATATAATACCGTTCGTTATATTATTCGTTCTATTAAATTTTTTTGCAACTATAGCCGCTGTTTTTTTAGTTTTTTATATTAGACAATAAAAATATTTTATTATTATAGATAATATATATAATGGCTCCAAGAAGAAAATCAGTGAAAGGTGGCAATGATGTAAATTCTGCTCCCGCTGCCGCCGCCGCATCTGTTCCTGTTTTTTCCGATGAACATCAACAAAAAGCGAATATAAGAGAATCTGTTATTACTGAAGCACCCATAAAAGGTGGTGCTAAATCAAAGAAAGGCGGTTTCGTTAATTTAGCGCCATTCATTACTGCTCTTTCATTATTAGGCATTCAATTATTAAAAGATAAAAATTATTTAGCATCTATCGGATTAAAAGGCAAAGTTAAAGGTGGCGAAGGTGAAGTCGCTTATAGCCCTGAATCATTTGCCTCTACTCCTCAAGATGAATCAGTAGGTGGTGCTAAAAAAAGACGCGCCCCTAAAAAATCTGCTAAAAGAAAAGGTGGCGAAGGTATTGAAGAAGTTCCCGCAGTTACTTCATATGAAAATACTCAAGAAGGCGGCAAAGCCAAAAAAACCAGAAAACCTGCTGCTAAAAAATCTGCTTTTAAAAAATAAATTTAATATTTCATAAAATTTTTTTTTTCATTTAAATAAATGATAGAACGTGATACCAATTCATCGTATTTATCTTTATTATAATTTTTAACTATAAACCAACCGCGTATAAATGTATTTTCATCTATTTCAAAAGGCTCTTTTTCAATTTTATAAATATTATTTTTATAATTAATTATTATCATTTGCATAATAATATCATTTAATTTTAATATCATTTTTTATTATTGCGATAAATACCTAGTTATAAATATAATTTTTTATATTAATGGAAGAATTAAATAATTTTCTCGATATATCGTCGTCAAAAAAATCTGTAATATTGCATAAATTATTGGATGTTCAAGATGAGGAATTAAAAAATAAAATAGATATATCAGATAATGTTTATAATGATATTAAAATAGATGATTGGATTTCTAAATTATCATCATTTGAAGGTACATCAATCGTCTTAAATAATATTATTAAAAATCCAATTAATAATAAAGATATATTATTACAGCGTCAAAATGCTTTTGTTTTATTGAATAATGATGTTATTGAAAAAATTATAAAATATGAGAATGATGTACTATGGTTTTATACATTGAATAATGAAATCGATGAAGATAATTCAATAAATTTACTATATCCTGATATGTACTTTACTGATATCTTAAATTATAATAGAATTTTCCTTGACTTATATCATAATTATAAAATTTTTATAATACCTATTATGTCGATATTATATCCTTTAAGTATATTTTATTCACCATACTACTATTCAAATAAATATTTAAATCTTAATATGAAAATCATCGATTATTTAAAATTACTTTTTAAATTGCTACAATTTTTATTTAAATCATCGGGAGATTTGAAAGTAGATATTATAAAATATTTAACAATATTCTTTTACATTGCTCTGTATATCTATAATATATATCAAAATTTTGAGATGGCAGCATTAGTTCATAATACTAAGAAAAAATTAAAAGAAAAAATGGAAGGTCTTTGTATATTTATAAATGAGGCAATTAAAGTTATTGATAATGTTTCTGATGATATATGGAAGCCTTTTTATAATTATTCGCATATAACTCCTAATGTAAAATTAAATATTAATAATCATATGAATGATATATATAAATTATGGAAAAATGATAATATTAAATTAGATATATCAAATATTTTGAAAGTATTTTATACGATTGATGCTATCAATTCAATATCAAGATTAAAAAATAACGATAAATGGTGTGTACCTAATTTTATCGATACCAAAACACAATTATGGGGAATGAAAAATCCATTATTAAAAGATAGCCAACAAAGTAATCCGGTTGATTTACAAAAAAATATTATTATTACGGGTCCTAATGCAGCCGGTAAAACCACTTATGTTAAATCAATAACAACTAATATAATATTAGCGCAAACTTTTGGCATTTGTTATGCAACTGCTGCAAATATTATTATATATGATACAATTCAAACTTTTATGAGAATTAGTGATACATTAGGTTCAAAATCATATTTTGAAGCAGAAGCGGAGTATTGCTCTAATATGATTAATACATCATTAAAACTCCAAAAACAAAATAGAAAAGGATTATTTTTAATGGATGAACCTATGCATAGTACCCCTCCGACTGAAGGTATGTCGGTTGCATATGCTGTCGCTGAATATATTTCTAAAATACCTCAGATTAAATTAATAATAACAACACATTTTCATAAATTAAATGCATTGGAAGAAAAATATCCAGAAACTTTTATTAATTTATGTGTTGAAGCGATAAATAATAATAATTCATTCATATTTCCATATAAAATTAATAAAGGTTTTTCGAACCAATGTATTGCTATAGAACTTCTCGAAAAGAAATATTTCCCAGAAGAAGTTATAGCAAGTGCGATATATTTTAAAAACAAAATATGTAATGAAAATTATAGTATATAAATATAAAATTATGATAGAAATATTAAAAAATATTAATTTTACAAATATTTTTATATATTTATCGTTATTTTTTATAATATCTTATGTATGGTTTAAAATTTCTGATATAGAATCAAAAATCTCATTATTAGAACAAAAAATAAAAAAAGAAAGTTGTAATTTAGATGCTAATGCTAATAAATGTAATATTCCTTTAAAAAATCAACCTTTTAAAAATTTTGAAATGGATAATATTATAATGAATGATGTTTTTAATTATTGTAATAACAATCCTATTGAACTTCCTGTTGCTGAACATGTTAAAATTGAAGAGCAAGAACAGGAGCAGCAAGAGCAAGAAATCGAAAATAAAAAAGAAGTTTTTGATTTAAAAAAAGAAGAAATCCCTGATAATAATTCATCTGTAGGTGGTATTACAAAAAAAAAATTAAGTAAATTAAATCTCGATGGACTCAAGCAAAAATGTACTGAATTAAATTTACAAACGGAAGGGACTAAGAATGAATTAATAGAACGTATATTAAATTCTGATTGATAAAAATATATTCTCTATTATGATTAGATATAAAAAATGAGCGTTAATGATATTAATAGTAAACTCCAATATCCTTCAAAAATGGCTGATGGCAGAGCCTTCACAGATTATAGACCACGATGCAGTGTAAATGCTGATTTATATAATAATTTATCGCAAAATAATTTAGTAAATAGTAGTTATGAAAGCCGTTTATATCTTCAAAATAATGCTGAAAAAATAATGCAATCAGACCGCGATAAAGCTTTATCCGAATTAGGTTCATGTAATCCCAAAAAATCAACAATTCTACCTGAAAAATACGTAGTTAAATGCGATTCGGTAAGTTGTACAAGAACTGAAATTGATTCAAAAGGGTTAGGTGATGGCAGATCATATTAAAATAATTGTTTTTTTTTTAAATCATATATATTAGATAAGATTATAATATGAAAAAAGGTTCAAATGAATATTTAAATTTTGTTGCTACTTACAATGAAACATATTCAACAGTTAATATATCCGGTAATATATTAAATCCAGAATCATTTAATACTATGTTATTATTAGGAACAAATCCACCTGATAAAATAGGTAATTATTCAGGGTCATCATTACCTTTTCCTTCATTTGATATTGCTTTTGATAATACAGTAAATAAATATGTTATACCAAAAGATGGTGCATTTAACATAACTTTCAAATATCCCAATAGTTATTATAAGCACGATGGGCGAACTAAAGTAATATCGCCAATATTATTTATGTTAGATAAATTAAATTTCACTTTTGAATTATCTGAAAAATGTATTTTAAAAACATTAGTACCACGTAAAACAAGCAACCCAATTTTTTATGCCTTAAAAGATGAGATATTACCAATTGATACCGCTGAAAAAATAATGTATGCATATTCAAATGCTAAAATTGAACATAATTTAGCATAAAATTTTTATTTTAATTTTTTAAGAAGAATTTTATTTAATGTTCTTAATTCGTGTGATATATTTCCAAGATTGGTAGCAATATTATTGCCACTTTCATCTACAAAAAAGTTCTTACATAATTCAAACATTATCATATTTCTATCATATTCGTCTTCATCTTCGTCTTCATCTTCGTCTTCATCTTCGTCTTCATCTTCGTCTTCATCTTCGTCTTCATCTTCGTCTTCATCTTCGTCTTCATCTTCATCTTCATCTTCGTCTTCGTCTTCGTCTTCGTCTTCGCCGTCATCAACGGGACCTTCCGCTAAATTATTTTTTATATCAAGAACATCATCATCTTCTTCTTCGTCATCTCTATCTTTCACAGAGCAAACGCTGTTTTTATCTTCTTCATCATTTTTTTTAGACATTTATATATATCATTTTTAAAATAATTCTTATATAATTTTACATTAGAGATATAATAAATATTTAATTATGATTTTAATAAAAATGTTGGGATTTTTATTGGGATTATGTACTTTAATACTTTTATCGTCATATATTAAAAATAAACAAATATATAATGAAACATCTAAAAAATCTAAAAAAATAATTGAAATTGAAAATTTTGAAAATGTACCGCAAGTTATTGATTTATCAGTTGTACCATTTAAAGATAAAAATTATTTTATAATATCAAAATTTGTAAATAATATTTCATTAGGAGACCAAAAATGGTATGATGATAATGTTATTATTGATAAAACAACTATTGGTTATAATAATGATAATTTATATTTTACTTTTGATAAATTAATTAAAAATGTTGCAAATAATGCTAATAATGGTATATCTCCTGCTAATATTAATGAAATAACATTATCAGGACCACAATCATTATATTTCGCAAATAATAATAATTATGAATTATCAGAATGTAGTATTTTTTTAACATTAAAATTTAATGATTTAGTTGATACTAAAAATAATCATAATATTTTATTAGAAATATTAGCAAATACAAATGCTATTGATGAAGGAAATTATTTACCTGTAAGTATTTCTATCATTATTTTAAATAATGCAGATGATACCTCTACAATTAATATAATTGTAGGAGATGTAATATATACTCATGATGAATTAACAAATATTAAAAATAATATAACTACCAATATTGATGTTAATCTAATAGGATTAATTATTTCTACAACTAAAATTATATTTTATTTTAATAATAATTCTTATATTTTCAATAACACATATTCTAATAAAATAATATTAGGTACAAGTCCTATTATAATTAATAAAGACGGTGCATTAGATTTATCTTTTTATAATTTTATATATTATAAAAATCCTTTATCGTTAGCAGATATTCAATTAATTAAAAATTATAATAATTATTATATATCTGGTAAATATAATTGTGATCGGGCAAATAAAAAACTATTAGAAGATACGAATACATTAATTGCATTAAAAGAAAAAGAAATAGCAGATTTGCGAAAGAAAAATCATGAAATGAAAATTACCAAAATAATAAAAATGGAAAATAAATGTCCTAAACATATTGAAAATAAAAATCTTAGTTTTTTTAATATAGACCCATTGATATTAAAATTAAATCCTAGAAAAACATTACAAGATATCTTTGATGCCTATTTTATAAAAAATGATTTTATTTTTGGATAAAACTATTATTAACAAATAATGTCTAAAATAACACCAATTGAATTTATGTGTCCCATCACTCATTTAATAATGAATGAGCCTGTTATCGATAATGAAGGCAATTCTTATGAAAAAGAAGCAATTAGTAAATGGTTATTAATAAACAATACATCGCCAATTACGAGAAATCATTTACGTTTATCTGATTTAAAACCAAATCGAGCATTAAAAGATATAATTTCTAATTTTAATAAAATTAAAAAAGTGGTACCACCTAAAACAAAAGATAATGAAAGTTTCATCGAAAATGACAATCCTATTAAATTAGATATTATCTCATCATTCAAAGATGATGATGTTTATATCAATTTGACAATTGAACCAATCAATAATAATCAACCTGTTCCAATGGATATTGTTATTGTAATTGATGTGTCTGGTTCAATGCAAGACCCTGCATTAGTAGAAATTGAAGGGATAACTAAAGATGTAGGATTTACATTACTAGATATTACAAAACATGCTATTAATACAATTATCGAAACAATGAAGAAAAATGTAGATAGAATTTCTATTGTTACATTTTCAAATAATTCAGAAGTTATTTATGAAATGAATACTATAACATTTGAAAATATTGATGATATTAAAAATATTGTTTCAAATTTATATGCAAATGGGGCTACTAATTTATGGTCTGGTTTAAATACTGGATTATCACAATTCATTAATAATAAATCTGATGTTAAATCGTCGAGAGTTTTATCAATGATTTTAATGACTGATGGTATTCCTAGCGAACATTTATCACCACCAAGAGGTATTATAAATTCTCTTAAAAATAAATTAAAATTGTTTGAATCAAATATTATTCCTACTATTTATACATATGGTTTCGGATATAATTTAGATACCAAATTGCTGGTTGATATCGCTTCTATCGGCAATGGGTGCTTTTCATTTATTCCAGATTCAGGATTTATCGGAACTGTTTTAGTGAATAGTATCGCAAATATTTGCACAACTGTAGGACGACATTCTAAATTAACTATTAAATCATTAAATGATAAAGAAATTAAAGTTATTGGTTATCCAAATGACGAGGAAATATCATTAGAAACTATTCATTATGGACAAAATAAAGATTTAATTATCGTAGCAGATAAATCATCTATATTAAATATTAATTATTCATATATTAATAATCGCGGAGAATTGATTAATCTTAATATTGAAAATTATCTTTGTAATATCAATACTACTAATAATAACTTAAATGAACAATTACTAAGATTAAAATTTGTAGAAATGTTAAATATGATTGTAAATGAAAAAGAAAGCAATATTTATGGTTATAATGCAATTATTTCAGAGTTTTTAACTGAAAATAATATTGAAAGTCCTATTATTGAAGATATTAAAGATCAAGTATCTATTGCTATTTCAAGCAAAAATTATTATGACAAATGGGGTAAAAAATATTTATATTCACTTCTTTCTGCAAATAAGCAACAGAGATGTAATAATTTTAAAGATAAAAGTATTGCTATGTATGGTGGTGATTTATTTAATAAACAAAGAGATATCGCCGATGCTATTTTCTCAGATATGTCTGCACCTATTCCATCCAAAAAAATTATAGATGCTGATGGTAAAGCAGCAATGAATCCAAATACCTTTAGAATGAATTCTTATAATATGGCAAGTAATGGTTGTTTTCACGAAAATTCTTTAGTTCATTTGGCGAATTATAAGAAAAAGAAATGCTCTGAAATTAAAAAAGGAGATATTGTTAAAACATCAGATTCAATGTATGGTAAAGTTCTATGTGTAGTTAAAAATGATTGTGATAATAATATTACAAGAATGTGCTGCTTCGATAGTGGATTAATGATTACTTCTTGGCATCCAATTTGCTTCGATACAGATAAATGGGAATTTCCTATTAATATTATTAAAGATGAAGAAGTTGAATGTCATTGTATGTATAATTTCATTCTTGATGTTAATAATACCATTATGGTTAATGATATTAAATGTATTACATTAGGTCATAATATTAATAATACAATTACTAATCATCCATATTATGGTTCGATTGCAGTTATTAATGATTTAAGAAAAATGAAGGGATATGATAAGGGGTTAATGCATTTTAAACATAATTGTATTATTAGAGATAAAAATAATATTGTTATTGGTTATGACGAAAAATGCTTATATGATTCTATATAAAAAAATAATAATATAATAATAAATAAACTGATGAAGATATTTTATTTATTATTATTATCAGTTTCATATGCTTTTACAAATAGTGCTTTAATCGATTATCCTAATTTAAGAAAAATATCGTTATCTAAAATGATAACTACTAATGATAATATTAAAAAAATTTATATTCGTTCAAATAAAGATTTAATTTTGCATTATAATAATGATAATTTTTTTTATTACAAAAACCCTAATAAAACTAATGTATATTTAGAATTTTCCTGCGATTTCTCATTTATATCAGAGAAATATTTAGAATTCTTGAATAAAACTAAGTCATTTCATGTTCATAGCAAAGATTGTGAATAATTAATTGTTCAGTTCTTCCGACTCTTTGCGCTCTTCCAATCGCTTGTTGTTTATCTAATCCCATACTATGAAATATAATAACATCAGTTGCAAAATTGATATCAATACCACTTCCTGCATATTGAGTATTTAATAATATGATATTAATATTACCCGATTTAAAATCATTAAGTATATTCATCATATGTCCTGTTGTTCCTTTCAATAATTCATAATTAATATTATTTTCATTCATTTTAATTCTAATTTTATCGAAACCGCTATCTATGCGACTAAAAACTATGAATTTGCCATCTGGTTTTTCTTTTATTATTTTTATGAATGTATCCTCTTTATTTAATATTTCTTCTTTTTTAATTTCATTATTATTGTTATTATTACTATGGTTATCAACTACAGCAATCATATTAGATGTAGTTATTTTAGTACGACAACTAGGACAATTAATATTATTATTTTTAGTATTAAGCCAATTTAATAAACAATGACCGCAAAAAATATGAGTACATTCTAGAATAATAGGTGCTGAAACTAATTCCATACAAATAGGGCAAGATTTAACTGATAATTCAGTTACTCTGTCTAGCAGATTCTTAATTTTTTCTTTTTGATTCTCAATCTCTTTTGAAATATTTTTCAATCTTAATGATTTTGCATCAGGTGGAATATTGAGATTATTAACATGAGTGAATTCTAATTCTTTGTTTGATAATTCTCTATTTAATTCTTTACAAACTAATTCGACGATATCATTTTCTGTTTCATTTTTACCACCTAAATCTTTAATAACACCTGCGATGTCATTTGCATTTAACTTTTCAAGAATAGATGGATTAATAAATGACCTAATTGCTGAAATATTATTATCTGATTTACATAAATAATATTTTTCTATAGGTACAGGTATATTAAAACTATTTTTAACAAACTTAGAATTATTTTTAATTAACATTAAATTTAAATATTCTTCAATTAAAAAGTCTTTAACATTTGCAGACAAAGAATAAATGCTATTATTATAAATTCTTCTTGAAATTTCTGGATATGTACCGCTAATAAACCATAAATAATAATAATTAAATGCTGGTAGTTTATTTATGTAATCGTGTGCTTCATCTATCATTATTCGTTTCCAACTTTTTATGATATTATAATTATTATTATGGAAATAATAATTGATTAAAATCTTTAAAGTAGTATTTTTAATTAAAACAACATCATATTGATTAAAATAATTAATAATTTCTTGCTGATTATTACCTGTGAAGATTGGAAGATTTTTTTTAATATAAAGAAAATTATCTATAAATAAATATTTAAGATTGGTATATTTCTTTATTGTATCAATCCATTGCATATATACAGGACCTCTTGGAACTATTATTAATGTACTATTAATTATATTACTTCTTATATTATTAATAGCATAATTAGTATAGGAAATATTAAAATATGAATTACCATTTATATTATTATAACTTTTCTCACAATTAGGATTAACATAAATATTACCAAGACTATTATTTGCAATTATTGACAAGGCAGTTAGTGTTTTACCGTAACCTACTATATCTCCAAGTATACCTATATTTGTAGATACATTAATATTTAAATCGCTTATTGAATTATTTCTTGGTATTAAATTAACTATATCTTGTCTATTGTCAATATTATAACTAATTTTTCCATTATTTTCCATTAATGTAGCCTTCAATAAACTTGCTAATTGATGCGGTTTTAAAGGTATTTTTATATTTAAAGGTTGCTCTGCTCTTGGTGAATTTTCATTTAATTCAACATTATATACAAATGAAGAATTCATTTATATTATAATTATTTTTAATTTTTTATATAATTTCAACTCATAAAAAATCATATAAGAAAATAAATTTTATTAAGTTATATAGCATAAGAATGAGTGGTGAAGTAGTAGCGGAAGAAAAAAGAAAAAAGATAATTTTAGCGATACCGGGTGATAATTTTTCATCTAAATTTTTATTATCTTGGACTGCTACTTTAAATAGTTTATGGGAGACTAGCAAATATGATATAATTGTTGCACCAGGTGTAAGTTCATTTGTATCATTTGCTCGTATGCAAACTTTGGGTCTTGATGTTTTACGTGGAGTTCAACAGAAACCATTTGATAACATTGATTTTGATTATTGGATTACTATTGACAGTGATATAATATTTTCACCAGACCAAGTGAAATCATTAATTGAATCATTAGAAACTCATGCTGTTGTTGCTGGTATGTATAGAATGGCTAATTTAACTAATTATGCGATTGTTAAAGAATGGAATACTGAATATTTCGCGAAAAATGGAACTTTTGAATTTTTAACTCCTGAATTTGTTGAGAATTGGACCAAAGAAACATCATTGAAATATATGAGCGTTAATTATACCGGTCTTGGATTCTTCGGAATGCGTTCAGAAGTTCTTAAAAAAATGACTTATCCTTATTTTCAAGGAGAACTACAAGAAATAACAACAGAAGAAGGAAAAATACTAAGAGATTTATGTTCTGAAGATGTTAATTTCTGCAAAAATATACAAAAAGTAGGTTATCAAATTTATATAGATACTTCATGTCGTGTTGGACATTCTAAAAATATCGTTATCTAATGTTTTTTGGTTTTTTTAGTCGCTTTAGGTTTAGCAGCAACGTTGGTTTTTTTAGTCGCTTTAGGTTTAGAGGTTTTACCACCATTTGAACATCCACATCCGGCATTTTGTTTTTCTATAGTATTCATTTTTATTTCGTTATTCTAATATAAATATATATAAATAAAAAATGATTGTTCTAAAATTATATTATTTATTAAATGAAAAAAATCGTAAGCATTCATAATAAAACAAAAGAATTAAGTGATGAAGAATTGCCATTTAATTCTAAAAATATTGTTTTGGCAAATGAAGATTTAAGAAAATTCTTTGATGATAATGGACTGCAAGATATAGAATTTAATAATATTAATTTATATCGCAATGCATTTGTTCATAAATCTTATTGTACTATGAAAAACGATGATTTTAATACAGGTAATTTAAAATGTCCATCAGATTGTATTCCTCTCCAAGATAAATCATACGAACAATTGGAATTTTTAGGAGATGCTATTTTAGGTAATATTTGTGGTTATTATTTATACGAAAGATATCCTGACCAAAATGAAGGATTCTTATCAAAGTTAAGAACAAAAATAGTTAATGGAAAAATGCTTGGATATTTATCTGATAAGATAGGTTTTCCTAAATTTGCAATTATATCAAAACAAGTTGAAGAAGCAAATGGTAGAAGTAATTATAAGATTATGGAAGATATTTTCGAAGCATTTATTGGAGCAATTTTTATGGATTTTCAAACATCAGATTATAGTGTTCAAATCTCATCAAAACCTAATTTTAAACCTATTAGTGGCGCTGGACATTTAATAGTTGAAAAATGGATTATTAATATAATTGAAAAATATATTGATTTCAGTGAATTAATAATCAAAAAAACAAATTACAAAGATATGCTCGTAAATTATATGCAACATAATTTACAAGATACACCTAGATTCTTTGAATTAAATATTGCAACCAAAAATAATGTTAAAGTATTTAATTATTGTATTAAAGATAGAAATAATTCAATAATAGCAACTGCTAATGGTTTTTCAAAAAGAGAAGCAGAAAACAATGTAGCAAAGGAAGCACTTAATTATTATGGATGTTTATTTGATTAATTTATTTTTATTTTGTATTATCAAATAAGATAATACTATGAGTGGAACTTTTACCGGTAAAGGTAAATATTCATTATATTACTCTGGAAATATTATAACATATGATGTTATCAGACACAATGTAGGTATTGGTGTAAATCCAAATATCTTTTCAAGATTAAACGTTAATTCAATATCTGATGGAAATTCTTATGTATCAAGTAATAATTGGATTGCTGCTTCTTTTGGTGCTTCTAATAATAGTTTAAATAATATTGTTATTGGTACTAATAATTCAAATGCAATTATTGCTGCCATGAATAATAATTTTAATTTTACCGATATGTACTTAAATTGTGATAATGTATCAAATGTTGGTAGTGTATCAATAATGGGAGAATTAAAACTTAGTTCAAATATATTATTAAATGGTGTTAATATTAGTAATATTTTTATTTCAAGTAATGATATAATACAACAACAATTCATTAATAGTAATTCTGTTGCTTTGATTACAAACAATTATATCTCAAGTAATAATTTGATATTTCAGAGATTTATTAATAGCAATTCAGTTGCATTAATTACAAGTAATTATATCTCAAGTAATAATTTGATAGACCAGAGATTCATTAATAGCAATTCAGTTGCTTTGATTACAAGTAATTATATTTCTAGTAATAATTTGATAGACCAGAGATTCATTAATAGCAATTCAGTTGCTTTGATTACAAGCAATTATATATCAAGTAATAATTTGATAGACCAGAGATTCATTAATAGCAATTCAGTTGCTTTGATTACAAGCAATTATATATCAAGTAATAATTTGATATTTCAGAATTTTATTAATAGCAATTCTGTTGCTTTGATTACAAGCAATTATATCTCAAGTAATAATTTGATATTTCAAGGGTTTATTAATAGCAATTCTGTTGCATTAATTACAAGCAATTATATCTCAAGTAATAATTTGATATTACAAGGGTTTATCAATAGCAATTCAGTTGCTTTGATTA
>Ga0114960_10001843_pt1 | contig 16847 bp, 22 predicted proteins | sample C_130625_MF_Meta_FD_92637 | JGI IMG/M metagenome (GOLD analysis project Ga0114960, IMG submission 92637) | Freshwater microbial communities from Lake Croche, Canada to study carbon cycling - C_130625_MF_MetaG | ecosystem: Environmental > Aquatic > Freshwater > Lake | place: Lake Croche, Canada... | reverse complement strand
GTAAAGTCCATAATACCCAGAGCAAATTTCAATTCTTTTGCTCGTTTGTTGGTTAGAACAGATGTGTCCAACTGTTCGGTTTGTGTATCATTAATTTCACGAACACGCAAAACAAATTCAGATGGAGTTGTTTTCCAATCAACCACATGTCTTTGAATCAACGCTTCACGCAAACGATCGGAAGATAAATAAGGTTTATTAGTTTTTCCAGGTTTAATCAAAGGCTTTTTAGGATCTTTATTAAACTCTTTACACATAAGTTGTACATAAGTGTTAGCTACCATTACAGGATCTTCGCGCCACTGAATATATTTAGTTTGATTTAAAATCTTGAAATATTGAATAATTTCAGATTCATCAGCAAATACTTTTTCAATAACAAGAACTTCAAAATCAGGAACATCCAAAGCTTCAAAGTATCGCTTGAGAACAGCAATTCTATGTTGACCGTCAATCACGAATTTTCGCTCTTGTCCGTCAACTTGAATAAGTGCAACTGTATAAGGTTGTTTATCTAATGACTTGATAGTATCTAAGCTATTATTGATTCTGGATACATGAATATCATCACGTACTCTGTTTCCATTCCAGATTTCAAGTAAGCATACTATACTTGCTCGATATGATCTGAGAACAGATCCATCATTAAATTTGAACATTCTTTTACTGAAAAAAGTTTCTTGCGAAAGTTTCCATTTTTAAGACCAATCGATAGCAATACACTTTATAACATTTAGAAGATTTTGATTACCATTAAATGGTATTTGTTGTGTCTTATATTCTACAGAACATCCTACAAACAACTGTTTAAGTACATTCAAAATATCAGGCATATTATTTTCCCATCGTTTTATGTCATGGGCCTTAATTTCACAATAATATACAGTTTCATGTTTAGTTCGAGCTGCAAGAAGAGTTTGACTATACACATGATTAACGATTAGTTTAACTTCTATTTGTCGCGCTTCTTCAATTGTTTGAGCACGAAGTTGACGCAAATACTCTGAAGTTACTGGTTTGAAATCCTCCATTTTTTCTTTAAGGAAAAAATATGAAAACTTTCCGTTTTCTATACTGTATTCCAACCTGATGTATCATAAATACGGTAATGTATTTGAATATGATAAATACTTTTCAACGCTTCTAGAATTGTTTCTATAGGATTAGTTGAATAAACTGACATGATAACACGTGGACACTCTAGATCTCTCAAATAGACATATTCGACATTAAAATTCTTCAAACAGTTTTTTACGTCTTCATCCCAATCAATCTGCGCAGAAAACTCTACCTCATAATTGGTATACCAACCCATCTTTTCCTGAAAAAACTTTCTTAGTTAAAAGTCCGTTTTACTTGAAACACCTTTTGGAAAACTAGCTCGTCCTCAAAAAACTTTTGGTAAAAGTTCTTGGGCATCTATCCATTTTAGTGAAGTGTGAAATTCAGGTTTTACTTTGAAAGTTGGTTGTCATCGATAAATATTTCTTTCCCAGTAATAAGAAGAGAATGTCTTTAGCAGACTTTTATGTGTGTCTTAAATGTGATTACAAAACCAAAATAGCGAGAGAATATGATGATCATTGGAAGACATCTGAACACTTAAAACATTACGAACATTTGCGATGTGATACTTGCGAGATCCAGTTTTTCGCAAAGGTTAAATTCCAAGCGCATTTAGAAACGTCTAAACATAAACGCCTTTCTAATATAATTATGAACTGCGAACTATGTGGTTATTTCACAACCAAACAAAACCAAATGGATCAACATAATGGAACAAAAAAACATCTAAATGCCGTAAATGGAGTTAAACCTCTCAAATATGAATGTATCGAATGTAATTTTATAACTCCTTTCAAATCGTTATACACTCAACATATGAATAATAAAAAACATACTACTGAACCATCCTCTAAACAAGTCTACGAATGTACAACGTGTAATTTTAAGTTTAATCGGAAAGGACATTACGACTCTCATCTCGAAAGTAAACGTCATCAAGCCAAATTTCTTCCACCACCTGAAGCCCAGACCTACGAATGCATACCATGCGATTACAAATGTGGAAGTAAACAATTGATTGAACAGCATAATGCTACCAAAAAACATATGAATGTAGTGAACGGAACTAGGCAAACGGAATACGAATGCATACCGTGTAACTTCAAAAGCAAATTTAAATCTAAACTAGATGAACATCTAGAACGAAAAAGTCATAAAAAAACGGTTGGTGAATAAACTACTTCCTCTCAAATGTTTTTTTCAATGTATTTGATTCGTAATAAGCTTCCATAAATTCTTCGGCTAATATTTCTGGGTTTCGATGAATTAGATAATGATTTCTTGCTTTACGCAAATCAATACCTCTGCGGTAATCAGCGTATCTATGCCATTCTTTACGAGCTTCTTCACGTGTAACTGCCTCAGGTCCATTTGTGAACGTCTGAGGGAGATCATTCGTGAAATCCGGTGTTCCATACTTGAACCCTTGAATAACTGAACGCACCAAATCTGAGATTAGATTTTCCATACTGGATTCCATACTGGATTCCATCTTTTATTCATCAAACGTACAAAGAAGAAAAATTCCGTTTTTCAGTGAATCCTTTTTCAATAAGAGCTTTTAATGAAAATCCAGTTCCTTCATATTCAAAATTGATAACATGGTTAAGACTCCATCCTGTACTCAATAGTTCTTTTATAACATGACCAATATCATAAGGAAAAACTTTAACATATTCACGGCAATTAATGTTTACAATAAAAAAATCTAGCATTTACTAGACTATTTTAATAATCTTTAAATGAAAGCAATATCAAAATCGCTTGATTATCTTGTTTATAAAGTCTAGTTGAGCGTAGTTCTGAAGCATAAGCTACAGATTTTTTCAAATGACAACCTCTACATAATACTTGACCGTTTTCCAGAGTGGTTAGACCACCTTTAGAGAATTCTACAATATGATCTGTTTCAAATGCCCAAATTGGAAACTGAGGATACCCAGATTTCCAATGACATTTCTTATTTTTACATTTGTTTCCTTGGCTTTTTAAAATAGCCTTGCGAACATTTAGAGGAAATGATCTCAATTTTGGATTTAGTTTCATTTTTTATATTTATGTCAGAATTACCCAGAAAATCCGTTTTCTTTAGCGAGGATCATGAACGTGAGTGGATAATTTACAATCTCCAGAAGATGTGTGAATATATCTTGGTCCAGATGTAGAAATATGATCACCAGGACAAGGTAGTAAATCCTTTGATGAAGGCATAAATCCTTCACGACTGTTCCACATATAAAGAACCGCGGCGGCTACTAATAAAGCAATAATCCATTTCATTTATTATTAGGGAGTTATTTGCGCATGACCTTGTGCATCATAGCATGGACGGCAGTAAATAACGCAGCGTGGACGGCTAGAGGAGGAAGAGGGCCAACACTAGGTAAACTTACTAGAACACCGGGGGAGCACAAATAAAACGTGAGGGCTGTCAACAGAAGATAGGCATACATTTTTATTTAAGGGCGAGAATAAAAACGAATACATTCAAGAATTACAAGTTATACGCAAAAAATGCTAGCATTCATTCAGACTTTGACGCAAGATGAACTATTTCTTATGAATCGTATTAATGTTTCGGCACTAAAACGAGCAGTTGCTAGAGTTGAGGACGGACAAACATTCACAAATTTTAAATTGTTTGAATATACGTCTGGAAGTACACATGGAATTCTTCATGAAGAGGTTTTGCCTTCAGGAAGAATCCTAAAAGATTATATTGTATCTTCTGAATTCCTACAATTCTTGGTAGGAGCATCTTATTTGGATCTATATTTTAAACTATGGAGTCGTGAGATAAATACAGGACGACGAGAACTATTTCTATGTATTAAACAGGTTCCTGAAAATACTGATTAAAAAGGTTAATCCTTTTTTTCTAATCCGGGAGGGTTTTGACGAGTGCCAGGTTTTGGTAAACAAGCTTCTACACCAGCATGAGTTGTTCCGGCATAATGTGTTGGTGGACAGCCCATAGGACCATGATTACCAAAATAGTCATAGCGCACATATTTCATTGCATAATGAAGTACTACTGCAAATAAAGCAGCATGAACTAGATGTACAGATAATCTAGATCCTTTAGGAGGTAAAGTCACTAGAACACCAGGAATAAACGCATAAAACAAAACTGCAGCTAAAAGAATCTTCCACATTTATTTAGACTTCATAAAAGTTTTTCGAACCCAATTTCTGTCAGCTTTGAATGTTTTAGCTTTTGAAGGTGCTGATCTCTTATCATATACGGCCACGGCATTCAATTGTCTAAACGCTTTCAAAGCACCTTCTGCTTTAACTACACGACGTAATGCTGAACGTCTGGCAGTTTTTGATTTAGAAGCAGAATATCCGCGAGATGTTAAGTCGCCATGATGTAATGGTCCAATTCCTTTTCTCCGAGTTTTACCTGCTCCACATTTAACTGGCATTTATTTATGCCATAGAAGATGAATTCCAATAGCTAGAACACAAATATATGTAGCATCACTCCAATAATGTTCACGTGATAGACCAAATACACGACGACCAGTCATATCAGCATAACCTCCCAATGAAGATAACAGAATCGAAAAAAGAAGGAGAATATGAGAAGCTTTCATTTATTCTAAGTATAGGCTTTAGTATTGATGCTCTTGTTTTTTGCTACATTGAGAACACATTGGTTCACGCTTGATTTGAGAATACACATAGAGTACCAACACAACAAACAGAATCAATAAAGACCACTCCCACATTTGTTTTATATAGCGTTTTCATATTGGGCGAAAAAATATACTAATGGGTATTCCTTTTTATTATGTTTCTCTGATTCGTCAACATACGGGAATTGTTAGACCTGTTAAGACTTTAAGAGCAGATATTTTGGCTCTAGACTTTAATTGTCTAATTCATAAATATCTCGTAGATTCTGATCCTATTCAAAGTGTTTTGAAAGGATTAGAATTAGTAATGTCGGTTTGCCAAGCATCTAAAACTATATTGTACCTCGACGGTCTAGTTCCTTATGCAAAAATGGTTCAGCAAAGGTATCGTCGGTTTCGTCAAAAAGATCTGGCTGAATTTGATCGTAACCAAATTTCTCCAGATACACCCTTTATGCGTGAATTAGAATCTGCCTTACAAAAGTATCCGGTCGAAGTTTCTGGAACCACAAAAGCCGGCGAAGGTGAACAAAAACTGTTCCGTGATCTGAAAAAAATTCCCGGTAAAAAAGTTGTAGTATATGGATTGGATGCTGATCTAATTTTGTTATCAGCATACCATTCTTCATTAGCATCAGAACTTTTGCTTCTCAGAGAATCACAAGAAATGAATTCAGAAGGAGAATTTTCTGTACTTTTGTGCACAGAACTAGCTAGAATTCTTCCTATAGATCGTGAACAGTATTTGTATTTATGTGTACTCTGTTTTGGTAATGACTTTATGCCTAATTTGGGACTATTTTCTTTACGTGAAGGAGGGTATCAACGTGCTCTGGATATTTATGCTCAATCAGGAAATCCTGATTTAACTACTGAACAAGGTAGATTTAAGTTTCTTACCCAAGCTAAAAAATATGAATGGGACTTTCTATTAAAACGTAAAGGTCATGAAAAATATATTATTGGAACAGATCTATCAAAAGTATCACGTAGATACGGATTACATATTTTGGATGGCGTAGAAAATATGGAACCTGTTGTATCAGCATTCTGGAAAACATTTCACTGGACTATTGAATATTTCAAAGAAAACAAGTCAAGTAACTGGAATTGGGTATATCCTTATCCTGACGCTCCTTTGATTATGGATATTCTAGATTTTTATGAAACAGAGTCTAAACCTGAAAAGAATGCACTAACTTTAGCAAAACATCTGGCATTTATTTTACCTTCAAAATCCTTACTCAAACGTCATAAGAAGTTTGAGGACGAATGGTATACTGAAACAAGACCTTTATGGATCAAAAAACATGAATGGGAATCAAAACCGTTTATAAGTCTACCTTGGCATCCAACTGATTCGTTAACTTCAATTGAACCATTAACGACGTAATTTTAATTTACCACCCCCAAATCCTACTTTTGGTGGACCTCCAATTAAAGGAGCAAATCCTCTTGACGTTCTTTTCACACTGGCTTCAGAAATATATTCTAACACATCAGCTTCATAAAAGAATTGAACGTAAGAAGTTTCGCGCTTAGACCAATATTCGGTATTAATTTTTTCAAGTTCGCGGATTTTTTGAAGAGCAAATAATCCTGTAGCACTGAAATCAGATCCCCAAATACGTTTCAAATAATTGATATATTTTTCACGATATTCAGCAGGACTAGTTACAGTAGTAGCTTGTTGTAAGGTAGATAAAGCTTCAGCTATTGTTTTTACAGTAGGTTTATCTAATCTTTTGTTCACAGTATTATGCGCACGAACTGTAAATAAAAAGAAATTTTGTTTGGAGTCCAAAAATTCGGGATGTAAAGAACGATATGTTTGTAACATGCGTAAAAAATGAGATTTACAAATATGACAAGTTATAGACTCACCAAATAGATCGATAAATCTTGAACAAATTTGTTTTTCGATTTCAGTTGGTGTATCAGGATAATTAATACTAACTGAATGTAATGTCATCCAACCTAAAGGTCCCCAAATAGAGGTCATTGTTTAAGGCAAAGAAACAAAACCAGCAGAAACAGCGTTATCCAGAAGTTTTTTAGATATGTGAGCTGGTGTATCAGGTTTTAATTTAATATCAGTTTGTTGATCAAATACTTTAGCAATTTCAGAAGGCTGCATTTTAGAGATTTTATGTTTCAATGTTTTACGATGTCGACGTAATCCTTTTGAAGTGAACATGCGAATTGTATGTTTACGCATATTAGGCTTTGGCGGTGGACTTTTTGCAGGATCAGTAACACCTTTGATCTTAGAAGTTTTTTTTAAGATACTTCGTTTTGGAGTTTTTTGGCGATGTTGGGGTCCATCCATTTTAGTAATTACAATCTTCTTGTCCATCTCTTTATTAAAAACGGATGGGAAACAATTTACGGATACTTTTGGTACAATATCATGGAGTGGGAAGCTATTTCAAGTTTCTTCCATAATGAAGGACCTCGTAAACTCGTGGAACATCAAATTGAATCCTTCGAAGATTTCATTCGCAATAAGATTCCTTTGATTGTTTGTTCTACAAATCCTATTGTAGTTTGGCATGAACAAGATCCTGAAACAAAGAAATATAAATATGAGTTTCGTCTCTCGTTTGAGAACGTAACTTATATGAAACCCCGTATTCAGGAAGCTACTGGTCGTGTAAAACCTATGTTTCCTCAAGAAGCCAGATTGCGTAATTTTACTTACGCTGCTCAAATGTTTGTTGATGTAAGATTTATTACGCGTGCTTATCACGGCCCAACTTTGTCACAGTTCGATGAATCTGTGCGAGTCTTTGAAGGTATTTCTCTAGGTAAAATTCCAGTAATGTTGGGATCATCTCTCTGTATTATGAAAGATTATCCTTTGTCTCCTGAAGAACTAGGTGAATGTTCACAAGATCCATTTGGATATTTTGTTATTCATGGTTCTGAACGTACTATTCTATCTCAAGAAAAAGTAGCTGATAATCGTATCATGGTATTCACTGGAAAGAAAACAGCAACAAAATATAATTATTCAGTAGAATTCAAATCTTTACATGAATCATTTACGATGCCTCCTAAAAAACTAGAAATTAGACTATCCACAAAATTTAATGGTTATGGTTATCCGCTTCACGCATGTCTACCTAGATTTCGTGAAGAACTACCATTGATCATTTTGTTTCGTGCTTTGGGTATGGATAACGATGAAGATATTGCTAAACTTGTCTGGGGAACTCAACAAGATCAATATGATACTCTGATGGCTTCATTTTCTGAATGCGCCGATATTAAAGTGTATACACGTGATGATGCTCTGGAATACCTGAGTCACCATCTACAATACGCTACACCTCAAGAAGATAAGAAAGAATACGTTCGTCAACTATTGGAGACTGAACTCCTTCCTCATGTCAAATTGGCAGGAGATCAATCTTCTTTGGAAGTTTTGGAAGGGCGTAAAACAATTCTAATTTCTGCAATGATTCGACGTCTAATGCTAACTAATCAAGGAAAAATTACTTTGGATGATCGTGATTCTTATCCTAATAAACGTGTAGTTTCAACAGGTGCTTTGCTAACTCACCTGTTCCGTCAACTTTTCCAAAAAGTATGTAAAGATATTCGTGGCAAATTCGTTCATGAAATCAATAATGATTCATGGAAAAAAGGAACACCAAGACCGATTGAAGTTTTGAACCTGAATAATTTGTACAAGATTTTGAAAGTTTCAACTATCGAAGGAAAATTGAAACAAGCATTGGCAACAGGTAATTTCACTGTACAAGGTGTTGGAACTGGATCTACAGCAACCAAAATGGGTGTATCTCAAGTGTTGAATAGAATTTCTTATTTGGCTACACTAAGTCATCTAAGAAGAATTCAAACTCCTGTAGAAAAATCAGGTAAACTTTTGGCTCCGCGTAAACTACATGGAACATCATTTGGATTTGTATGTCCTGTAGAAACTCCAGAAGGTCATTCTGTAGGTATTGTTAAATCTCTATCTATGTTAACTTCTGTATCTCAACACACACCATCTATGGTCATCATAGATAGACTGAAAGAACGTCTTCAATGGATTTCTTCTTCTAAACCTTATCAGGGTATCCCTGTTTCTTTGAATGGTGTGATTCTAGGATATACAAAAGATCCTAAAAGTCTATACGATTATTTGAAAGAAGCTAAGAGAACCTTTGTTTTGCATCCGCATTCAAGTATTGTATGGAATATTTTGGATTCTGAATTTGCTATTGAAACTGATGGTGGTCGTATTGTTCGCCCATTGTTCAGAGTGCAGCAAGGTAAGATCCTGAATCCTCCTGAAACACGTAATAATTGGAATTCATGGATTCAATCAAATATTGAATATGTCGATGCTGCTGAATCTGATACGATTCGAGTATCTATGTTTCCTCGTGAAATTACAGATGAACATACACATTGTGAAATTCATCCAACCCTAATTTTGGGTCATATGGCTTCAACTATTCCAATGTCTGATCATAATCAATCACCAAGAAACACGTATCAATCAGCTATGGGTAAACAAGCTATGGGATTGTATGCTAGAAATTATGCAAAACGTCTAGATAAGAATGGTTATATTTTGTGTAATCCTATGCGCCCATTTGTTGAGACACGAATGATGAGTGTATTAGGAACTGAACAGATGCCTTTTGGTTATAATGCAATTGTAGCTATTGGAATTTATTCAGGATATAATCAAGAAGATTCAGTTATCTTGAATAAAGGTGCATTAGATCGAGGTTTGTTTAGGTCTTTGTATTATACGATTTATAAAGATGAAGAACATCGTAATTTGGCTTCAGGAAAAGAAGAGAAGTTTTCTAGACCTCAACGTGAAACCACAAAAGGATTTAAAAGTTCTTCTTATGAAGCTGTTCAAGAAACAGGTATGCCAAAGCAAAATGCTTACATTAACGAAAATGATATTCTGATTGGTAAAGTCACAAACCTAAAAAATGATCCACACGGATATAAATATAGAGATTCATCTACTGTCTACAAAGGTTCGGAAACTGCTCGTGTAGATGGAGTTTGGCAGGATAAGAATTCTGAAGGGTATCCATTCATTAAAGTCCGTTGTGTTTCTGAACGTGTTCCTGAAATTGGAGATAAAGTTAGTTCCCGACATGGACAAAAAGGTACATGTGGAATTATTTTGAATGAAGAAGATATGCCGTTTACAGCTTCAGGATTGAGACCTGATATTATTATGAATCCTCATGCTGTACCTTCTCGCATGACAATTGCTCAACTAATGGAAACTATGTTTGGTAAGGTTTGTGCTGAGACAGGAAATTTGGGTGATGGAACTCCTTATTCACATTTGAAAATTGAAGATCTCAAAGAACATATGTTGAAACTAGGAATGCATTCTTACGGCAATGAATTGTTGTATAACGGTCAGACCGGAGAAATGATGCAAGCAGAAATCTTTATGGGTCCTACATTCTATCAGAGACTGAAACATATGGTTCGTGATAAAACTCATTCACGTGCTAAAGGACCTATTGTATCTTTGACTCGTCAACCTTGTGAAGGAAGAGCTCGTGATGGTGGATTGCGTGTAGGAGAAATGGAACGTGACTGTATGTTGTCCCACGGCACAGCAATGTTTACTAAAGAACGTCTAATGGATGTTTCAGATCCGTTTAGAACAGGATTCTGTAAGAATTGTGGAGTTATGGCTGTAGTGAACAAAGATGCTGGATTGTACGAATGTGGAACATGTGGTGTACGCACCGAATTCGAACAGAAAACAATTCCTTATGCGATGAAACTATGGTGTCAAGAATTAGAAGCTATGCACATCGTTCCTCGTTTGGTGTTTGAATGAGATTTTGAAGATAAATATAAATGTATCCACAATTAATAACTTATGCGAATTTCGGATATATTGATTTCGCACAAATTCTAGTTAAAAATATAAAAACATTAAAGTATCATAAACTACATTTTTACTGTTTAGATCAACAAATTTATGAAGAGTTAACAAAAACTCCTGATGAAAATATAACATTTGAATTATTTGACGTAAATGTATCAATGCAATTTGAATCATATAATACTCAAAACTATAAATCTTTAACACATCAAAAAGTAGTTGTTTTAGAAAAGGCTTTAGCCAAATATGGATTTATTCATTTTATTGATTGTGATGTCGTAGTTCTAAAAGAACCATCAGTTGAATACTGGGACAAATATAATTATGATATTGTTTTTCAATATGATTGTGGATTTCATTCAAAAGATAGCCCTCATCTTCCATTATTCTATAGATGGACATGTACTGGAAACATGACACTCAGAAATACACCTGCAACACAATTATTACTTTCAAAAATAAAATCATTCCAACAAAAATATCCAGAGAAAAATGATCAAGATTGTCTAGATGAATTTTTTAAACAAACAAGTGGAGATGATATACGCAATTGTACACTAGCAAACTTGTATGTTTATCCTTATGAAGAATTTACAAATGGGTATTGGCTTTCAAGACAAATAGGAGATCTGACCAGAACACTTTTTTTTCACGCAAATCATGTTGAAGGTAAAGATGTTAAATTAAACTTATTAAATCAAGCATTAAACTGAAATTTTATCATATGTGTTCACAATTTGTACATCTTTCATCAGGTCTTCTTTTGTTGTTGTAAATTTTTTGGAAATCTTTTTCATAATGCAAAAACATAAATTGCCATTTTCGGGATAAAAGTTTTGGTTATATTCTATAATCTCAAAATCAGTTGACATAGATTCAAAAAAACGTCTATCTACATAGTAGACACAATGACCTTTCCAAGCACCAATTTCTGGAATCTCGCTGATCACTAGTCCACCATCTTCTAATAATGTATGTACATTTTTCCAACACTGATATTGATTACTCACATGTTCTGTTGTTCCAAAATTTGTAATTAAATCATACCTTTTCATTGGAGGTAAGTCTTTGGCAAGATCTACCTGTAAAGATCCATTCTCACCATTCATATCTAAAGATGTTAACGGATAAGTAAACAAATTTTTAAAATAGCCCACAACAGAATTATTTACTAGATAATGTTGTGCGCCTAATTCTAAAATATTCTTTGCAGAATCAAAGTATTTTTTACAGTGTCCGAATACATCTCTAGGAATTCCCATTTATAGTTGAAGAAGATTAATTTTTCATGATAGAAAATTGCGTACCATTAATCTCAACCTCTTTTCCAAAATCAACTATAGCTTTATATGTTCCATATTTACCCCAACAATTTGAACTCCACACTCGTGTAACATTTCCATCTTTATCATGTTCATCTAGATTTGTTGAATAAACATCATCTCCGCAAAGATATCCTCCTTTTTTAACCTTAGGATACCATGCGTTCAAATCTTCCAGAACATATTTATAATCGTGATTTCCATCAATATAAACAAAATCTAAGGTTTCATCTTCAAACTGTTTAGATCCTTCAACTGAAAGTTCTCTGATAAATTCAACTTTCTGTCCAAATCTAGAAGACAAACTAGTTTGAACGTTATTAAACAGAGCATCAAAGTCTGCTTGACTTAAATCATTCATTCCATCCGGATATTCATTATTGGTAAAATGCTTGTAGGGATCAACACAGTAAACTTTGGTGACATCAGATTTTGACAAAATCGCTTCTGTAAATCCGCCCTGCCATGTCCCAACTTCTACACATATGCCAGATGCTTTTTTAAAAGAAGGTTCTTGATCAGATTTCATTTATACATTATAGTAACTAAGTTCTAAATCACATAAAACAAAAAAAACCATTTATCTGGAAAATTTCCAGTAGATTGTATAGTCCTCAAAAATGGATATTTAGAACACATTGAAGCCATAATATATTGATCAGAAATAATAGATTTTTTGTCTTGAATATATGTATTAACAGTCGTTCTATAAGATTCTATAAATAAATCGATATATGACCGATGAAACAAAATATGAGATCCAGCTATAAAAACATCAGGATATTCAAAAAATTCTTTAGATGGTAAAGTATTCAATAATTGTAAATATACACCGGGTTCAAGAACAAGATTTCTTTTTGTGAATTTAGATAATTCCCATGCTTCTGTTCGCACACATCCTGCATCTACCCAAATAAGCCAATCATCTGTTGTAAATTCACATGCTTTTTGAACAAAATAAGATTTGGATGACCATATGGCTCCCAATTGCCATGAATGATCTTTATGATATTTTTCATGTTCTAATAAAATCTGCTCTTTCCACAATTCTTGAGAAAAATCTTTAAAAATAGGAAGATCATTGAATTCTTGGATATAAAATCGAACATTTGGACCTGCATAGTGTTTTAGATTAATAAAATTTTCTTGATCCGTAAAAAAAATAATTTTATGCCATCTAAGTTTTCTAAAAAATCTCTGAATATGTTCATAGTAAAATTCTTTTCTTCGTTTACTAGGTATTTCATAATATCCACTTACAATTATCATTAATTAATAAATGGAAAATAATTAATAAAATAATCGCGCGTCCCTACAACATTACACATATCAATACTTAATGGAAGTGGTCTTTTATTAGGAATCTTTTGTGTAACATAATCGTTTCTAATAAATGTACATTCAAATACATTTGGAAGTAAAACGTTATCATACACATGACTTTGGCATCCATTATTGGCATGAACATGTACTAATGTGTGTGTATTATTTATCATAGAAAACATATCAAACATACATTTATGATCAATGTCATCTAATCCTTTAAAATATGTTGGATGTAATTTGATATCACCTGGACTATGAATTTCGAGCACTAATTGTTTAATTTTTGACATGTAAGATTCTAATTCAGGAAATAATCTAAATTCATGTCCTTCAATATCAATTTTCATAAAAATATTTTCATGTCCATCCATATACGTTTTTAAATTTGTTGTTTCATCAGTTTCCTTACCTAAATTTTTCTTTACAAATGTTACTCGACTTTCATCAACTGGAAGAGATTCAACTGTTCCATCAAATGCATAGCATTTCAAATTAGGATATTTATTCAAAAAATGTTGTTCGAAACTTATATCATCGGGTACACCTCCGCTAATAAATAAATCGTATTCACCTGGCAAGTTACATACGACATAGCCTCCATCATTTTTTTTCCCAATTCGTTCAACTGGATGTGTTGGAGAAAATAAAATCAACTGTTCCATTATGGTTTAAGTTAATTACACATAATTTCCAGTTATTTATTTCCGCAAAATGCGTAAATATCTCTATAATTCATTCTATGGCAAAAATAATGTTTGAATATATCGAGAAAGTTATATATATTAATTTAGAACATCGCAAAGATCGTAGAGAACACATTGAAAAAATGTTATCTGTGTTTCCTCCAGAAAAAGTTTATCGATTGAGTGCAGTATATGAACCTGGAAGAGGTCATCTTGGCTGTTCAAAAAGTCATGCCTTAGCAATGAAACTTGCAATCGATTCAGGATGGAAAAACTGTCTAATTGTTGAAGATGATGCTATATGGAATAAATTTGAATCAGGAACAGAAGTTCTTGAAAAACTTTCTAAAAATGATTTTGATGTAATTATGTTAGGTGGAACTGCTGTAGAATATGATGAACCCACTAACAAATTATTCAAATGCCACTGTTCTACTGCTTATCTGATAAATCAACATTATTATTCAACATTATTATCTGTTTTTGAAGAGAGCATTTCTATCTTAGAGAAAGACTATAATCCAAATCGGATAGGTGCATTAGATAGTATGTGGAATAGTGCTCAAGCAAGGGATAATTGGTATATCATTATTCCTTGTTTGATGTCACAACTTACTAGTTATTCGGATACAGAATATTGTGTTATGACAAAATTATTAGAAATTCTTTAATGTCTAGTAATAAAATGACAATTGAATTTTATTTATCAAGGTAAACGATGGTATGGACGAATTCTAATCAATTTATTCATATGTTGAATAGTCCTTCAGATTTGTTTCATCCTAAAGTTGCGTATATGAAAGGATTTTTAGAATCAAGACTATGTTAATAAAGAATGTTCGAATTTATTGAGAAAGTTGTCTACATAAATTTAGAGCATCGAAAAGATCGCAAAGAACATATTGAGAAAGAACTTTCTATTTTTGGAGAAAAGGTTCAGAGATTTGATGCGATTTATGAACCTGGGAGAGGTCATCTTGGTTGTTCAAAAAGTCACATTGAAGTTTTAAAACTAGCTATCCAATCTGGATGGAAAAATTACTTAGTTGTTGAAGATGATAGTGTTTTTGATTTAACTGGATATCCAGTGCTTGAAGATCTTGTATCCAGACCTTACGATGTGATTCTTTTAGGAGGGACACTTCTATCATTTGATAAGACGTATCGTTGTTATAATTCTTGTTGTACAACTTCTTATCTTGTTTCTCAATCTTATTATCAAACATTATTAGCTAATTTTGAAGAAGGTGCAAAAAAGTTAGAAAAGTCTTACTCACACTTTGACACGTACGCGATTGATCAATACTGGCACCCATTACAACGTTCGGATAACTGGTATATAGTCTATCCTACTTTGGCTTCTCAGCGATCAGATTATTCGGATATATGTGGCAAAAATTTGGTTAAAGATGAATATAGTTTATATAATGTTTTAAATATGAATCCCAAATGGATAACTGTTCAATTACAAGGAGGTCTTGGAAATCAATTGTTTCAATTAGGATTTTTAATGTATATGCGTCTTCTAACAGGAAATCACATATTTCTTGATTCAATTCAAAGCCCAGATTCTTATCATTCAAAAGAAAATTATTTTAATACTATATTTTCTAAATGGAAATGTTATCATGCAAATAAACCATATATTGTGGTAAATGAAAATCCTAAATTAGCTTATGAAAATTGGAAGCAACAAATTGAAACGATCGAAAGTACTGTAAAATTAACCGGATATTTTCAACGTGACGATTATACCCATGCTATTCGTCAAGAGTTTATTGATTCGTTGACATTTGATGAATCAATTCTACACAAATATCCAGATATGTCATCTACGTTTTTTATTCATGTAAGAGGTGGAGATTATATAGGAAATTCATTTCATTTTGTTGATCTATCATATTATTATACTCAACTTATGAAACAATATCAAGGAGAAAAGTTTGTTATTTTTACAAATGACATTCCATATTCCAGAAGATTATTTCCGAATATTCCAATTATTCAAGAATCTGAAGTCGATACACTTTTATTGATGTCAAAAGCAAAAGGGTGTATCTGTGCAAATTCTAGCTTTTCATGGTGGGGTTCTTATTTAAATCCAAATCGTCCAATTTATTTTCCATCAAAATGGTTCAGTGACCAATCAATGGATATTTCTGGATTACAGTTTGAAGGATCAATTTTCCATCCTACTTCTGTAACTTCTTATTCTTTACCTAAGATAGAACTTCCTCCTAAAGTTGAACAATCAAGACAGGTTTCAGATTTTCGTAGACAAATTCCGTCTCTGAAATTTCTTCGTAAATAATAATGATTGATCATGTGGTATATATTAATTTAGACCATCGAACAGATCGAAAAGAACAAATTGAGAAGGAATTACATAAAATTCCTTGTCAGAATGTCCAAAGATTTTCTGCAATCAGGGAACGAGAAGGTGCCATAGGTTGTACGAAATCACATATTGAAGTTATCAAAATGGCAATGTCTGCTGGATGGAAAAATGTACTCGTTTTAGAAGATGATATGGTATTTAAAGATCTTAAATGGGATTTACTTTATGAAAAAATGGCATCTTACGATGTTATAGTTTTAGGTGGAATGTGGCCTATATACGATAAAACCACTTTGAAAGTAACTAGATGTTTTGGTACTGGTGCATACATAGTTAATGAGTCTTATTATACGAGACTTCTTCAAAATTATGAAGAAGGATTACTCAAATATATAAAAAATGTAGATCCAAAACTTTTTCCACTTCGCAAACGAGTCGAAAAGACAACATTTGCTATTGATACATGGTGGAACAACTTACAAGCGATAGATAATTGGTTTATTGTACAAATGATGTATTCTCCACCATCTTTTTCAGATGTCACAAATACAACTCCCAATTACACAGATCGATTTATTATAG
>Ga0114960_10001841_pt1 | contig 16884 bp, 14 predicted proteins | sample C_130625_MF_Meta_FD_92637 | JGI IMG/M metagenome (GOLD analysis project Ga0114960, IMG submission 92637) | Freshwater microbial communities from Lake Croche, Canada to study carbon cycling - C_130625_MF_MetaG | ecosystem: Environmental > Aquatic > Freshwater > Lake | place: Lake Croche, Canada... | reverse complement strand
GACCCCGACACCAAGGCCGTCATGATGATCGGCGAAATCGGTGGTTCGGCCGAAGAAGAAGCAGCCGAGTTCATCAAGAACAAGATGAGCAAGCCGGTTGTTTCCTACGTCGCTGGTGTGACCGCACCCGCCGGCAAGAAGATGGGCCACGCTGGCGCCATCGTCTCCGGTGGCAAGGGCACTGCCGCCGCCAAGATGGAAGCGCTCGAAGCCGCTGGTGTTCGCGTGGGCAAGAACCCCACCGAAGCTGGCGAACTTATGGTCGAGGTTGTTCGGGAGAACGGCTGGGCCTGAGCCCCATCACAGTTGTTGTACGAAGGCCCGGCCACGCGCCGGGCCTTCGTCGTTCAGGTAATCGTTTCGACCTGCACGTCATGCGGAACCGTTGTTATGGTGCAATCCGTTCTGAGTACGTGCGGATGACGGGATACGACATGTTGGTTCGAAAACTTCTGGCGGGAATTGCCGCACTCGCAATTGTGCTGACCGGTCTGACGGTGACGGCGTCGGCGACAGCGGGCGAGTGGGGTGAAGCACTTCCGGTGCCCGGACTCGCCGCGCTCAACGTGGGTAACTCCGCCGAGGTGCATACCGTCTCGTGCTCGAGCCCCGGCAACTGTTCAGCGGTAGGGGCGTACGACGACGGTTCGGCACGACAGGGATTCCTCGTTGATCGTGTTGCCGGCGCGTGGCAGCAGGCTGTTCCCGTCCCCGGTCTCGGTGCATTGGATGTCGGTCGGTTCTCGAACGTGCAAGAGGTCTCGTGTTCCAGCGACGGAAACTGTTCGGCGGTCGGAAGATACAGCACAGGCCCGGGACTTGGGAGCGCGTTCGTGGTCGATCGCGTTGGTGGAGTGTGGCAGGACGCAGCGCCGGTGCCCGGCCTCGGCCCACTGAATGTCTTCGGTGATGCACAGCTCTCGTCCGTCTCGTGTTCGAGCGACGGCAATTGTTCGGCACTCGGGTACTACGTCGATGCAACCCCGGCCTATCAACTCTTCGTCGTCGACCGAGTTGGCGGTGTGTGGCAGGACGCGATCCCGATACCGGGATTGATCGCCATGAACCAAGGTGGCGACGCAATGGGCGTCGTCATCACCTGCCCGAGTGATGGGAACTGTTCGGCTGGTGGGAGTTATTCAGCAACGTCCGGGAGCTATCAGGGGTTCGTGGTCGATCGCGTCAGTGGTGTGTGGCAGGCCGCAGCACCGATCCCCGGACTCGAGGCTCTCAACGTGGCGAATGTCGCCGCGGTCAATGACCTCTCCTGCTCGAGCACGGGCAACTGCTCTGCAGTAGGAAAGTTCAGGAATGGTTCGGGGGAACAGGGGTTTGTCGTCGACCGCGTCGCTGGTGTGTGGCAGTCGGCGATCGCTGCACCGGGGCTGGCGTCACTTGGAACGAGAGGCGAAGTGTGGGCGCTCTCGTGCCCGCTCGATGGCGACTGTTCGGCGGTCGGGATTGCAGTGGTCGGCGACTTCTTTGCGGTCACTATCGATCGGATCGGTGGGGTGTGGCAATCGGCGCAAGCCATTCCCGGGCTCGCCGATCTCGGACCGGCCTCCGGAGTGAGTGGGATCTCATGCTGGAATGCTCTCAATTGTTCGATGACGGGTAGCTACAACCCCGGATCGGGGTACGAGGGGTTTGTCGTCGATCGCATCGGTGGCGTATGGCAGAGCGCAGCCACGATTCCGGGACTCGCCAGCCTCAATCTCGGGCACTATGCGTCGGGATCGAGTATCTCGTGCGCTGCCGGCGGTGCATGTTCGGTCGGTGGAAAATTCGATAGCGGGGCAGGGAGCCAGGGATTCGTCGCCGACCGACAGTTGCCGCCTGATCCGACTCCCACGCCGTCACCTGAACCCGCTGTGCCAGTGTTCACTGGTTGATCAAAGTTCCGTTCGAAGGCCCGGCCATTGTGCCGGGCCTTCGTCGTTTTCTCTAGCGTGTCGTTATGGCTGACGAAGGACCCCCGCATCTCGTTGCTGGCGAATTCGAAACGTTGCGCGCGCTCCATGACTTTCAACGCGACTCATTCGTTCGCAAAGTGTCGGGTGTGAGTGACGAAGCGGCGGCGCGCAAACTGCTGCCCTCCGACACCACCTTGTTATGGCTCGTGAACCATCTTGCGTTCGTCGAGGAGTACTGGTTCCTGCATTGCTTTGCAGGGCAGGAGTTTGTGGCCCCCGATTACGAACGTCGTCCTATCGGCGTTTCGCTTGAGCGTTACGAGTTGGCTCGACAACGTGCCGATGCTGTGCTTGATGCGGCGACGGACCTCAATGCTGAATGCGTTCAGGTCGGTCGGGGCGAGAACGTCAACCTGCGTTGGGTGCTGGGGCACATGCTCGAAGAGGTGGCTCGTCATGCCGGCCACGCCGACATCATTAGAGAACTACTGGACGGCGAAACCGGCCGCTGAGGTTTCCCGCTCGCTGATCACTTCCATGCTTTGGCGGGAAAGCCCCTTCTCTCGTCCTGATAGGTTCGGCGAGGTATGCGACTCGCCGTATTGGCTTCAGGAAGCGGAACCATCCTCGATGCCATCTGCGCGGCTGGCGTGCCTGTCGCCGTCGTGGCGCTCGACCGTGAATGTGGCGCCCAAGAGGTTGCCGCCCGCAATGGGCTTGAGTGTGAGCTCGTGCGGCGTCGTTCGTATGGCAAGGATTTCGATCGTGACGGCTACACCGCTGAACTCCTCGGTGTCCTTGCCGGCTGGGACGTTGACCTTGTTGCCATGGCCGGATTCGGCACGATTCTTGGCAAGGGAATGTTCGATGCCTTCCCAGGTCACATTCTCAACACACACCCTGCGTTGTTGCCTTCGTTCCCTGGTTGGCATGGCGTGGAAGACGCGCTTTCCTATGGCGTGAAAGTCACCGGGTGCACCGTGCATATCGCCACCGAAGAAGTTGATGCTGGTCCGATCCTCGCCCAAGAAGCGGTTGTGGTGGAACCCGACGACACCGTCGAGTCATTGCACGAACGCATCAAGGCTGTTGAGCGCCGCATCTACGTTCAAACCATTTCCGCCATCATCGAAAGGGGAAGTGTCCAGTGAGGGCTCTTCTGTCCGTTTACGACAAGTCCGGAATCGTCGAGTTTGCTCGAGAACTGAACGATCTCGGTTGGGACCTCGTTTCGAGTGGTGGCACGGCGCGTGTTATCGCTGAAGCCGGCATTCCCGTCACCGATGTTGCTGATCTCACTGGGTTCCCTGCCATCCTCGGCCACCGCGTTGTCACGCTGCATCCGAAAATTCACGGAGGCATCCTCGCTGACCCAACCAATGCCGAACATCGTGCCGATATGGAGAAGTACGGCATCGAAGCGATCGACCTTGTCGTTGCGAACTTGTATCCGTTCTCTGCTGAACCTTCAATTGAACTGATCGACATTGGTGGACCAGCAATGGTTCGCGGTTCGGCGAAGAATCACGCGCATGTCGCGATCGTGACCGATCCTTCTCGTTACGCAGCAATCGTTTCGGAACTGAAAAGCAGTGGTTCGTTGTCGCAAGCAACGCGCACGCAACTCGCGCGAGATGCCTTTGCGCACACTGCTGCCTACGACGCGGAAATTCTTGCGTGGTTCGATGCCGGCATGCCGGCCAAGGGCGAAGCTGCCGACGGGCCTGCGGAACTCCCCGAAACGCTCACGATTGAACTGAAGCGTGAACAGGTCCTTCGTTACGGCGAGAATCCGCATCAGGTTGGCGCGCGTTACTCCTCCGCCGGCGAGCGCGGCTGGTGGGACAGTGCGCAGCAGCATGGTGGCAAGGAAATGTCGTATCTCAATGTGTATGACACCGAAGCGGCGTGGCGACTTGTGCATTCAATCGGTGAGCGTCCCGCTGCCGTTGTCATCAAGCACGCCAATCCGTGTGGCGTTGCAGTAGCCGACGACATCCTGACCGCCTACACCCGTGCCCATGAGTGCGATCCGGTCAGCGCGTTCGGCGGGATTATTGCGTTGAATCGCGTTGTGACGCTCGAAGTCGCACAAGCAATTGCGCCGGTGTTTACCGAAGTTCTTGTTGCTCCGGGCTATGAACCCGATGCTCTTGCAGCGCTGCAGGAGAAGAAAAACCTGCGAATCCTGACAGCGGTTGCCCCTGGTGCCCCTGGGCTTTCACTGCGTCCCATCGATGGGGGCTATCTCGTGCAGACGCCTGACCCCGTCACCGATGACAACACAGGTTGGACCGTTGCCACTGATCGTGCGCCGAGCGATGCTGAATGGATCGACCTGATCCTCGCCTGGCAGGTCGTCGCCAAGGTCACCTCGAACGCGATTGTTCTTGTCAAAGATGGTCAAGCTGTTGGCATTGGTTGCGGTCAGCAGAACCGACGCGACGCAGGTCATCTCGCAGCAACCAAGGCGGAAGGTCGAGCAAAGGGTGGCGCCTATGCATCAGACGCGTTCTTCCCCTTCCCCGATGGTCTTGATGCGGCCATCGAAGCGGGCGCCACGTGTGTGATCCAGCCCGGCGGTTCAATCCGCGACGAAGAAGTAATCGCTGCCGCAAACGCGGCAGGCCTTGCTATGGTCTTCACCGGCGAACGCCACTTCCGTCACTAAACACCAGTGGCATGAAAGAGTTTGAGATATGAGTTGGCTGACTTCACTGCCGGACTGGGCGATCCTCTTTCTTGCACTAGTGATCGTTGGATCAGTTTCTGCCGCCTCGTACTTGTTCCTGCATTCAAGGACCGGAGACCACCGCGAGCGCACCGGCCTGGCAGCAGCCGCGTATATGACTGCCCTCGGGAGCCTCTTCGCAATCCTTACGGGCTTCCTGATCAACTCTGAATTCGCAACCCTTCGTCAAGCCCAAAGCCTTGTTGGCAAAGAAGCGGCCGCGGCAAGCCGTCTTGCTTGGGCAACTGAAGCTCTTCCTTCCGTCGATACAGCGCTCGTACAGCATCGGCTTGGCGTTTATCTCACCGACTCTCAGAACTCGGATTTCAAAGCGTTCGGTACTGAAAGTTCTGAGAACGCGCAGACCTCCCCCGGATTCGAGTCTCTGCGGGAACTGCAATCGACAGCGTTCACTATTGCGAGTCGACCGTATGTGGCCTCGGCGACTGCAAACGCAATTGAGCAATCAATGGCAGACCTCACCGATGTCCGTAGCGAACTTTTGTCTATCGCCGACAGCGAAATGCCAATCGAACTTCTTCTACTCAGCGTTATTGCTGGTTTCGCTCTGATCATCAACGCGCTCATTGTTGCGCTTCGTTCCGGTGGCAATACCGTCTATGTGGCGGTTGGCATCATCGTGATTGTTGCGCTCGACCTCGCACTTGTCGTTGGAATTTCCGCTCCATTTCGTGGACCGTTTAAGGTTGATGCCGGTCCCGTGCGGACGATGGCAACTGAGGTCCAGGCGGGTGTTTATCTGCCATGGGTGGGTCCGGGCCAAGCCACAAAGGTTTCAGCGAATACATGTGCGGACGACCCGACAAGCTGTGTGCGAGTGAATCCAGGGGATCCGATACAACTCGCAGCGCTTCTAAGGATCGGAAAAGACCTTGGTGCGGCTGGGCTTGACGATTTACGAGGGTTCCAACTGGCGATTGACTATTTGGACGGGAAATTCGACGGTGAAGACGGCCAGCTACTCGGTCACGAGATTGCTCTCTATGAAGTCGACGACAAATGTTCACCGGACGGAGGGCGATCGGGCGCAGGTCAGCTTCTCAATGACAAGTCTCTTGTTGCGGTCGTTGGCACGACCTGTTCGGGTGCAGCGAAAGCAGCGATTCCCCTCTTTTCCGAGGCGGGAGTATTGATGGTCTCAGGCCAGAACACCGCTCCGGTTCTTACGGCCAACCCTGCGACCGACAGCACCTATTTCCGAACTGCTCCCAACGATTTGATTCAAGGGTCGGTCGTCGCGGGTTTTGTTGGCGGTCAACTTGGCCTCAACAACATTGCGATTGTGAGCGACGGTTCGGTGTACTCCGAAGAACTCTCAACCGTTTTTGAGACGAAAATCGGTTCCTATGGCGTGGCGAGAACGCAGGTGTTTGAGTCCAAAGAAGGAAGCGACTACGCCGCAACAGTTGCGGCGATCTCTGCCGGTGGTTTTGATGGCATCTATATGCCGGTGAATTCCCCGGTATGTGAGAACTTGATGAATGCAATTGCGGCAAATCCAGGCGTTAAGGATCTTCCGGTCATTACGAGTGACGGCTGCATTCTGGCCGCAGTTCTCCCAGCAGCAACAAGAGTCAATGCCTACGGGTCGGGGCCCGATGTGACGGCATTGGAAAAGCAGCCCTTCTACCGCGAGGAATACAAGAGCGCGTACCGGTCGAAATTTGGCCAGGCACCGCTGTCGGTCTGGAACACGTCAGCATTTGATGCCGCGAATCTGATCTTTGATGCCATCCAACGCACTTCGGTGAGAGCCGATGATGGTTCCCTGCTGATTCCGCGTCGCAGCCTTGTCGAGGCAATGCAATCAGTCGATGGCTATTCGGGAGTTTCAAACAAAATGGTGTGTAAGTCCACCGGCGATTGCGCCCAAGCTGGAACGATCGGAATTTTCAAAGCCCCAGCCTGGCCGGTGGGAAGCGGTTCGCAATCTGCGCAGCCGGTCTATTCAAAGACCGAAACCCTTGCATCGGTGGTTCGAAAGAAATGACCTTCTCGTGAGGGCAGTCTGATGGAATCGCCGGTGCTTGGATTCAGTCATCTGCAGTTGTGCGTGCGCGATGTGCGCGCGTCGGTTGCTTGGTACTGCGCTGCGCTCGGTATGGACGTCATGTCCGAGCACGGCGATGTTGTTGCGTTGCGCCATCGCGAAGCTCGCCTCGTCATCGTCGTATCGCCGGGCGAGCCCGATGTTGACCATTCGCCGATCGATCACTTGGCCTTCGCTGTTGCCGACGGACCGACGCTTGAAGCCTGGGCCGCGCACCTTCGTGAACAAGGGCTCGACGTCCCCGAGGTCGTCGACGAACTCGGCAAGCCGTCGCTGCAGCTGCGCGATCCCGATGGCAACGCCGTCGAATTAGTTGCGCCTGCGCCTCGTTAACTCGAGAACGAAAACAGGTCGTAGCCCAGTCGGGCAACGAGTGACGCAGTTGCATCGAGTGGGAGTCCAATGACATTTGTTGGGCTGCCATCAATACGGTGCACAAAGATCGCAGCCGAACCCTGCATGCCGTAGCCACCGGCTTTGTCGAAGGGCTCGCCCGTAGCGATGTACCAGTCGATCCACGCATCCGGCACCGGTGCGAAGGTCACTGCGGTGGTGACGACGGTTGATTCTTCTCGCCGAGCGCCATCAGCATCAATCAACAACGCGCAAACACCGGTATGCACGTAGTGCACCGAATCAGAAAGTTTGCGCATGAGAGCACGAGCATCGTCTTCGTCCACTGGTTTACCGAGTAGTTCGCCGTTGAGATCAACGGTGGTATCGGCAGCGATCACCAATTCGCCGGGGCCAGCCACCTCTGCAGCTTTTTCGCGAGCAAGTCGGCGCACATAGTCGGCACCGGCTTCGCCCGCGTGCACCGATTCGTCGATGTCGGCGGGACGTACTGCAAACGACAATCCGAGATCGGCGAGAAGCTCCTGTCGGCGGGGTGAGGCCGAAGCTAAGACGAGTTCCATGGTCACAGTTTCATCCACCGCTTACTGATGCATCGGCAAGAGCGTCCGGTGGGGCAGTGGCCTCCGCATCAAGCCAGCCCTCGGGGATGATGACTGAGTGCGGGCCGGTTTGCGTGCCTCGAGGACGCGCCGCGGTCGTGGCATCAACAGTTAACGAATGATCAAGCGCAGCGAGTTGATCATCGAGTTCGGCGAACGACGCAACCAGCGTAAGTTGTCGGCGCGCAACTGATCCAACGGCGTACCCAGTGAGATACCAACCGAGGTGTTTGCGCATCATCAACATTGCTCGACGTTCGCCGACGGATTCGGCCAAGAGGCGCGCGTGTTCTGCAGCGATGATCGCGACGTCACCAAGCGGAGGCTCGGGCCGAACGGGTCGTCCAGCAAACACATCTGCGAGTTGACCGAAGAACCAGGGACGACCCAAACACGCGCGACCAACCACAACGCCGGCACAACCGGTTTGCTCCATCATCAAGATCGCATCCTCAGCAGTCCAGATATCGCCGTTGCCGAGAACGGGTACATCGGGAACTGCTTCAACCAATGCGGTTATGGCATCCCAATGAGCGCGACCGGAATAGCGCTGTTCGGCAGTACGTGAATGCAACGCAACCGCTTTGGCGCCACTGTCAGCAGCGATACGGCCAGCCTCGAGGTAGGTGAGGCGTTCATCGTCGAGGCCCATGCGCATCTTCACGGTGACGGGCACCGTTCCGCCCGACGCTGCATCGGCGGCCTCAACCGCGGCAGCGATGATCGCGGCCAACAAGCGCGGCCGAGTGGGCACCGCAGCACCTCCACCGTGGCGCATGACCTTGGGGGCGGGGCAGCCGAAGTTGAAATCGAGGTGGTCGACATGACCTTCGCCGATGAGCCGGCGAACCGCTTCGGCCACCACGATCGGGTCGGTGCCATAGAGCTGCAGCGATCGAGGAGATTCATCGGGAGCGAACGAGGCCAACTGCCAACTCTTCTCGCCCCCTTCGAGCAGCCCGCGGGCGTTCACCATTTCGCTCACATAGAGCCCGGCGCCATAGCGGCGACACAGGCGACGGAAGGCGCTGTTGGTAACACCAGCCATCGGCGCGAGCACGACGGGCGGGTCGACCGTCAGGGGGCCGATGGTGAGAGAGCGCTGCACGAACCGTCACGCTAGCGAGGCCCGGTAGGGTCACCTCTATGACTGCGCAGGTGCTCGACGGTGAACTCGTGGCAGCCGGGATCAAGGCCGATCTGGCCGGTCGGGTCCAGGCCCTCATTGAACGGGGCATCACCCCCGGTCTGGGCACGGTTCTGGTGGGCGACGATGGCCCCTCGGCCAACTACGTCTCCATGAAGCACCGCGATTGTGAGGCCCTCGGCATCACCTCGCACCATGCGCATTTGCCCTCCGATGCCACCCAGCAGGACGTTCTCGACGTCGTTGCTCGGTTCAATGCCGACCCGGCTGTCGATGCCTATCTCATGCAGTACCCGTTCCCGAAGCATCTCGATTTCGAAGGGGCGCTGCTCGAGGTCGATCCGGCCAAGGATGTCGACGGATTACATCCGGTCAATCTTGGTCATCTCGTGCAGGGTGTCGAAGGCCCGCTTCCGTGCACGCCGGCGGGTATCCAAGCGTTGCTTGCGCATTACGGCGTTCAGATCGAAGGACGTCACGTTGTCATTGTTGGTCGCGGTCTCACCATTGGCCGACCGCTTGCCAATCTCCTCACGCTCAAGCGACCAAACGCCAACGCTGCAGTCACCGTTGTGCACACCGGCGTCGCCGACCTCGGCGCGTACACACGTGAAGCCGACATCATCATCGCTGCGGCAGGTTCGCCAGGGCTCATTACGCCCGACATGGTGAAGCCTGGCGCTGCCGTTGTTGCTGCTGGCGTTTCGTTTGAAGGCAAGAAGCTCGTTTCCGACGTGGCCGACGAGGTTGCTGAAGTTGCGGAGTGGCTGTCGCCACGCATCGGTGGTGTTGGTCCGATGACTCGCGCCATGCTGCTGGTCAATACCGTTGAGGCTGCCGAACGTCGCGTGGAGCAGGGCTGACGATGACCTACATCTCTGATCTCCTTGCCGCGGGCCGTACATGCTCGTTCGAGTTCTTCCCGCCAAAAACTGACGACGCAGCGCGTGCGCTTGAAGAAACCATTGCTGAACTTGCGCCGCTTAACCCTTCGTTTGTTTCGGTGACCTATGGCGCCGGTGGTTCCACTCGCGAACGCACTCGCGACGTTGTCATCAACATCGAACGCAACCTCGGCATCACTGCCATGGCGCACCTCACTTGTGTTGGCCACACGCGTACACAACTTGATTCACTACTTGACGAATACAAGGCCGCAGGTGTGTCAAACATTCTTGCGCTCGCTGGCGATCCCATTGTCGATGACAACGGCGAAGTTGCCGAAAGCGATTTCGAGTTTGCGATGGAACTCGTGGAACTCATTAAGGAAAAGAGCGGCTTCTCGATTGGTGTTGCCGCTCATCCTGAAGGTCACCCGCGTTCAGAGGATCTCTATTCTGATCGCCGTCGCCTCGCCGACAAGTTGAACGCGGCCGATTTCGCCATCACGCAGTTCTTCTTTGAAGCCGAGCCGTATTTGCGTCTTGTTGAGGGCCTTTCAGCTTTTGGCTGCGATAAGCCCGTGCTTCCCGGCATAATGCCCGTGACCAATGCCGCTCAGGTTGTGCGCTTTGCACAACTTGCTGGCGCTGAGTTCCCGCCGCACCTCGCAACTCGATTCGATGCCATTGCCGACGATGGCGACGCAGTCCGTGCATTGGGCGTCGAGTTGGCTAGCGAACTTTGTCAGCGCCTGCTCGATGAAGGTGCGCCAGGTCTGCACTTCTACACACTCAATCGTTCGACGGCCACCCGCGAGATCGCAGCGAATCTTGGCCTCGGCGACGCTTCGTCTGCTGGCGCGTAACGACTGATGGCCGCAGGTGTCCCCGGGCTTTTCCGTCGCGGCGCGCGACTCTTGACGAGGTACGTCAAGGCTCACCCTGTTCCATTCGTCATTTCCATTTTTGGCGCCGCGATTTACGCGGGCGCCGCAGTCGGCACCACCATCATCCTCGGTCGCATCACCAACAAGGTGATCGTCCCCACATTTGAAACCGGAAGGCCCGAAGCCAAAGCCGTCTGGTTCTCGGGACTTGCACTGTTGCTCGTGGGGTTGTTGCGGGCGTCCACCATCATTCTTCGTCGCTACTTCGCGGCGCTGCTGACCTATCGAACGCAGCGCGATTGGCGCCGCAAACTCGCACACACCTATTTATCGGTGCCGCTGAAATATCACCGTGAGACGCCAACCGGTGAATTGCTGGCCCATGCCGATGCCGACATTGTTGCTTCAAGCGAAGTCATCAACCCCTTGCCCTTCAGTATCGGCGTCGTCACTCTCGTGATTTTCGCAATCATCAGCTTGGCGATGGTTGATTGGTTCTTGATGCTGGTAGCAGTGGTGCTGTTCCCGATGCTGGCAATCATCAATCGGATGTACACCAGTCGGGCAGAAAAACCGCTCGGTGTGGTGCAAGAGCGAGTTGGTCAAGTCAGTCGGATCGCGCACGAATCCTTCGACGGTGTTCTTGTTGTGAAGACGCTTGGCCGTGAAGACGAGGAAGTCGAACGTCTCGAAACGTCTGCGGACGAACTCCGCGCCGCTCGTGTGGGGCTCGGTCGCATCCGTGCGGTGTTTGAGCCGATGATTGAAGCGTTGCCGAATCTCGGGATCATTGCGTTGTTGCTCATTGGTTCTTGGCAGGTGTCGATCGGTCGTCTCAACACCGGCGACATCGTGCAGGCGGCTGCGCTTTTCGGGTTGCTTGCATTCCCGATGCGCGTGTTCGGATTCTTCCTCCAGGAACTTCCTCGATCGGTAGTCGTGAGCGCTCGACTCGACAAGGTGCTCGCTGCACCTCATGAGCCAGGCGCTTCAACCGATCATCCGCCGGCAGTCGCCGATGGCCCACTCTCGGTTTCGTTCGCTGATGTTTCATTTCGTTACGGCGACGATCCGCCGGTGCTCGACGGTCTGAGTTTCAACATCGCTGCTGGTTCAATTGTTGCGCTTGTCGGCGCGACTGGTTCGGGCAAGTCCACATTGTGCGAACTCATCCCTCGTCTCGTCGACCCTGACAGCGGCACTGTGGCGCTCGATGGAGCGGATCTCCGCGAGTTCGACCCGGTTGCGGTGCGTTCCGAAGTTGCACTTGTCTTCCAAGAAACTTTTCTGTTTGCCGATACCGTTCGCGAGAACGTCACGCTCGGCGATCCGATCGATGATGCGGAACTTGAGCGGGCTGCTTCAATCGCCCACGCCGGCGCTTTCGTGCATCGCTTGCCCAACGGCTGGGACACCGTGGTGGGAGAGCGGGGTGTCACCCTTTCGGGCGGACAACGTCAGCGCCTTGCACTCACGCGTGCACTTTTGCGCGGCCCTCGAGTCCTTATCCTCGATGACGCAACCAGTGCCGTTGATCCGGTGATCGAGTCGGCGATTCTGCGTGATCTGCGCACCTCGCTGGAAACAACCACGTTGGTGGTTGCGCACCGAGTCTCGACCATCGAACTTGCTGATGAAGTGGTGTTCCTTGAGGAAGGTCGCATCGTTGCCACTGGTTCACATCCAGACCTTCTGGCGAGTAACCCTGACTACGCGCGCCTTGTGCACGCATATGTCGATCAGGAATCGATGGCTGAAGATCTCGATCACGATGTGGCCGATGCTGACGCAAGCGGGTTGCAGTCGTGAGCGAGAAGCGCAACCATTCATCAAACAACGATGTTCAGCCCGACGAGGATGAACTGTCGAGCCAGGCAAACGACGAACTCGCAGTGATGGAGCACGCAGCGGCATTCGATGATCCGATTGCGCTCGAGCACGACGCTCTAGCGGCATCGGCCGAAGAGGACCGGGCCAGCGAACGACGTCTGCGTGCGATTTCGGTGCTCCGACGTGGGTTCGCCCAGAGCCCCGAACTCGGCCGCGGCCTCCGTCTAACGGTGCTCTTCGCCATCATTGGTTCTGTTGGTCGCTTGATCATCCCGGTGCTTATTCAGCAGGTGATCGACAAGGGTCTGCTGGCCGACGACGGATTCAACGCAAGTTTCACTGTCACGGCATGTGCCTCGGCAGCGGTGATCGTCATTGGAGTCATGTTGTTAGCCCGCGTCACTTACGTACGACTCGTGACGACAGCTGAAATGATGTTGCGAAATCTGCGGGTGAAGACGTTCTCGCACATTCATCGCTTGCCGATGGCCGATCACGAGTCCACCCGTCGTGGTGAGCTCACCTCTCGCGTCACCAGTGATATCGAAACTATTGCCCGTTTTCTTCAGTACGGCGCAGTGGCGTGGATTATCGATTCCGTTGTGGTCATTGGAACGCTCATCGTGATGAGTTTCTATGCATGGCAACTTGCGGTCATCACGGTTGTTGCTGCGCTGCCGGTGTTGCCGTTGTTCCGCCTTATGCAGCGACGCCAGTTGAAGGCGTACACGGTGGTTCGTAACCGCGTGGGAGCGACGCTTTCAGAGGTGAGCGAAGCAGTGCAGGGCGCAGCGCCGATTCGGGCGTATGGATTGCAACGCCGTTCGCGTGCTCGTCTCGACGATGCCATTCAGGCGCAGTTCAAGTCGGAGATGAGCGCGGCCCGTTGGTTCGCCTTCATGTTCCCGCTCGGCGACGCGTTCGGTGGCGTTGCGCTGGCGTCGGTTGCGATGGCCGGTATTTGGTTTGGTGAGTCGTGGGGCCTCAACGCCGGCAGTTTGGTGGCCTGTTTGTTCCTTGTGCAGTTGATCCTCGGACCAATTGCCGAGATTGGCGAAATTCTCGACCAGACCCAAACCGCAATTGCGGGTTGGTCGAAGGTGCTCGATGTTCTCGACACGCCGATCAACCTCGTCGAGCCCGAGCCGGGTGTGGAGTTACCTGAAGGCCCGCTTGATGTGAGCGTTGAGCATCTCGGCTTCACCTACCAAACCGGTGGACCGGTGTTGCGCGACGTCAACATCACGATTCCAGCTGGCGCGTCGGTAGCGATCGTTGGCGAAACTGGCTCAGGCAAGACCACGTTTGTGAAGTTGCTGGATCGACTTGCCGACCCGGTTGAAGGTTCAGTACTTGTGGGCGGAATTGCGCTCGACACCGTGAATCGTCAGTCGCGTACCGAACGCATTCGCATGGTGCCCCAAGACGGTTTCATGTTCGACACGACGCTGGCCGAGAACATCGCTATGGGCCGCATCGGGGCAACGATCGACGACGTTCGGGCATCAATTGCCGAACTTGGTCTCGAAACCTGGGTTGCTGGTCTGCCTCGTGGACTCGACACCGAAGTAGGCGAGCGGGGCGAGGGTCTGAGTGTTGGCGAGCGTCAACTCGTTGCGCTCGCTCGTGCGCAAATGGCCGACCCTGGCCTTCTCATCCTCGATGAAGCCACGAGTGCGGTTGATCCACGCACTGAACGTGCACTTACGACGGCATTGCATCGGCTCGCCGAAGGTCGCACCACCATCAGCGTGGCTCACCGATTGTCGACTGCAGAACAAGCTGATCTCGTGCTCGTGTTCGACGCGGGCGTATTGGTTGAACACGGTTCGCACGAGGAACTTGTTGCCCTCGGTGGTCGATATGCCGAGCTCTACCGGAGCTGGCTCGGCAACACCGGACAAAAAGCTGTTTAAGAAGTTGCCAAACACGCACTGTCTGTAGGGCTCGACGCTCTAGTGTCAGCGAATGGCCAGCAAAGAATTTCACGCAATGCAGGAAGCAATGGCAGCACGACCGGTTCCGCCGCCTCCGGCAGACATAGTCGAACAGCGTTCGCGCATCGACGAGGCCATGGCACAAATGCCACTGGCCGAAGGAACGGTGAGCGAGCCCTTCGTGCGTAGCGGCGTTCCTGGCATCGAATGCCGGCCAGTTGATGTGGCAGACGACGCCCCAATCGTTCTGTATTTCCACGGCGGCGGATTCCGTATCGCGTCAGCGCTGGCCTATCGCTCCTATGGGTCGCATCTCGCTGCGGTACTCGGTGCCCGAGTGCTGCTGGTTGAGTATCGACTCGCTCCCGAGCACAAGTTCCCCAAAGCGGTCGACGATTGCTTCGCGGTTTGGGAGTCACTTCTTGCTGAAGGAATCGACACCGGCCGCATTGTTATTGCTGGTGATTCAGCCGGTGGCGGTCTCGCCGCATCGGTCACCATGCACGCGCTTGCCGACGGCGTGCTTCCTGCTGGCGTCATTTGTTGTTCGCCGTGGGTCGATCTCACGATCACGGCCGACACGTATGACACCAATGCAGAGTCGGACAGGTTGTTCTCTCGTACCTCGGCCGAAGAAGCAGCGCCGGCCTATCTCGGTGGTGCCGACCCGATGAATCCAATTGCTTCACCGCTGTTCGGTGATTGGGACGGCGCACCGCCGTTGCTCATCCTTGTCGGTGATGTCGAGGTGTTGCTCGACGACTCACGGAAACTCGCCGATGTGGCGAAGGCCGCAGGTGTTGACGTCACGCTCAGCATCTACCCGGAAATGCCGCATATCTGGACGATGAGCTATCCGGCGTTCCCCGAAGCCGTCGAAGGCGTCACCGAAATGGCCGAGTTCGTCGCCCGGGTGACTGCCTGACCGTCACTCGTGCCGACGGTCGAGCCGATCGATAATGAGCAGTGCTTCTTGGCTCTCGTTTTCGAAGTCGTGCATGCGTTCTGTGTTGTCATGCAGAACTCGTTCGATTTCTCTTGTCGACGCGTTTCCGACTCGTAGCCAAATCGCCTTCGGTGGTGGAACCGAGGATGCGGCGAGATCGTGAAAATCAGAGTCTTTGGAGACGATGGTGAGTCGTGCTCACCTGCTCAGTCCCAGATTTCGCGATCAGTTGCTTGGTCAAGACCAAGTTCGATGACGTGGAGACCCCTTTTGAATGCGCTACTAACGCGCTCAACAAGAAACCGCGAGAGGTTCTGATCGAACAGCAGCTTCACGAAGCGTTAGGGGTGCGACGCTCGAGCACTGACTCAAACTCAACCGCAGCATTCACGAGTTCGTTTGTCAGTTCGGGGAAGTCGGCGACAATCTGTGTAATCGTCATTCCCGATGCGAGGTAGTCGAGGACGTCTTCAACGGTAATGCGTGTACCCGCGAAGCATGGCTTCCCGCCACGCACTCCCGGAGCTTTCACGACGACCGTAGAGAGATCCACAGAAAAAGGCTACCGATCATGGTGACTGAATGCCACGGACTTTTGGACTGTCTCCGCTGAGAGAGGGCAGTGAATACCGAATTTGCCTATGAATTCGAAGGGAAACGACCGCGAGACGACCTAGTGGCGATCGCTGCCGCGTCGCGGATCTTGGTTCCGGCGTTGATCACGGTGTCGCCATCAAGGCCGGGTGGAAATCCAGTTGCGGAAATTGCAGCGATGACTTCACCGTCGGCGCCGAACACGGGTGCGGCGATCGTGCCGACTTCGAAGCGAGTGTTCGTACTCAGGTCAACAACCAGGTAGTCCTCGGTAGCGAGAACCGCGAACAACTCGGTGACATCGTTGCGAAGTTCGGCGTCGCTGGGGGAGTCCGATAATGAATAGGTGCGTTCGCCGAGTTGTCGCTGTGTATCAGAACCAGCGGTCACCCCAAAGCCACGCGTGCGGGCGAGCTCGAGTGAAGCTTCGTAGCGAGCGATTGCAGATGACGAATTATCGGGAGAACGCGACAACCACCGTTTGATTTCGTTCTCGTCTGACCACGCAAGAAACACTGCGCCCAGTGGCGGTACCAATGGCACTCGTTCGCCTTCGCGCACACCAGGCCCAAACGGGCTGTGTTGACCAGAGCGCGCCACAAAAATGATCTCGTCGACCGTGCGAGCTGACACCACGACTTCAACGCCGAGTTCCGCGGCCAACGGTTCGATCACCTGGCGCGCAGCATCAATTGCCGGATGATGTTCGAGTGCAACCACTCCGGCAACAACCAACGCCGGACCGAGTGAATACGCGCGAGTGGTCGCATTGCGCGACACGTGGCCGCTGCCCTCGAGCACGGCGAGGGTTGCGTGGGCCGAACCCAAACTCATGCCCGTGCGCCGCACGAGTTCGGTCAGCGTGAATCGCTCGGTGGGGTGGGTGACAAGGAGGTCGAGGATTTGGATCGCTCGGCTGGCGGCCGGGGCGGGACGGGCCATGACAGCGCCTTCGGGTCGATTGACCGGGTGTGACCGGTGTCCTACGGTG
>Ga0114960_10001840_pt1 | contig 16886 bp, 5 predicted proteins | sample C_130625_MF_Meta_FD_92637 | JGI IMG/M metagenome (GOLD analysis project Ga0114960, IMG submission 92637) | Freshwater microbial communities from Lake Croche, Canada to study carbon cycling - C_130625_MF_MetaG | ecosystem: Environmental > Aquatic > Freshwater > Lake | place: Lake Croche, Canada... | reverse complement strand
CGTTTTGAAGATATTGATTCTGGTTGTGACACTCGTACTTTTGAGTGCCCGAATGTAATTTCCTTAGACGGTCAGAATGATGGATTTATTTATGTTGGTCACGCCAATGGGGTAAAGCCTTTTGTACGTATCAGAAAAGGTTTTACCACGCTTACACAGCACTCTATATTTAAAAATAAAACAGAGATCATGTGGGATTATAAACACTTGACTCAGGGCACAAACGTATTGCAGTTCTATAATGCTAAGCGTTTGAGTTATATTATGGTAAGGGCGATGTTTAATAACCCTATTACTATTCCTAATTTTAATAAGTTGACCGATCACTACCCAGTTGACGAAATGTTAAAGAAGGATATTGTAGAAATGATTACAATGGATATGTTGCGTAAGACTGCAACAACAGCTGGAAAACCAGGTTCTAAAACTGAAATACCACGATGAAGAAAGAAGATGTTATTGCCGCAGCTACAGAGGAACTTAATACTTCCTATGAGAATAATGCCTTATGGTTTGAGGTTTTAATCAACCAAGCCATTCGGTCTCACAAAACAACTGCGAAATTTAAATCATGGCACGCTCACCTAAAGGCCTACGACAATAAAGCAAATCTACCTGATACTTGGGTACGTATCAAAGCCCTATACTTATGCAGTACAGGAGCCCCTCTGTGCCCCGATATCGATTACTGTGTACAGAACAATACAATTGTCTTTGATAGTGCCTTAGGGATCGTAGATGGTACCATATTTGATTTTCACTATGTGGGGTTGAATACAAATGAGGATGGCGAGATTGTAATTCCCAATGATTGGGAGCGTATGTTAGTTGCTTACATCGGTTGGAAATATACTCGCAGATACATCAAGGACTTTGGTGTTGCAATTATGCAGAACTACCAAAGGGAATATCAAACACAAAAACTAGCTAACGTATAATGGCAGTCGTAAGAGTCACTCCTTCTGGTGTCATGGATAAGGATACCGACTTGGCTTACGTGAGCCAGGGAAACTACGTTGATGCAAACGATGTAAGGCATCGCCAGACCGATGGAAATACCTTCGGAGGGGTTATGTCTGTTGTGGGGAATACGAGTATGTTTCAGTTTCCAGATTACACTGCTGCAAATAAGAAGTTTCGTATCTTCTTAGATCTTACTGATTTTTACGATACCGCTGTAGGAAGTGTAAACTTTACGTGGAAATTACAAGAAGATGGTTCTGCCTTTATTGGAACTGCTTCTAATACAGCTACTTTTATTGCCTCTTTATCTGTCTTTGCAAATACAGTCTACACAACAATCGATGGTTTGGTTGCTTATGCAACTGTAGGTACCTTCTCCTTTACAGCAACTAAGACTATAGGTGGAGTTGTTTATGCCGGCTACTTTGATATGGAGTTCACTGGTAATACAGTCGACTACACTTTATGGGTTGAGAACACAGTAAGCAATGCTGCAAAAATATATGTAACTCGTGAGTGGGTTCCAGTTGCAGCCGATCAAACTTTTAAAGTGGTTGGGTCTCAGCAATTAGATGAGAAATTATTTGTATTCCTTGCCTCAGTTACAAAGAATTCTGGAATCATCTCTCTATTGAGTGAGGTAGGTGTAGTTTATAGCACAGACAATGGAGTCACCTTTACATACAATCGTTTAGTACGTAGTAAGAATTTAGGTTTTTCAACAGATAGGAGAATAGAAGCATCGCTCGAACAGAACGGTTCTATAATTGATTTTTATTGGACAGATGGAAATGCAAAGCCTCGTGCTATGTACTTAACATCTAGTTTATATGCAACTCCAGATGCTTTCTTAGTTGCAGCAGGCGGCCGTTACGACTTGGAAACTATTGATGAGGAAAGTTCTTTCTTCTATAAGGTTCCCTCTGCCTACTTTGACAATATTCAAGTTGTAGAAGGAGGAGGAAATATAACTGCCGGCAATAAGAGATACACAGGTCGTTTCTTAACTCAAGATTTCGTAGCTACAGATTTTCTTTACCCCACAAACCCATTAAATATTTATTCTGCTTTAACAAATAAACCTTATAAGATAAAGGGAGATAAGGCAGGGACACTTACAAATAAATCTGTTAATTTAACTATTAAGAATATCACCCCTGGTATTTATAAATACTTTGAATTGATTGCAATTGAATATGTAGATGATTCATTTACAACCAATATTGTTCAACGTTTTGATTTACAAGCAGATGCTTTCGAATTAAATGTTAAGCATACCAATATAGGGCAAGATAATATTCTACTAAGCAATAATGAGTTGCTTGCTATTACATCAAAGTACCTTGCAGCTCAAACAATGAAGGTATTCGATAATAGAATGACCATCAGTAATTTAACAGAGCAAATTGATTACGACCTTAACACTTGGGCTCAGAGCATAAAACACTCCTTAGAAACAAAACAGATTACAGGCTTAGGAGTACTTAATGATATTGATTTAAGAAAAAGTGATTTACAGTATAACTACGGAGAATATATAGATCCTCTTAATACATTGAACTCTACATCTTACATGATGAATGATACTTATCGTTTTGGTGTTCAAGTGCAATGGAAAAATACTGGCAAGTGGAGTTCTCCTTATTGGGTGGATGATATTCGTTTTGATACGCTGTCTTATAACGTAACAGACAACCCAGCAACTCCTCTAACATGGAGGAGGACTGCAAATAATTTAGATTCTAATTTAACGGATGTAACTACAACTCTTGTAAATACATACTATGTTAATTTTGGCAATGTTAATTTAAATTATGCTATTGGCGGATCTTACTTAAGAGATTTAATTTCCTCTTTCCGTTTCGTAAGGGCAGAGAGAATTCCAGAAGTTTTATCAACTGGATATTTTATTCCTGGGTGTAATTTACTTGTAGAACCAATTAATCATGTGTATCCATATTTTAGACAATTCAATGTTGTCACTAGCACATTAGAAAATTTTCCGAATTATAAAACTTCAGATAATGTCAGTATAGCAGATGTAGATAAATCAGAATTTTTATATTTTTATTCTGTAGATGAAAAGTTAAGTCAATTCAACTATAGTTTTGTAGCTAGTGACGAGTTAAGGATTCTAGGAGTACCAAAAACAAATCTAAATGTCGCTCGTGTTTTTGGCGGAACAAGTACATCTTCTTTCATCGAATATGCTGGTCATTTTGTTTCTGCCGCAACTCCTTATTTAAAAATCGCACAAAGCGGAACAAGTATTCTGTTGAATGACCATACATCTGAGTTAGTTGGCGAAAAGAAAATATTTGCTACAACAACCGGTTTATTTAATGGTGCTCAAAACGTAGGAAGAGACAAGCAAACATATAATGATAATTGTCAAGTATTTAAATTATCTGCAAAACTCAGAAATACAGGAACACCAAACTTTTCGGGTTTATATTCTGAAAATACTGGTATTTATTATGGGCAAGTATTTAGAGATTTAAAAGCTAATAAAAAATATCCCGCAAATAAAGAATTGACTCAGTATCAAAGTATTGGTCATTTTTATAATTTGACAAAGGGTCAGACAGGAATAATAAATAATATTTCTGTAGGCGGAGGAGATGTATTTAATCAAAAGACGCATTATCAATTACGTTGGGGATCTGATACTAGTAAGGAATGGGGCTCTATAATAAGTTTTTATTCTCAGAACGTAACTAATTCTCAGATGATGTATACAGTAGATGATGACGGGAGCCCAACAGGAGCAGGGTATTTATTTCCTCAGTATCTTCCGGCAAGTGCAGCAAGTGGTAGTTTTGTTGGTCCGACTATACCTACTAATATAGCATATGGCCAAACAGATATAGGAGCTGGCTTAGTTGCGGTTATGGAGCAATCTTTAAATAGAAGCAATCAATATAATTATAGCAAGTCTTATAATTATGAAGACAATACAATTTTAGAGACGGGCTATAACGCAAATTCTATATACGATGGTTCTTTGCCAACCCGTATCGCTTGGTCAGCCAAGAAAGTGGTTGGGTCTCAGAAAGATAACTATCGTGTATTTAAACCATTGGACTTTGCAGATCTTGATTTAACTCTAGGTGCAATTGTACACCACGAAATAGTAGATAATAACTTCTATACATGGCAGCCCTATAGCGTACAAAGACAATACTTCCGTGATGCCTCTTTAATCGGAGCCCAAGAGGGAACAGATGTCGTTGTAGGTAGTGGTTCTATTCTAGGCTCTCGTGGTCAAGAATTAACTACAATCGGTATGTCAAAGAAGTGGAGCCATGCAAAAGGCAAGACTCCTACAGGCAAGGAAACCTTTTACTGGTATAATGATAAATTGCAAAAGTTTGTTCGCTTTGGTCAAGATGGCACACGTGTTATCTCCGACAAAGGGATGATCTCCTACTTGACAAATAATGGTAAGTATGTTAGTAATCAGGACTACCCACTAACAGGCTTAGGAGTACACGGTGTGTGGAATGATAAATATGCAGAAGCTATCTTTACTTTTAAATATAATGATGGCGCATCTAATAAGCAGTTCACTGTAGTTTACGATGAGATTAAGAATGGCTTCGTGGCATTCCACTCTTACTACCCGAATATTTATCTACCGTATAAGAATACCTTCTTCTCTCCAAACCCGGCTTTACCTAAGGCACTATACCTTCACGATCGGGGCTCAGAATCAACCTACTACGGAACATACGCAATACCATCGCTAACAGGCGTAATGAATTATGATCCTAACGTAAGTAAGAATTTCGAAGCGTTACAATTTGTAACGGATACACAACCTTTTAATGTATTTTTAAATACCACAAATCACGTATCTTATTTAGACGAAACAGAATTTGAAAAGAGAGAGGACCTGTGGTATTCGAATATTAAAAATGATTCAACTTTAACTGGACTCAACAATGGGGATACTTCTCGCTTGTGGGGAAAGTGGTTGAAAGTGAAGATGACCTTTGAGGCGAGCAGTGGGAAGCAAAAATTAATAAATATGATTGTGAAGTTCAGACCCATGGCTCGACTATATAACCAATAAATTAAATGATTGGCATCTATAAAATAACTTCTCCTACTGGACGAATTTACATTGGCCAAAGTATAAATATTGAAAGACGTTGGTCAACATATTATAATAAGGATTGCAAAGCACAAATAAAACTAAATCGCTCTTTTGAAAAGTATGGTAAAGACAAACATACATTTGAAATAATAGAAGAATGCGAAATTGAGCAGTTGAATACCAGAGAGCGTTATTGGCAAGAAATTTATGATTGTCTTGAGAATGGACTTAATTGTCTTCTGACTCAAACAGACGAGAAACCAAAAGTACTTAGTGCCGAAACTAGGCAAAAAATAAGTTCATCTAGATTAGGTCAAAAACCAAGTAAAGAAACTTTATTGAAAATGAGTTCAACTAGATTAGGTAAAAAACACTCAGAAGAAACCAAATCTAAAATGAGTTCTGCACGTATGGGTAAAAAACCAAGTAAAGAAAGTTGTTTGAAAATGAGTATTAGTAGTACAGGTAAAAAACACTCTGTGGAAAGTCGTATAAAGATGAGCGAAGGCAGAAAAAAGAAAATAATTGATACAGCTACTAAAAAAATATATAATTCTCTTAAAGAAGCAGCAGAGGATATAAATATGAAACGTAGTACCTTTAATAATATGATCCGTGGGTATACAAGAAACAAAACGACCTGTTGCTACCTAGAAGAGGGAAGTTTGTATAATCAGTGAAAATAAACTAAATTTGTATTATGGCCTTCTTACCATTCGTTCCACAACTTGCACTGGGTGCTATTCAAACAGGGGTTGCCTTGTCGAAATTGAATCAGTTGAACAAACAACCGCTACCTAAGTATGATTTGTCTCCTACCCAAGCCAATGTCTCTATGTACAAACAGAGATTGGCTCAAGGTTTACCTTCTGCGGAGATAGCAGCAATGCAACAAGCACAGGCATCTCAAAATGCTGGAGGATATCGTCAAGCAACAGAATTGAGCGGTGGACAATTGAGTAATGCGATTGGCAGAATCGGTCAATTACAAAATATCAACTTGGCGACTCGTATGGGTCAAATGCAAGCACAAGAAAGAAGGGCAAATCAATCTGCTCTAGCTGCCTCTCAAGGAGCACTACAAGGTCAGATGAATATGCAGACTCAGTATGATATGCAAAGAAGAAGTCAGCAAGAGCAAGCCTTAGGTGGTGCCTTACGTTCTGGATTACAGGGTATGGGTAATGCTTTGACTTATGGAGCATTTGATTACTTGAATGGAGTTGGTAAGGGATCAGGAACTCCTGAGACCCAATCCATGATGCAAAATAGCGCAGCAAGTATGACTCCTTACAATAAGGGACAGTACCCCATGACTCAAGAAGACTATTTTAATATGGGAACTCCATTTGGAACAACAATGTCTGAGGGTATGGCTTATTCTCCTAGTTATAGTGCACCAGGTGCTCTACCAAATCCATATGGTTTTTCTCCAAGCACTTCAGTAATAAATCAAACATACAATAGACCTTACAGCCCTGTTGATTTTAATGCTGGGTATACCCCAAAATCATATTTACTTAAAAAATAATGGCAGGCAATATAGATGTAGGATTAGGTTTAGGACTTCAGGCTCAACTACAAGCCCCGGCACAGGTCTTCGCTCGTCAGCAACAACAGAAAGTAATGGAGCAACAAGCTGCCATGAAAAGAGCTGCTGAGGATGAAGATTTATTGGCTCGTTTACAGAAGGACGTAAGTGTAAACTCAAAAGATTTACATCGCTTAGTTAAGGAGCCTATTGCGAATATGACATCAGCAGCAATTAACGAGTTGATTAAAGCTAAGAGTAGCGGAGAGGTAAACTGGAGGAATAAGGCTGTTGATATCACCAATGATTACAGAAATCAAATTGCTCACCTTTCTGGATTGAGCGAGCAGTATAAGAACTTTGAAAAGAATTACGAGATGTTAGGCAACTACAAGACTCGTGAGCAACAAGGTTTACGTGAGCTAATGAATGGGTCTCAGACCTACACAGAGATGCTTGACAAGGCAAAAGCAAAGGGAATAGGCGGAGTAGATGTAGAGAGTGGTTTACTAACCTCTAATCAGTTTATGCCGGCCATCAATATGAATCGTGAGTTGGATAATACATTCAGTAAGATTAGTCCTTTTGAAGTAGGAGCACCAATAGAAAGAAAAACAAAGGATGGTACTATTCAAGAGATACGTACTCGTGTACCTTTGACAATTGAGGAAGCAAATGGAATCGCACAACAAAGAGGTCTTACCTTCGTTCCGTCTATAGAAAGCACAAGTGAAGAGATTATGGCTGACCCAACCTTACGTGCTCAGTATGCCGATAAGTACAATATTAATCCTCAAGACACTCAGACGCTTAAATCAAGCATCATGAATGAGGGACGCAAGTTCGTAGAGGATAATATCAAACGGAAGTATATGAGTAATCCTAATGTAAAGGTATACGTTAATACTGGAGCAGAACAAGATGTACTCGGATTTAATAAATCAGTTCAAGATTTGGATACGGGCGGATTTAAAACTGCCTCTGCTGCCGTATTGGGTGTGAATGCTCCTGGTTACTCTACAGTATCAAGCAAGAACTTAGTAGATCAAACGGGTAAACCTGTAGTCGGTGGTACATTGAGTGATATCGATGTAAATGAGGTACGTGTACTTCCTTATGTAAAATCAGAAAATGGAGTAATTAAACCTGCCGCAAAGGGAGAGCAAAATAAAGTCCAAGGCTATAAACCATTTGTAATGTTCGGTAAGGCCGGAAGCAAGTTCTTCTTACCTGCTGAAGAATTCAGTTACACTGGTTTGATGAAAGGCGGAAAAGATATCTCTATGACTATTCAAAATTCTGTTACAGAAATGAATGCTTATGCAGATAAGCTAAATGAGACGTATATTGCGGAGAGAAAAAAAGAAGGTGCAATTAAGAACGCCTTTGGTAGCGGAGATGTTTATACTTTAACTAACGAATTAAAAAAGAAAATTAATAATGGCCAATAATATAAATGAACTTTACGATCAACATAGCAATGATCCGCTATTCGTGCAAAATTTCAAATCTCCTGCTGAACTGGAAACATTTCTACAGGATGAAAATAATGCAAAAGAGTTCAAACAAGTTTATGGCCCCTCTTTAGATGAAACCCAATTAATGGGTTTAAAAAAAAAAGAAGACACTTCTTCATCGAGTTCAGCTTCGGTTGGCGTTGAGCCGATGGTGGAAACTCCCCCAATGGGAGTTCAAGATAACAATCAGCTTCTAGGTGCTGAGGCCCAAGGTATTGATGTAAGTGGTCAACCATTGCCCGAACTTGGGTATGGAAAGGGTATCCCATTGCCTGATCCTGCAAAACAAAAGTATGTTGACGGTGAGGTTTTAAAAATTCAAAAGTTCCTAGAGGGTAATAATCCCGGGGCTGCCTTCTCGCAATTGCGTCAATTAAAGCAACAGAACCCCGATTTAAAACTAACTCCAGAGCAAAATGCTACTTTAGCTGCTCCGTTAAATAAGTACCTAGAATCACGTAAGGCGCAACCTGGTTCTGCCAATCTAATTAAAACAATTACGAAGGATGCCTCTGATTTGGGTCTCACATTAGAAACAGTTAAGCCTGAGTTGACCCCACAACAGAAAGCAGTAAGTACTGCTATTAAACAAATTCCTGCGGAGAAATTAAAGCCTGATACTCAACCAGTTAGCGGGAATATCGTAGGTGATATGAAAGGTATTACGGATGAAGTTAATTCTGACTTTATAAATAAATTAGGAGCGAGTATTTATAAACTAGGCGCAGATGCTTTAAGAATACCTGAAGTTGCTTATGGTCTTACAAAAAGTGTAATGACCCCAGAACAAAGAGCAACTGTAATGATGGCTTTGGAGCCAACGATGAAAACCATCGAAGAGAATAATATTCCTGCTGAGGTTTTAGAAAAGAAGGCGCAGGATATGAGGTCTAAAATGCAAAAGGTTGAAGGAACGATTTCCGAAAGATTTGCACAAGGAGACTACGCCAATGGTTTTACCATGATTAGTAATGCTATTGCGGAATCTCTTCCAACAACAGCATTGGTTGCTTTTACTGGTGGTGGTATTGGTGGTTTAACATTGATGGGCGCAACTACTGCTGTAGCTAAGAAAAAGGAGTTGGATCAAATGGATATCAGCGAGCAAGATAAGTACATCAATGCTGTCTTAACTGGTACCTCTGAGGCCTTGTTTGAAGCAATTGGTGTTGGTTCTTTAGCACGTGTATCTAAGAATATCTTTGCACGTGAGGGAGCTGAGGCAGGTAAGGAAATTTTAAAGAGAGGTATTTTAGACAATTTTGACAATTTGCTTAAGAGGTACCCAGTATTACTAGGTCCTGTCGCAGAGGGTATGAGTGAAGTTGCTACGCAAATTGCTCAAAATGCTACTGATAAATATACTGGTGTTGACCCTAATAGAGATTTATTTGAGGGAGCAACAGATGCATTGATTGTTGGTAGTGCGATGGGTGCTGGATTCGGTGGGGTGCTTAAAATTTTTAAAACAATTCTCCCTAAAGAACAGAGAGGTAAGATAACTGAGAACCAACAGAATATCCAAAGGGCCTCAGAACTTATTCAAGACCCAAACATTACTCCCGAGAAGAAGGAGGCATTAGACAATCTAGCCGCCAAGAGTTCTGCTGAGAATACCAAATTAGAAAAAGAGGGAATAGATAAGTTGAATTCTATCCCCCAGGAGAATAGAATGGAGTTCTCACAGTTGTCTGAGAAGGCATCCAATATTGAAGATCAGATTGATACAGAGCAAGACCCTTTGGTTAAAAAGGCTTTGGAATCTGAACTTACTGATACTCAAACCAAAATTAAAGAAATCGAAAATGCCGTTCAAAAGCAAGGTTTGCAAAAACCAATAGAAAGCATTACATTTGATAATGAAAAAATCAAACCAGACGTCATTTCTGAAGGGACACAAAAGGAGCAAGGAGTCAATTCTGAAACAATCAGAAACTTTAAAGAAAAAGATACAATCGAAAGAAATAATTCCTCAATTCAAAATTGGTTGGATTCCATCGGAAGAAGTTATAAAAAAGAGGAGGGAAACAAGGGCGAAGAACTGTTTAGGGAACCGATATTTGATAAAGAATCGCAGTCAGGGGTGTTATTGGATGATATATACAGAAAATGGCAGAGTTTACGAGCACAGACACTTAATGAGCCAAAAGTTGGGGAGAGTGTTGGAACGACACGAACACGTACACCACTTGAACAACAACGGACTGGACAACAGAATAGAAAACTTACAATTATTGACGAACTCAGAGCACAGGAAACTTCACAACAAGACAGCGAGCAAGGAAACATATCTGAAAATAGCAGAAAAAAACAAATTGAAGCAGGGCGAATGGTCGAGGAAATATTTGAATTGTCTTCATTGCCAAACGACCCAAAGAAAGCACCTGTCGCAAGGGCTTTGCGGGACTTGTTATCAAGCGCAACGCAGGAAGAAAATCAATCGATAATAAATGAAATAAAAAATAAATTATATGCCATTTCGCAGTCAATCTCAAGCAAAATTCCTGTACAGCCAGAAACCATCAGTGGCCAAGAAGTTCAGCAAGGACAACCCCAAACAGAACCTCAAGTCGCTCCCCAAGAAGGTCAAAAAGTAACAGAAGAGCCTAAGTTCTCTAAGGCTGTTGAAACACCTACAGAAGATGTTATCAGAAGCAAAAAGAATGAGGACAACGACCACATTGTTACTTTAAATGGCGAAGAGGTAGGAATGATGTATTATGACACAAGCCAAAAGCATTGGGTCAACGCTAACTTTAATAGAGATTCAGAAAAAGCATATTCATTTAAAGCAATTTATGGAGATATTCTAGGTGATACAAAGCAAGAAGCTATCGATGAACTTGTAAAGAGATTTAAAGAAAATAAACCAGAAGTAGCACAGCAAGAAAATAAAGTTGATTATACTCAGGATAAAACATTAAACAATTTCTTGAATGTTTTAAATGGTAAAAATCCATTAGCGGTAAACCCACTACGACCTAGAGAATTTATTTATAACAATAAAGCCGCTTTAGAATTTAGTAGATTTAATAAAGGAAACAAAAACGAAATTGATCTTCAAGATATTGCTGTTTTTGAAAAAGGTAAGGGTGAAGGTAAAGCTGTTATGAAAGACATAACAGATGCTGCCGATAAATCTGGAACTACTTTAACACTCGAGGCAAAACCTTTTGGCCAAGGCGGATTAAATAAAAAAGATCTAATTAACTTTTATAAAAAGAATGGTTTCGAAGTTGATTGGAAAGATGCATATGGCGGTGAATTTAATTCCGAACAGGAATTAATTGACTACGCACTAGCAAATGAATCTGAGGGTGTTCCGATGAAAAGGATGCCGATGGAATCAAAAGAAACTAAGTTTTCTAAGAGTGAGGAAGGAATTGCCGTACCTAAAGAAATAACTCAACCAAGTAGTGAGCAGTGGTCTCCTTCTTTGACTCAATCCGAGGTGGATGTTAAATTAGCAGAATCTGGCGTAAGAACAAAAACTGAAAACGATAAGTTCTTGCAAGACACCGGCAAAGGAAATGAGACTCAAAGAAATAATATTAAGACTTATGATACCTTTGTAAATGGTATTATATCTAAGTTTGGCAGAGAGACGGTAGCCGATATGAGCATTTTGGATGCTGGAGCAGGTTTAGGTATAGGAGCGAAGGCTGCAAATCAAGCAGGTATTTCAGATTCTTATAAAACATTTGAACCATTTGCTTCTACAGGAGATGGCAAATGGCAAAAATTTAGTGAGACCGAAACTCCTGACTATACGGATTTTAGCAAGGTAAAAGATAACTCGCAAGATGTTATTGTAAACAATGCTGTATTGAACGTTGTACCTTCTGATATTAGAGAGGGTATTGTAAAAGATATTGCACGTGTTATGAAGCCGGGTGCTGAAGCATATATTTCAGTACGTGGAATTAAAGAAAGTGCACTTCAAGAATCACTTGCTGCTGCTAAGAGTGGCAATAGTAAAAATGTATACTTATCGGATACAGAGTATTACGTTCCTGGAAACCAAGGAGATTACCAAAAAGGATTCTCTGAGCCCGAACTACAAGCGTATGTACAAGATGTTTTAGGTCCCGATTTTAAAGTAGAAATTTCAAAAGAAGCATTTTGGAAAAGTAGTCCAAATGCGCCTAAGATCGTCATCACTAAGATAGGAGAAGGTGTAGCAAAAACTGGTGATGTAGATAATTCTGATATTGAGGCGATCCGTGAGGAAATGAATAATATGCCCGAAGAAAAGGCAAACTTTGATGTTCCTTCTGATTTATCAACTAAGAATAAGTTAGATGTAAAATCAATTGCGCCTAAGTTAAAAGCAAAATTAAAAGGCTTATTTAAAGGTGGTATTATTAAAAATCTAGCCGATTGGAATGGTATTCCAATGACCTTTACAATTTCTGACCAATTGGCCTCAGAACCAGTAAAGAATCCTTTGACCGGAAATACAATTGATACCAATGGCGGTTTATTATTTAGTTTGACCAAAGGCAATGAGAATAGTGCCTGGGCAAATACAGATGAGAGCGAAGCCAAGAAGATGCTTTCTAGAGCACAGGAAGTATACGAAAAGAATAAAGACTTGTATAAGCGTTTGTGGAAAGAGGGTACTTTGCCCTATGGACACATCCCTATGGCAATTATTAAAATGGGCCAAGACTCAATCTTATCGAATGAGGCTTTATTTAGAATTGGTTCAGATAATATCAAAGCTCATTTTACAGTAGAGGAAAGAACAAATGCTTTAGAAGGATTGAAAGAGGACGTAAATTCTGTTGATCCAGAAGCTAGGGTACTAGAGTTTATCGATCAAAATAAGTTTACTACGATTGACCAACTTTTAGACAAGATGGCCGATCTAAAACCAATCGGTGAAAGAAAGATTGTTTCTCGCTTCTTATTTACGGGTAGTGTAGCACTAGATAAAGAAACCAAACCCGGCAAACCACAAAGCAGAACAGCTTTGGCCTTAGTTGGAAATAAGGATGCATCGTTCTATAAATACATCCATCTACAGACTTTAAACAATATCATCCAAGAAAAAGCAACAGCAAAGATTCCCGCAAGTCACATCATTGGAATCGCTGGAATAGATGTATTGAATCCCGGATTGACTAAACCAAAACATTCGAATTATCCCGATGGCGTAAAAGGTCAACTTATAGGTTTAGTAGAATCACCTGTGCACGCAGCAGATATTTTTCCTGAGATGTACAGTAAGACTTTCTACTTACAGAAAGAAAATAAAGCTGGCAAGCCTACTTCACCTAAGGCTGCGGCTGAACAAGCGGTTGCTCCATCTGGTTTTGTAGCAAGTATTAAAGCATTTAGAGGAGCCAAGATATCTACCAAAATGACTGAACTTCAGAAGTTACTAGGTAAATTAAAATTGGCTTTTCCTAGTGTTACTATTGTAGACAGTGCTCAAGAGTTTGAAAATGCTTTAAATAACCCAGACGTAAAGAAATTTGTAAAGGATGGTGAAGTTGTTTATGGTTTTACTAAGGATGGTAAGGTATACCTAAACCCAGACAAGGCAAATGCAAATACAGCAATCCACGAATTCTCCCACATCTGGATGAATTTCTTAAAGCAGAATAATCCTGCTTTGTTAAAAAAAGGATATGATATTCTTGAGGGTACAGATATACTTAAAAAGAAAATTAAAGAGTTTGGCAATACAGAGTTAGCAAGGGAAGAAGCTATGGCTGAAGCAATTGCTAGCAAAGGAGAAACTCTTATTGAGGCAGGTAAACAGTCTAAGTTTAAGAACTGGTTGAATGCTGTATTCTCCTACGTAAAAGAAAAGTTCAAAGCGTTTGATCAGTATACTCCAGAAGAATTACAAGATATTAACCTAAATCAATTTATCGAGGGTTCTTTAAATGCAATTCTAAGCGGAAAAGAAGTAACTGCTGAAGATATTAAAAACTTTGAGGTTGCATTTTCCAAAGCAACCAAGCCTTTAGATATAACGCAAATTACTCCAGAGTATAATGCTGATATCGCAGCCGGCAAGACTGCTACAGAGGCGATGAAGAACTTGCTTGCTCAAGGTTACTCGTACAATCAGATTGGAAATGAGATAGGTCGTGGTAATATCCAAGAGTCATACAACGCTGCTATTGCCGAGATGGGCAAGGAAGTGGCAGACAGATATTCTGATACTCAAGAAGTACGCTTAAAAGAGATTGAATCTTATTTTGGCGATAATCCCGTACCTGTAGAACAATTGCGGGCAGATTTAATTAATTTGGGTTATGCCGATTTAGAAATCTTTACAGCGATGAATAGAAATCTATTTAGCCAATCTGAGTTGGTTGATGCCTTTGGAAAGACTTATCGCCAAACAGTTCAGACTGCTATTTCAGAATCAAGGTATCCAGCTCAGGATTTGACAGAAGTATCTGAAGATACCCGAAGTATAAAAGTTATGCAATCGGTCTCAGACCTTACTGATAATTTTGTAGACTTCTCCTTTGTCGATGCAAACGTATTAGTAGAGCATATGGTAAACACGCTGAAGAAAACTGGTTTGGTTGAAGCAGCAAATAAATTAGGAGAGGCGTTAAAGAAAAAAGCAGTAGGTAAAACCTTTCTTGAAGAGGGGGTAATATCGGGTTTTGAAAGAGCAGGAGAATATATAGAGGGTGACAATGTTATGAATATCCCACAAACTCTTTTGAATTTTTCAGAGTTGACTAGTATTGCAGGTCGCATCTTAGTTATGGCTCGTTCCGCTAAGAAGGACATGGCAGATTTGATTATTGGTTCGATTGAAAAAGGACCTCTGAAACTTAGCGAGGTCAGCAAGAAAAAAATCAAAGAATTGGTTAATGATTACAATCTCAAGAGCGATATCTTCAACGAATCCCGTCAAACATTCAAGCAAGAAAAAGACGATGCTTCGTTTATTTCAATGCAGAATGCAGAAGCCGATTTGTATCAAGCCGGTGATAAATTAATGGGGCTTTTAGAAAGTTTCAAATTGCGATATTGGAATGATGTTTTGACTTCTGCTTCTACTCGTGCTCTTTTGGCTGTGCAAACAGTAACTGTTTCTGGTTGGGGTAACCTTGAACAAGGTGTTTTTGGTCAGCTTTCATCACCAGTCAGAGCGTCAATAAGCAAAGTTAGCAAAGCTAGTAAAAAGACAAATAGACTTTCTTATGCTGATTTTAAAACGGCTCAATCCATAGCATCTAAAAAAAGTATTGCAGAAACCTGGGCTATTCTTACTAAGGGTAAGTATACTACTCCAGATATGGCACAGAAGTATATGGATGGTATTGCTGATGTAAATGCTCAAAAAGATTATATGGACTCAATTAAGTTTATAACAGATCTAATTGGGGCTCAATCATTTCAGATGATGGGTTCACCGTATACCCATTTGGAGAGTTTTAATGATAAACAAGTAGGATTAACCGAAGAAGAGTTTGCAGCCAATTATGATAAATTGATGTATCAAACGCAAAATGGTGATATAAAATTACTCGATGGTAAATCATACACTGTTGCTAGTACGATGTTCAGAGCAGTAATTGGTACCATTCCTGAGATAACAGGCAGGATGCTTGCGATATCTGGCGATAGAATTGCTTTCCACGGATATAAAACACGTACTCTTATTGATTATATACGTACTGTAGAGCAAGAAGTTAAAGCTGGCAAGAGAGATACAGAACTGCAAAAGTATATCGCTAACGAATTGGGCGGAGTTGTTAAAAATAGTGATATGGAGTTGTTAATTAACTTATCAACCGTATTATCTGATTACAGCGATTTTGGCAAGGAAGAAGCATTAAAACGAGTATTTATGAGCGATAACTTCGCAACCAAATTAATGGGGGGTACTCGTAAATCAATAAAGAAAGGAATTACAAATCAGTATTTTAAATCCTTGACAGCTACTTCTCCAGTTGCCAAAACTTTTTCTACTTTGGGTAAATTTGGATTCCAAGGTTTAGATGTTGCAGTTTGGACCATTTCTCCTTTCACACGTGTTCCTGTTAACGTATTGGCAGCCGGGATGCAAAATACACTTATCCCCGTTTCTCCTTTCTTTGCTATGTATTCTGCCTTAAAACTGAACAAGGTAAATGCGCAGTTTAATAAAAAGTATGGTTCTAATTTGGCTGCAACTTTAAAATCTGATTTTGCACAAGCTCAGTATGAGAAGGCTCGTCAAGAATTATTTGAAGTTAGAAGACAGCACAATTACAATTTGTCTGCTGTGGCTACTTCTGCTGTTATCTCATACATTGTTCTTGAAATGGCACTGAGCGGAGCACTAACGCCTCCAGCAGGACCAGAAGATGAAGATAGAAGAACACAGCTAACTAGATCTGGGTCGAGACCTTCAGAAATTAATTTTAGTTATTTAGCAGACTGGCTTGCTGCTTCTCCTAAAGAAAGAGAAAAGTTGATGGTTACTCGTGGTTGGAAACCAGGAGATTTGGTAGAAGGTTATCAGAACTTTGGTTTAATAGGTCAAACTATGGGTTACTTCTCATCTAATGTTTATCAATTCGGTAAAGAAAAAGCCAAGAAGAATTCTTATTTGGAAAATATGAAACCTACTATCAGTGGAACAACTGCTTTCTTTACTCTTGGCGAATCTTCAATTCAAAATATTAGTGCTTTGCAAAATATTGGTTTGTTTATGGATATTTCAAAAGCAAAAGATCCAAAGAAAGCGGCTGAAAAACTGATTGCAAATATGTTTGCTGCTACGGGTTCTGTAGCTGCTCCGAATGCACTT
>Ga0114960_10001835_pt1 | contig 16906 bp, 9 predicted proteins | sample C_130625_MF_Meta_FD_92637 | JGI IMG/M metagenome (GOLD analysis project Ga0114960, IMG submission 92637) | Freshwater microbial communities from Lake Croche, Canada to study carbon cycling - C_130625_MF_MetaG | ecosystem: Environmental > Aquatic > Freshwater > Lake | place: Lake Croche, Canada... | reverse complement strand
TCCTTTAGTCCAGCTCTTACTGCATAACCTTTACCCCTAGGTTTGTCTTCCAGAATAAGTTTAACGCGGGGATGATTTTGATAACTAAGGACAATATCTCGTGTGCCGTCAGTAGAGTTACTTTCAATTAAAATGATCTCAATATTAACATTAGGCATTTGTTTTGCCGTGATTGCATCAAGCGCTTCTACGATCGTCGCCTTTTCATTGTAGATTGGGACGATGACTGAAAGTTTATTCATTGGTATTCTACATTTGGGATAACTGAGTGTGCCTTCAAGCGCTTAATTATGAGTTATTCTTTATTGCCCTGAAAGTTAATAAGGTGTGTAATTAAGTGAATGACAAATCCCCCATTTAGAGGTATTAAACCCTCAAGTGCACCAGGGTATTCTATAGGCATACACCTACTGCTTACATTCATATGCTTGGTCATTGTCGTACTCAGGTTACCTGATCGAATACTAAATGCCCAATTTTATGCTGAAGACTGTTTCTTCTTTGAACAAGCCATACGCTACGGCTGGCATACTTTAATTACGCCCTTTGGCGGGTATCTGCTTACTGTTCAGCGTTTGATTACATTACTGGGTACACAGGTGAAACCGCTTTATGTGCCGCTTTTATTTAATGGGCTAACCTTAGTAGTGCTTTTTACGGTTCTATTTAGACTTTTATCAAGTCGTGTAAAATTAACCTATAAGCCACTTCTTGCCCTAGCTCTCGTCGCTTATCCGCACCCTGAAGATTTGTTTTTAACGATGGAGAATACGATGTGGGTACTTTCCTTAGTTCTTTTGATTATGCTCTTTAGTGATGATCCTAAGACTATTTGGGAGTCTCTCGGCGATTACGTATTTATTATACTTTCTGGGCTTACAGGCGTTTTCTCATTTTTATTTGTACCTCTTTTTATATTTAAAGCCTATTTAAGAAGGAGTAAGAAAAGTATCATAAGTGCTATCCTTGTTGGTTTAACAGCAGTTACTCAAGTTTACTTTATTATCACAGCACCTAAAGTGCAGGCACTTGATTTATCTCCTGTAGAATTTGGCTACATACCTGCGATTTTTGGATACCGATTTGTCATGCATTTATTAGGCGGAATTAAGTTTATTCCACTTTCTGTAGGAACGTTAACTGCAATTGGAGTCTTATCCTGTATCGGGATTGCAGTGTTAGTATTTATGAAGGGACTTAATTTTAAGGAACGCATGATGCGTCTAATACTCGCCTTTGTGATTGGAATCACTGCAGCTGCATCTCTTTTTAGGCTCAAGCATTCGCTGCCAATGCTTGTTTCTGAAGAACCTTTAGCGCGCTATATGTTCTTACCTCAAGTAGCACTGATCTGGCTTATAGCTCAGGAATTGTCATTTCCTGGGTTAAGACGCAGAATAGGTATTATATTCTTCACTCTGTTTTTTATCACATCACTTACCTATTTTAAGAAAGAGCCTTTGAAGGATATGCACTGGAAAGAAACCTCTAAGAAAGTGATAGCTGGAAGCTATTACGATATCTTAATAAACCCTGTAGGCTGGCACTTTAGATCCGAGAATTCTGGTCTTTAGTAAAGATAAGTCCAAGCGTTGTAAGTAGCAGTACAGCTATTGCTGTAAGAGATAGGATAACGCAAAGCGTGAAATTTTTAGGTCTATAGGAAATCGAAATCGTATGCTCCCCTGCACTGACTAAGACAGCTTGGTAAATATGATTAATGCGGAAGACTTTAGTTGGATAGCCATCAAGGGTAGCGTGAGGGTAGCCAGGCCAGTAGACTTCATTTAACACAGCAACTCCTGCGTCTGGTACGATAAAATGAAAGGTCGTTGAGTTTTCAGTTAAGACGTAGCTCTTAGCGGGAGAGTAGGTGCGTTTTGCCGGATTTTTTCCCAAGAAAGCGTTTAGGCCTGGAGAGGCTTGAAGATCGATTGCATCAACTGCAGCGAAAGGTACATGAGAACTTGTCTTAAGCTTTGTTATTAAGTCTTGAGCGTTTGAATAAGTGCTTACTTGGTCTGTAAAGAATGCACGTGGCCAAACAGATGGACTTTCATATACGTCAAGATCTGCTGGCATATCGAATTTAAGTACCTTGCTTAAAGCGCCTTGGTTACTACGTAAATCCAGATAGTAACGTACGTTTAAGAAATCAAGAAAGGGCTTTACTTCAGTAAGCCGTGATTTCTCGAGATATACTCTCCAGTCCCACTGATGACTTAGAGCTGCAGCACTGGTGAGTTCACGGTACCTTGGATTAATAAGGGCATCAGGTGCATTAATTCCTTCAACGCCTAGGTAAGTACTCCAACCTGACCATAGATTACCTTCAAAACCAATAGCTCTACTTGGGAATGCATACTGTTCACCTTGGACTTTAGCGACTGCGATAGAAGGTGCCTTAAAATTTTGTCTGTGGGACGGTTGGACTGTATAATCTTCAAATCCAAAGTGAGTGAATTGAGTGAACCTACCTAAGAGAATAATCCATAAAAAGCTGATGAGGAGCAGCGGCGTTGCGGTAAGTGCTCTGCGTTTGAGAACATAGTGTAAAAGAAAGCCTAAACCTATGAGTGCTGCTAAGCCTAAGTACAGTGAGTAATTAATTAGAGAACTAATGTCAGTTGGGGTATGAGACGAGCTCCCATGGAAGTAGCTTAAGTATAAGAAAAGTAGACCAAATAAAAGCACTGTTGAAATAATCAGATCAGTTAAGCCTTCCTTGGTTTTAAGGCGGCTAAACGCAGTCTTAAAGCCAAGACCAGCCATTAAGCTAGCAGTGATAATTAATACACAGCTGAAGGTATTGCCAATATGACCAATATTTTTAACAAAGGGGATACTTTCAATTAAGCCTGGAGAAATAAATCCGAAAGCAAGACTCAGTGGAATTAAGCTAAAGATAAAAAGAGCAACATGCGTTTTTTTCTGCAGCTGGATATACAGAGTGCTGAAGAAATACACTACGCCTAATAAGAAGATTAAGTTAAGCGATGGATTAGTGACTGTATCACTAGCTACCAGTGGCCTGTAGAAAAGTTCATCAAAGAAACCAATCAGTGCATTGATTGGAATTTGAGCTGCAGGAGGATGATCGTACTGGGTGTAGGAGAGTTTAAGCGTCGTTAGAAACGAATACCACAAAGGTGAACTAAGAACAATAAAGAGGACTTCATATGCAAAGATTTGAAGAGCCATTCTTAATTTGAAAGCGGCAGAATTTTCAGAACATATAAGTAGTAAGAAACCTAAGACATTTACACTAATAAGCAGCATGTAGGCTTCCTTGACTGTACCACTTGAGAGTAAGGCTAGATTAGCGAGGACTAAGGCAAGTCCTAGTAACGCCGTTCTTTTCTTTGTAAGCGATTTCCCTAGTAAGATTAGCCATAGTAACGGCCAGGGAGCGTAGCAGAGACTAAAAAATGCAGGGTGATTTACCCGGAATATAAAAAAGCCAATAAAAGGACTGATCAGTGCAATGACGGCAGCTGCAGCAAACGATTCACTTAAGTTAAAAACACACAGTGCTAGGCCTAGACTAAAAAGGCATTTAGCTAAGACGTATTTAAAATCCCAGGCCCAGGCTGCACCTTGAGAGAGGATCACAAATAAATGCAGTGGGTCACCAAACATGGACTGACCCTGACCTAACAGAGGTGAGCCTGCTGAATTATAACGACTCCAAAGCGGGAATTCATGGTCACGGATTAAAGAACGATACTGAAGTGCGGAGAAAGGCACGTGCTGCCACATGACTGCCCCTATATCTGAACCTTTTAAATCTGCTGTGTCTGAGCGGGATGTGCCAGGGAGAGTTGGGAATTCATCGTAGAGTAAGAATGTGCCGTAGTTAGGAGAGACGAAGCTTCTTCCCTGGAATACTACCGGGAATACACTGATCAGTGTTGCTATAACTGAAATTAGGCAAAGGGCCTTAAGGGGATTAGCTGTAGCGTAGCTCACCATCTTTCTAAAGTGTGGGGCAAGAAAGCTGAGCACTAGGCTTAAGGCTGATAGACTTAAGAAAATTAAAAAAGTATTTCGTATGGTATCAAAGGCTAGGATGATAGCAGAAAGGTGTAAGGTGATTGGTTCACTTAGTTCAATACAGAGCTGGGGGTCACTTGCTCCAGAGGTCGTTTTTACTACTAAACCGTCGTCCGTTGACTTAAGGGATTGAATTTGATTTGTTCCCTTTAAGCTATTAGTTCCAAGAATGTACAGTAAGTAGCCGTGGTATTCGTTGATCGTAAGATCACTGATTGTTATCTCTCCCTGCCTATCAATTGGATCGAGTCTAAAGTGATCGTACTTTCCAGGAGGTAAACTTAAGCGGTAGTGATGAACTTTATTATCAGCTATAAGACTAACCGTTGATGAATCAATTTCACGGTACCCACTGCCTGTATCGTAATACAGTTGGATATGTCCTGGACTTAAAGTTTTAAGTTCTACATCAACAGCAAAGCGGTTTGAAACACGTCTTGCTTCCGGTAAAAAAAATACGGATAAACAAAAACTTACTACTATTAGTGTGAGGGTGAAAGGGGTGGTAAAGAGTTTCACAGCACAAATGAGTATAGCATTAGACGTTAAGTTTTATAAACTGCGTTAGCTCATCATTCAAAGGCTTAAGCCTAGGTGGATAAGCTAATGCAAAATCTTCTGAATCAAGCGATAAGTTTGGATTATACGCAGGATCTTCTAAGAGGGAATCACCCCAGGCCTGAGTAATGGCTTCAATTTCTTTTTGGAAGCGTCTTACTTTTTCTGGAGTGTTTTCGTGACCCCGACTTGCCGATTCGTGATGAATTAATTCTGCAAAAGGCGTGTAGAGATTGCGGTACCCTAGGGTCTGTACTTTAAGACAGAAGTCTACGTCGTTAAAGGCAACGGAGAGTTCTTTTTCATTAAAGCCTTTAGCCTCATTAAAGATTGATTTTCTTATGACCAAGCAAGCAGCTGTTACTGCACTGACATTATGCACTAAGTGAGGCCTAAATTGAGGAGTTCCTGGGTTTTGTTTGCCAAAGCCTTTGAAGGCATGCCCAGCTACGCCGCCAAGTCCTGTGATGACTCCAGCATGCTGTAAAGTCATGTCTGGGTAGTAAAGCTTTGTGCCGACTGCGCCAATTTCTGGACGGATAGCTTGAGCGACTAATTCATCAAGCCAGGATGGCTCAAGAATTTCTATGTCGTTATTAAGAAGACATAGGATTTCACCTTTAGCTTCTTTAACAGCAAAATTAGTGATCGCTGAGTAATTAAATTCAGCATCGTACAGTAACACTTGTACACCACTTGCTTCGAGTTCTTTGAAAAATGCCAGAGCACTCGCATCGTCGGAGCGATTATCTACTAAGATGATCTCATAATTTTTATATGCAGTACGTGCAAATATAGACGCTGTGCAAACGCGTACCAATTGCTCGGCGTTACGCGTAGGAATGATAATCGAAACAAGAGGTGCAGGCTTTGGTTGAGTATAGCGCACTCTCCAGTGGCCTCCTACTGTTTGCTTAAGTTCTACAGAAAGACCTAAGCGTTCAAAATGTTCGGTGAGGCCTTTATAGGCTGCTTCAGTTGCGTAGTTCTTCTCACCTAACTGTAACGCAGTTGAGCCGTCACTAGCTCTCCAGTGATACAGTACGCGTGGAATGTGACAGATCTTATCTTTAGAGATGTGCTCAGACAGTCTAAGCATAAGATCCCAGTCCTGACTGCCTTCGAAACCTTTTCTTAAGCCACCTAAGGATTTTAAAGTTTGAGTTCTTAAAATACAGAGATGCGATATGTAATTTTGAGCTGTGAGTAAATCAGGATTCCAGTCGGGCTTAAAATGAGGATCAAAACGGAAGTTCTGGTCATCAATTTTATCTTCGTCGGTGTAGATGAGTTCCAGCGCTTTATTCTTATTTAACTGTAAGGCGATAGCACTGAGTGCATGGACTGCTAATTCATCGTCATGATCAAACAGGGCTGTGAATTCTCCTGTTGCTAGGGACAGAGCTGTATTACTGGCTTCTGAGATATGTCCATTCTTCGTTCTGAAAATGGCTTTGATACGGCTATCGGATTTAACCGCGTCTTTTAATATTTCTAGTGTTGAATTCTGAGTGGAGGCATCATCAGCAAGGCAGAGTTCCCAGTTTGAGTAGGTCTGATTTTTTACTGACTGAATTGCTTTATTAAGCCAGCGGTCACTTGGATTGTAGACTGGCATTAAAATAGAAATCAGTGGTTTATAAGGTAACTGATCTGATGTATGAGCGATAGCACGTAAAGCCTCCATACTTAAGGTGTCCTGGGTTTTAACCCAGTGCTCGTAAGATCCAACTGCTTCAGAAAGACGTGCGGGGTCTAATGATATTTTTAAGAAAGAAACCCATGTTTCTTCATCAAAAGATACTTCAAGCGATACGGATTTATCTCCTTCAAGGGTTAAGGCATCGATTTTGAAACCGCTTTGTGCGCAGTGAGGGAATTCAGCAAATGATCTAAGAAGATCTGGGCGACTTAAGTTGTAGAAGCCTGCATAAATGCGGCCGCCGATCTGGGCCCTAATTGCTAAGATGGGAGTAAATGTTTCACTAAAGCACCAACCTCTAATAGTAACTTCTGGAATTTGGCGTAGCCAACTGCGTGGTGAGTCCAGATAATACTTAAACGTGTGTACTATAGGTTTATTATTTTGGGAAATTTCTTCAGCTACTTTTTTTTTGTCTAACAGTAGTCGCCTAATCGAACGTAGAGGTGCGGTAATCTTCCAAGAAAACGATTCGTTAAGTCGTTTTATTTTATCGTTTTTAATCTCAAGGGTATACTGAAGTTCGTTTAATTTATGGCTTAGTTCACGTATCTGATATGAATCTTTTTTTCTCTGCTCGCGAGATGCATCCGATAAAATTTTAACTTGAGCAGCATTTGCTTCAGCTGCTGTTTTTGCCAAGAAGAGATTTGCTTTTCGAATTCTGTCCTGAATGTGCCACTCTTTAATTTCTGCTTCGTGAGATGCAACTGTAACAGAAAGAATATTCTCTGCTTTTTGCCGAGCAATTTCTGTTTGCTCAATGTTGATGCGTGCTGCGTCACGTTCGGCTTCCACTTGGCCTAATCGTGGATTACGAATGACTCCTATAAGGTGAGGCCAGAGTTTTTGTAATGCAGGACTTAATGTAGTAAGTAGAGGCTTCAGTGCTGCGGTGGCACTTGCAAGCTCTGTATGACTGCGCGCGTGGCTTACTTGAGCTAAACGATAATCAAAGAGAACTTCAGGGACAGTAACTAACCCCTTACCACTGAGGAGTAAATTGAGTAAAAACTGCCAGTCTTCACTGGCTTCTTTATTAGCTATTGGAAAACCACCGAGCTCAGTGAACGTATTTTTAGAGATAATGAAATTAGTATCTCCTAAGCTATTTTCGATGAAACCTAACTCTAAGCATCCTCCAATTGGAGTAAAAATATAACCTGGATCAATTGCTGACCTTGGATCTGTTTTCTCACGGAACGCTTCGAATGCACAAGTGACGCAATCAGCTCCACTATGACTTAGGGCCTGAGTAAAGGTCTCAATCATGTCCTTGTGAAATACATTATCACAATCGCAGAAGATCAATACTTCGGACTTTGCTTCACTGGCTGCTTTATTGCGTGCTGCAGCAGGACCTGCGTTAGGCTGTGTGATAAACTTCCACCCTTCAGCTTTGTAGGTTGCTTCAGCTTGAGCGAATGCAGCTAAGGCTTCTTTTGAAGTTGAGCCATCATTAACGACTATGACTTCACTAGGTGAAACAGACTGGCTTACTAAACTCTCTAGTGCTTTAAGTAAAAACTTTGGCTGTTCGTAGTAAGGTAAACATATAGTAACTGTACTTAGTTTAGATTTGTCTGTTTTAAGTGCCGCCGAAGAAGAGGCGCTATTTGAGATGACTGCATCTCTAGGAATACTTGTCGTCCAGGAGAGCTTATTTGCTTTAATTTCACTTAAGGCGGATCCAAGGTGTTTAAGTCCATCCAGTGTTGTGCAAAAAAGTGTATTTGATTCCTTAAAGGCTTGTTCTTCGAGGTAGTCACTTGCGATATCTTCTCTGCCGAGGGTAGGAAATAGGCCGCTAAGTTGACGCTGATAGGGACGGGTATATTCAAAAAGAATACCAATATGTTTTGGAGTCCAAAGTAAACCGCAGCTGCGTGCTGAAGTAATAACTGCAAGAGGTGTAGTATCACCAATTGCCCATACTGAATCTGCCTTCCACGTTTTTAGAAATGACGCGACTTTGTAACCTGTACGAAGTCCTGAGATTGCAGGTAATTGGGGTCTTGTAAATTGGCCAGCCACATGGTCTAAAATTCTGTGAGAAATTCCGAGTACTGTAGCATAGGCACTAGCTTCAGTACTTTGTTCTATATTAAGACTCGAGGTCTCTAAAATAAGCACTTCGTGCTTTTCGGCTACTAGGGCTTTTGCAAATGTCCAGCTACGTTCCGCCAAAGACGAAGGGGGTGCGTCTTTACAAGTAACTAAGTTTGTGACGAGTAGACAAATGCGACTCATGTAGCTGTATAGCTTGATCAGTCTTTGGCTTCTTTGGAAGCCAAACCAGTCGTGTATTACCCAGATAAATAGGTCTTATTTAGCTCTGAGAGGAGGATAGCCTAGCGATCTCGGCCTCCATAAGCTTAATAATGGCTAAGCGCTCTTCACACTCTTTGGCTAGATTAGCAATCATAGCCTCTTTTTGAAGTAGCGCGGTAGCCTGGGTCTTTAAGTCTTCAACTCGTTCTGCGTTGGCTTCATGCAGGGAAAGTATTGAGGCATCCTTTTGTTCAATCTCATCCAATAAATGAGTAATCTCATTTTGTTTGAGCTGATTATCGCTATGCAGGCTCTTAATGAGTTTATCCTTACTTTCAGAATGCTGGGTTTGGGACTTAATTTCTAAGTCCATAGCATCTGCTGCTCGCTTGATGAGCTCAATCTCAAGGTCTTTTTCTTTTAGGGTTTTGTCTTGGCCTACAAGAGCTTCAGTTAGCTCTTTATTGGCCTTGTGATGCATCTGGATTGCCTTGTCTTTTTCAGCAGCTAGTGCTGCCGTTTTAATTAAGGTCACTTCTCTTTTTAGATGCTCACCTGTACTTATTTTGTATAGCTCTGAGGCATTCGTTAATACGTGTGGCAAAGAAATAAGGGAATCTGGGAGTGCTCTTACTTCGTTTAAGTTAGAATCTTTAGTTTCTAAAAGTATGTCGATTGATTCAATGACACTTTCTTTACTTACCGCTTTAATGCACGGAGCATCTTTAAATGGACAATCCCAATTGCAGCTGTAGCAAGGCAGAGGAATATGTAAAGCGATTGATCTCTTAGCTGCTGGTTTGAAGCGTGGCCAAGTTCCACCACCAAAAATACCGAGCACAGGTTTTTTGCACGCTGCTGCAAGGTGCATAGGCCCTGTATCATTACCAAAATAAAATAAACTCTGATTAATTAATGCTGTTAGCAGTGGAAGATCTTCATCTGAGCCGAGCCAAAATACAGTTTCTTTGGAGCTGAGCTTAGCTTTAAGTAAAGCCATCGCCTCTGATTCTGAGGTATGGCCAATAACGAGCGTTCTAATCTTACGATTGGTTTCGAGGTGACTAATTGTGTAGGCGTAGTTTTCAGTTGGCCAATTTTTGATTGCTACATTGGCTGATCCAGCTGATGCACATACAGCAAATTGAGATCCCTCAAGTCCTAGTTTCTTTAAGAGACTTTTCGCTTGGGTATTTAAGGCTTCAGGTAAATCAAATTCAGGAGCAGTAGTAGCTGTTGACTTCTTTGTTAAGTATCGAACGATACCGTAACTTTTTTGCCAGTCTTGTTCACTGGTTTCTTCGGGCGCTATTTCTTTGTAGGTAACACATGCTTCTTTACCAAATGCCCACATAAATTGTTCAGTCCAGTAAGGATCATGCTCTGCAGTCTTGAAGGCGACATGACGAGCATTAGGAGCTACGCTTGATATGATAGAATCTAGCCAAGACCTCTTTGAGCATGCTGCAACGACTAGGTCCGGTGCTAATGTTTTGACGATATCTGTAATGTCTGAAACCTCAGGCTTAACATCGAAAGGGTTACTTTTCCAAGGATCGAAGGTTATAGCAATCCAGTTTATCTTAGGACTAAATAGATCCTTTAAACTTAAATGCTTTTTTTGGATTATAACTGAAATTTTAGTTTCAGGCCATAACTGCTGAAATGCATTTAGTACTGGAGTAAATAGCACCAAGTCTCCCATCGCATCCGGGCGAATAAAAAGAAGAGATTTTACAGGAGGTGTACTCAACAAGGGGAAGGGTTTAGATAACGATTAGATAATAAAAACTTAATAGGATAAACAAAATTTATAGATCCTAAGTCGGGCTTATAGTTTCTTAATTTATGACGCTTAAATCGTTAGGAGGTGACATATGCGCAAGTTTATTTGCGTACTCCTGATTTATACCACCTGCGCAGCAGGATGCTTTCAATTTGAGCTCTACGCATACTATCGACCATTTCTTCTCGTTTTGGGACACGGCCTAAGCTTCGTTCACGCAGGCGATTCATTTCTGGTACACCACGTTCATCCATTTGAGCTTGGCTCTTTTGTGAGGAATGAATTCTGAATTGGCCTAGGAAATAGGGGATACGTTTGAAGTGTGCTTTAGCATCACGGAAGCGCAGAATTAAGTCCCAATCTAGCGCAAAATGAAATGTTGGGTCTATGCCTCCTACTTTATCCCAGATGCGTTTTCTCCAAAAAAGCGTTTCTTGGGGAATTAAGTCTTGGAGATTTAAATCATCACAACTTGGTCTTGGAGTAAACCAGCGGCCAACTTCTAAGCCTCTTTCATCAATGATTACTCTATGGCCATAAATTGCATCTACTTCGGGGTGTTCTGCAAAATATTCTGCTACAAAGCGCAGTGCTCCAGGCATAAACAGATCATCGGAATTAAGGTATGCCATGATATCGTTATCGCCGCATTCGGTGTAAGAGAAGCCATTAACGATTGCATCAGCTTGGCCTTTGTCTTTTTCACTCACACCACGTTTAAGACGTGGCAAATATGCTTTAATCAATTCTGCACTTCCGTCTTTTGATCCACCGTCTTGAACAATGTAGTCTACGTGAACTCCTTCGTTATTTAAAACGCTCTGCATCGTAGCCTCAAGAAAAGCGACTTGATGATACGAGGGAGTGACTACGGTTATTTTAGGTAGAGAATTTAGAGCTAGTTTAGACTTAGGAAAGACTTCGGGTACAACAGGTATAGGTGCATAATGAGAGCTCAGGCGTAAGGGATGCTCTCCTTCTTCATGCTCAAGTTTTGAATACACATACTCTTTTTCTGCTGAATTTAGGAAAATCCATGCCTTCGGATGCGCTGTTTTTACTAGTAGATGAAAGATCGAGTAGCGCAGTGGAAAAAGAAGAAAATTAATTATACTTGAGTTTATTTCAATATTTCTGAATGCAACCCAATCGTAATCACTGCCTTTTGCTTCAAGGTACAAGTGCGTAAGGCCTGGAAAAATAATTACATTAAAATAAAATCCAGACTGACGTGTTGAAGGCGGCTCTTTGAACAAAGAATGCACATCCTCACGTACGATACCCACTTTTGCATTAATAGTTCTAAAGCCAGTACGAGCACGGATATGAGTAATTTCACGACCTTCCATCTGATAGCACCAGCCGCGGATACTTAAGCCTGCTGATTTTACTTTCATGGTGCGGGGTTCGTCGATCCAAGATCTAAAGCGTGTACTATAACGGTAAGGCAGTTGATCTTTATTTATCCCTAACTTTACACACATGTAATCTTGTTCATGCGGGTAGAGAATATCCCAAGAGCCATAATGACCTAATTTGTAATATAATTTAAACCAGGCGTTCCTGATGGAGTACATCAGCGAATCCGTAGTTCTGACCTCAAGTTTTAAAATTCTAAATAAAGTCCAATCAAATCCGTCGCCGCATGCTTCGATATACAGGTGGTTTAGACCCAAAGGAAGTGTGAGAAGTAGCATGAATCCTGATTTGAGGCAGGATTGAGGTTCTTTGTATTCTTTTAATACATCAGGACGAGTAATGCCTACTTGGCCATAGATAGTGCGTAAGCCTACGCGAACTCTTACATCGGTTACTGTTTTGCCTTCGAGGTGGTAGCACCAGCCTCTGACTTCAGTGATGGGAGAGGTGGTTGCTTGATCAAAGGGTTCATCGATCCAGCACCTCAGGTAGGGTTTATAATTTAAGGGATAGAAGCGTTTACTAACATCAAAATGGGATTCGAGATAGCATTGAATTTCAGGAGTGAGCGTTTCCCAGGCTCCAGCATGACCCAAGTAGAGGTAAGTTTTAAAGCGAGCGATCTGGAAGGGTAAGAGTAGATAATTAAGAACACTCACATTAACTGTCTTTATATGAAAGACAGTCCAATCAAACCCTTCACCTTTGATTTCAAGAAAGACGTTGTGCTTACCAGGGGGTAGCTTAAAGCTAAAGCAAAAGCCCGAGTGAGCTGACGATATAGGCTCTTTATAAGCATCCAGTACGTCAGTTCGTAAAATATTACAGCTACCTGGTATGGTTCTAAAGTTAACGCGTGCGCGTATTCCTGTAATCTCACGCCCTGTTAAGTCGTAACACCAACCACGTAAACCTATGGCTGCTGAAGGAGAAGATGTTTTTGTTGGAGCGTCGATCCAATATCTAAAATGGTCATCAAAATTTAACGCGTAATCTTTGTATTTATCCTGTAATTTGAGAGTGACGTATTCGTATTCTTCAGGATTTAAATGAATCCACCCTGAGATATGGCCAAAGAAGGCATGGATCCAAAACCGTACCATGCGAAAGGAGAATAGAAATAGTTTTAGATAGGTTGTATCAAATTGGATTTCTTTAAATGTGATCCAATCAAAGGCTTCTCCCTTAGCTTCAAGATAGACACGGTTGTGGTCTGAGGTAAGACGAACTGGAATAGAAAATCCAGAATGGATTGCCTCGTCACTCTCGGGATGAGCGCGTTTTACGTCATTACGTAAAATACCGTATTTTGCTTCAGTGATTATATTGCCTACACGAGCTCTGATGTGGGTTATTTTTAAACCCGACTTTTCAAAGCACCATCCAAGGATTCCTATGCCTGGAGAGCCAAACGCTTTTCCTGTTGGAGCATCTATCCAGAAGTGAAACTCAGGCTTAGGGATAGAGGATGCCATGCTTAAACTCAGGTCACAGGCTTAGAGCTTAAAGCCTGCGTCTTTAGCGTCCTTTGCAAACATTTGAACTGTATCAAGAGATACTGCGCCTAATTCCATACTAAGCATCTTAGCTGCTTTAGCTAAGATGTCGTGAGGAATAGTAATGATTGCGCAGCCACAGGCTTCTGCTTGAAGAATGTTTAAAACTTCACGTGTACTTGCCCAGAGTAGTTCTGCTTTAGGTTGACCCTTAATTAAGGTCAGATACCTAGTCATTAAAGGTACAGGATCAATTCCAGTATCAGCAATACGACCTGCAAAGACTGAAACAACGGAGGCAACAGCAGGATTAAGTGCTTCAGCAACACTGCGCACTTGTGTTTCTGTGAAAAGGGCTGTGACGTTTAATTTTACTCCTTCTTTACCTAATTCTTTAATTAGAGGTAGTGAGGATTCCCCACGTGAATTAGTGATTGGAATCTTGGTATAAACGTTGGCTGCCCAAGAATTAATCTTTAATGCCTGACGTTTCATTTCTGGGAATTCGTCTGTGAAGACTTCTAAAGAAATTGGTTTTGCAGTGACGGTTTGTAAAATGTCTTTCGCAAATGCTTCGTAATCATGAATCCCAGCTTTTTTCATCAAGGTAGGATTTGTGGTCAACCCCTTTATGTAAGGCTTTGCGTAAAGATCTAAAATGCCTGCTTTATCTGCACCATCTGCATACAGTTGAATCTTTAAATCGCTAAGTGTTTTCATGATATTGTATTAAGTAAGGGTTAATTAGGAAAGTGGCAAAAAAGCGTACTACCTGCAACGGTATTCCAGCAGGTTAAACGGCCCATTTAAGCTAAGGAACTTGCCTTAAGAATTGTTGAAACGGCGTCCTTAAAACTAGAAACCGTAAAGTCTGGCTTAGCACGAAGGACTTCATCGTAACTAAAATCGATAAATACCGTTTTGACACCTGCTCTTTTGCCGCAATCCACATCTCTCCAGCGGTCTCCAACCATCCATGAGCCTCTTAGATCTATACCGAGTGCTTTTGCAGCATCAAGCAGCATGCCAGGTTCTGGTTTACGCCTATGGGCTGGCTCTTTTCCTGAATCGTATGCCACTTCTATCAGGTCAATGGATGGGACCAGTTTAAGTAATTCAGCATGCATTGCTTCGACTGTTGCTTGAGGCATATCTCCACGGCCAACGTCAGGTTGGTTTGTTGCAACAACAAGCAAAAAACCTGCTTTTTTTAAAGCTTCACAACTTTCAATGACGTTAGGGAAGAGCGTGAAATCTTTTAGTTCACGCGGAGCATAAGGTTTGCCGTCCCTCATTACTTGGACGTTTAAAGTGCCGTCTCTATCTAGGAATACAGCAGGCTTAAGCACTGTTATTTTTGTACGACCGATTCCCACTTTGTCTGATTTATTTTTAAATCAGGATGAGAAACAAATAAATGCCAGACGACCGCTTGAAAAGCTTCTGAGTGAGGTGTGATATTGTTTGGGTTTACGGTAGGAACAATAACGCACGCATTGGCTACTTTTGCAGTAAATCCACCATCTTTACCAACAATACCAATGATATGTGCACCGACTTCTTTAGCGAGCTGCAGTGCTGAAACTAAATTTGGGGAGACGTTCTTTTCAATATTTCCACCACCGACTGATAAGATAAGTAGTAAGTCTTTTGCGTTTAAGCGGCTACCTTTCAGCCATTCAACAAATACGCTGGCCCAACCTTCATCGTTAGTGCGTGCAGTGAGTTCTGAGACATTATCCGTAGGAGCATAGGCTTCTAGACCGCCAATCTTACGGAAATCATTTACCGCGTGAGAAGCATTTGCAGCACTACCACCAACTCCAAGAATAAAGAGACGTCCGCCGCGTGCACGTGCTGCGACTAATTCATTAACGCAAGCTTCACAGGCCTGTGTATCGAGTTTTGAAACAATCTCTGAGGTTTCTTTAAGATGTTGGATAGCGTAAGACATATAAATTTACAGATGACCCTAGCTTGAAAATTAGTTTCGGTAAAGCACTCAAATCTTAATAAATTTTTATATACACTAAACTTCTTTACGCCTTAAAAGCGTATTAAGTTCAGCTAATCCTTCAGGTGATCCAATCTCGTAAAACCTCTCCCTCATTTCATAACCGCAGAGTTCTTTCTGAGATACGAGTGATTTTTGCACCTCGGCTAAATCAACAACTTCTGTTTTGCTATAGCCTTCAAAGGCTGAGGCCTTGAATAGACCTAAGCCGTAGTCGATATGCTTCATTTCAGGAAGCTTAACTTTTTTATCGTAAACTTTGATTTCGCCGTTTTGAAACCAGACGTTACTTGAATCGTAGAGACCTTTATTTTCAAAGACTGTCATTAAGCCTTTTTTCCCTGAGGCTAAAAAGTGGTCTCCAATTTTACGATAATCGATCGGTAGATAACTATCTCCGTAAAGTACGTAAAAGGAATCGCCTAATAGAGGCATCGCTTGAATGAGGGCTCCCGCTGTTCCGAGTAGCTTAGTTCCATCAAAGGAGTACTTAATATCTACGCCGTAGGCTGAGCCATCTTTATAGAGATCTACAATTTGTTCTCCTAGGTAACCTACGCATAGAACAATCCGAGTTAACCCTGCTGCTTTAAGAAGTTTTAGTTGGTGCGAGAAAAAAGGTTCTCCAGCGACCTCTACTAAGAGTTTAGGAATCTTTGCTGTGATCGGTCTAAGACGAGTTGCTAGCCCTCCAGCTAAGAGAGCAACGGGGAGTGCTGATGTGTGTGCGGATTGCCCCATAGCTTAATTTTGCGCGATAACTTTCGTTCCTTCGAAATCAAACCTAAACCGTACTTCTTGAAGTCCTTTTTCACGCATTGCGTGACGCAGTTTACGTTTGTCTGCTGCGTAGAACATGAGGAATCCACCGCCACCTGCACCGATTAATTTTCCGCCGAGTGCACCGTTAGACATTGCGTGATCATACCAGTCATTGATGTGGGCATTACTCATACCTGCACTGCGTGCTTTCTTTCTTTGCCAATGTACATCCATAAGCCTTGCAAATTCGTCAAGATTGCCTGACTCAAGACAATCCAGCGACTTGTAGCCAAGCTCTTTTGTGAAATGTAAATTATCCAATATTGCTTGATCGTTCTTTTTTGAGCGATCGTTTTGATCTTTTAGAATTCCTGAGGCACTACGCGAATAGCCTGTGAAGAATAAAAGTAAATTATCCTCTAGGTTAAAGTGTGTCTCTTCAGAAATTTTAACAGGATGGTATTCAACGCGGCCATCTTTATGAAACGTGAAAGCGGTGATACCACCCACTGCAGCAATATACTGATCTTGTTTACCGATTGGTTCACCGAGTTTTTCAAGTTCGATATGGCAGGCCTGCTCCGCTAATTCAGCTGGAGAAATAGGATTTTTTTTATAGGTATGAAGCGCTTTGAGTAAAGCAGTTGTAAAACTTCCTGATGAACCTAAACCAGTACCTCCTGGAATGTCTGCCATCGATGTGAGTTCGAGATAAGGCTCTATAACACCAGTTATTTTGAGTGCTTCTCTAACTATAGGGTGCTCAATTTCATCAACTGTATTTACACGCTCAAGTTTGGAATATTTGATGATGATTTCTTTTTGGAACGTTTTGTGGTGCGTTA
>Ga0114960_10001833_pt1 | contig 16913 bp, 23 predicted proteins | sample C_130625_MF_Meta_FD_92637 | JGI IMG/M metagenome (GOLD analysis project Ga0114960, IMG submission 92637) | Freshwater microbial communities from Lake Croche, Canada to study carbon cycling - C_130625_MF_MetaG | ecosystem: Environmental > Aquatic > Freshwater > Lake | place: Lake Croche, Canada... | reverse complement strand
TGCAATTTTTACGATTGTCTGGACTGCTATCCGTATTTGGGAAACCAAAACAGTACAGGGATGGTTAGGCAACAAGAAAGCTAAAGATGCCGTCGACGAGTAAAAAGCAACATAATTTCATGGCAGCGGTGGCCCACAATCCATCATTTGCTAAGAAGGTAGGAGTTCCACAATCCGTGGGCAAAGAGTTCAACAATGCCGATAAAGGCAAAACTTTTAAACAAGGTGGCGATATGAAAAAGATGTCAATGGGTGGCTCCACAAAAGCTTCAGGTATGGGCGCTGTAAAAACTGCAGCTCCTAGCCGTGATGGTATTGCTTCTAAAGGCAAGACCAAAGGTACTATGATTAAGATGGCTGGCAATTCAATCGGTACTGGCCCCGCTATGAAAAAAGGCGGCATGGCTAAGAAGAAAATGGCTTACGGCGGTAAGTGCTAATTTAAGGAATCGCCATGAAAAAAGTTAAACGCTATTTTGCGGGTGATGATGTAGAAGAACAAGCAAACGCTTCTGCTGAATCTCAAGACACTGCTAAATCTATGGGCGCTGGCCCTAAGAATGAGGAAACTCCTAAAGCAGCTTCTAAGCCCCGCATTGTTTCTAAAAAGGAACTAGAAGCGTCTGGCTTGAGCTTGCGCGATTATCTTAATAAAGAGCGTGGGTTGACTCGTCGTAAAGAGAAAGATCCCACAGCTGGTGAAGCACGCGATAAGGCGGCGCAAGAAGCCGCGGATGCTATTGATCCCGGTCGTGAAACAAGAGGCGCTCGTTACACACCGCCTTACAGCGCCCCTAAGCAGACCACACAAAAGGTTTCCCCTAAAGTGTTTATGCCCCAGCGCCCAGATAACAGCTTTCCCGGTGCTAAATTTAAATCTGGCGGTTCTGTTTCTTCCGCTTCTAAGCGCGCTGATGGTATTGCTCAGCGTGGTAAGACACGCGGTACTATGGTCATGTGTGGTGGCGGAATGGCTAAAAGGAAATAATCATGCTGGCATCCCGTGGTATGGGCGATATTAACCCTTCTAAAATGCCGGGCGCTAAAACAAAAGCGCGACGGGATAACACTGATTTTACGCAGTACGCTGAAGGCGGCAAGGTTGGACTTTATGCCAATATTAATGCAAAGCGTAAAAGAATCGCTGCGGGTTCTGGTGAGAAGATGCGCAAACCCAATAGCAAGGGCGCGCCAACTAACCAAGCGTTCATAAACTCCGCTAAGACTGCGAAAAAGTAATGGCTACTACTTCAGGAACCTCCGCATTTAACCTAGACTTCAATGATATTGTTGAAGAGGCGTATGAGCGGGCGGGTATTGAGGTTCGTACTGGCTATGAGTTTCGTACCGCACGTCGGTCGTTTAACATGCTTACAATTGAATGGGCTAACCGCGGCATCAATTTATGGACTATTGAGCAAGGCCAGATCCTAATGAATACCGGGCAAGGCGTCTATGCTTTGCCGAGTACAACGATTGATTTGCTAGACCAAGTGATTCGTACACAGGCAACTACGCCTAATCAGATTGACATCAACATCAGCCGCATCTCTGAATCAACCTACTCTACCTTACCAAACAAACTGGCTCAAGGGCGTCCTATTCAGGTATGGATTAACCGACAGTCTAACCAAAGCTATTTGTCTAACTCAACAGTAGCGGCAACGGTATTGTCAACAGATACAACTATTACGCTCAACACGACTAATGGTTTACCCGCAACAGGATTTATTACAATTGACACAGAAACAATCTACTACGCTAACGTCAGCGGCAATCAACTACTTAATTGTTACCGTGGTCAGTACAATGGCAGCGCTACTACAACTGCCGCTGGTCATGCAATTGGCGCAGCCGTAACCGTAAATAATTTAACATCTATCAATGTGTGGCCTACGCCTAACGCACCGGGCGATCAATACACATTTGTTTACTGGCGCATGCGCCGCATGCAAGACGCCGGTAACGGTGTCAATATTCAGGATGTTCCATTCCGCTTGATCCCTTGTATGGTGGCTGGCTTGGCCTATTATGTAGGCTCTAAACGTCCTGATGTCTCTCCAGATAGAATTATGATGCTCAAGTCAATCTACGAAGAGCAGTGGCTGCTTGCATCACAGGAAGACAGGGATAAGGCCCCTGACCGATACGTACCGCGACAGGCGTTCTATAGGTGATGTATGGCCAGTAAATATTCTTCTGGTAAATATGCGATCGCCCAGTGTGACCGTTGCGATGAACGGTTTATGCTAAAGGATTTGAAAAAAGAGATTATCAAGACACGCCTGTTTAATTTAAAGGTGTGCCCTGAGTGCTGGGATCCTGATCAACCTCAGTTACAGTTGGGTATGTACCCAGTGGATGATCCACAGGCTGTACGAGAGCCGCGTCCTGATGTAAGCTATACACAAGCTGGAACTAATGGTCTGCAGATCTTAACAACTGATAGCACTGCCCCAGACGGGTTTGGGTATCCAACTCAAGGCAGCAGGGATATTCAATGGGGGTGGAACCCTGTTGGTGGAGCAAGTAGTTTTGACTCGGTTTTAACTCCAAACTACTTGGTTTTATACGCGGAAGTTGGTACAGTAACGATACAGATAGGAGCTTAATATGGCTAAAGAAGATATGAAAACGGACATGGCGCAAGACAAGGCAATGATCAAAAAAGCCTTTAAACAGCACGATGCCCAAGAGCACAAAGGCAGCAAGGGTACAACCTTAAAGCTTAAAAAGGGCGGCCCTACTAGCATGGACCGTAAAATGATGGGTCGTAATTTGTCTCGCGCAAATAACCAAAAATCTGGGAGCAAATAATGGCTATAAACAATAAGCCCGCTTCGACATACGCTAAGCCTCATACTATGAGCGGTGGCCCCGTGACTGACACCCGTAAGAATATGAGTAAGCTTGATGAGCTTGATGTTAGCATTGGTGCTATGAGCAAATCAGCTGGTGATGAAAGCGTCAAAACAACTGGTATCAAAGTTCGCGGTACTGGCGCAGCTACTAAAGGCTTGATGGCACGAGGCCCAATGGCATGAACTATACCCAGCTCAGCAACGCTATCCAGGCGTACACGGAGAATACCGAAGCGAATTTTATCGCTGAGATACCTGTGTTCGTCCAGCAGGCTGAGCAGCGTATTTATAACACCGTTCAGTTCCCTTCATTGCGTAAAAACATGACCGGGTACGTGTCTACAACAACACCTTATCTGTCTGCCCCAACCGACTATTTGGCTACATATTCCTTAGCTGTAGTTGATGCTTCCGGCAACTATGAGTACCTACTGAACAAAGACGTTAACTTTATCCGTCAAGCATATCCTAGCGCTAGTGATGTTGGTCAACCTAGATACTACGCTTTGTTTGGTCCAACTGTATCTAGCTCCTCAATTTCAAACGAGCTGTCGTTCATTCTTGGTCCTAAGCCAGATGCTAACTATCAAGTTGAACTGCATTTTTATTATTACCCAGAGTCCATCACAACTGCTTCGACTGGCCAGACATGGCTTGGCGACAACTTTGATTCTGTGCTTTTGTATGGTTCATTGGTTGAGGCCTACACCTATATGAAGGGTGAGACCGATATGATGGCTTTGTATAATCAAAAGTACGGAGAAGCACTTGCGCTGGCTAAACGTTTGGGCGATGGTATGGAGCGTCAGGATGCTTATCGTTCTGGTCAGTTTAGACAGGCGGTGACCTGATGGCTGTTCAGCAAACCACAACTACAAGCTTTAAAGTTGAACTGCTTCAGGCAGTACATAACTTTGGGCCAACATCGCCTAATACTTTCAAGATTGCTCTATATACGGCGGCGTCCAATATTGGCGCAGCAACAACGGTATATACAACAAGCAATGAGATTACGGGTACTGGCTATACGGCTGGTGGTAAAACGTTGTCAATCTCAATATCTCCAACAGCTAGTAATAATTCTAATGGCATACCCACTGCGTATATTTCGTTTACCAATATAAGTTGGACAGGCGCATCGTTTACATGTCGTGGCGCTTTAATTTACAATACCACACAAGGGAATAAATCTGTGGCGGTACTTGATTTTGGTTCGGATAAAACTGTTAACAATAACACTTTCCAAATTGTTTTCCCAACCCCAGATGCTAACAGCGCTATCGTGCGCATTTCTTAAGGACTCTTATGACTAAAGAACTCTCAAACTTCGGCGACCACGCAGAAGCTTCTTTGCAGGCCAACGTTGTTGGTTCTGAATCTGTTGGTATTGAAGGCGTATACCACGTTGAATGCCGTGATGCTGAAGGCAACCTTAAATGGCAAGATCAGTTTCCTAACTTGGTGAATGCTATTGGTAAGCAGTTGATGCTTGACACTTTGTTGTCTGGTTCAGCCTACACTACAGTTGGTCCGTTCCTCGGTTTGATTTCAGGTGCAAGCCCAACATTTGCGGCTTCAGATACCATGACTTCACACGCTGGTTGGTCTGAATTCACAAACTATACTGTTGGTGGTTCTGCCGTGCGCGGTACAGCATCTTTCTCAGCAGCTACTTCTACTGGTACAACACCGTCTAACGTGACAACCAAAGCTGCTTCAGCTATTACCTACACTATCACAGGTGCTGGCGGTACAGTGGGCGGTTGTTTCTTGGTGACAGGTTCTGGTGCGTCTTCTACCTTGTCAAATACAGGTGGTACGTTGTATAGCGCTGGCGCATTTGCCACTGCTAAGATTACAACATCTGGCGACACCGTAACCGTCACATACAGCACTACTGCAACAAGCTAATTAGGAGTCGCTTAAATGGCTCTGGCACTTTTTGATCGTGTCCAAGAGACAACGACGACATCAGGCACCGGCTCGGTAACTCTGGCAGGTGCTGTTTCTGGCTTTCAGTCGTTTGCTGTTGTTGGCAATGGGAATACCTGCTATTACACAATCGTGGATGGCAATGCATGGGAAGTTGGTATTGGCACGTATTTAACTTCGGGGCCAACCCTTGCGCGTACAACAATCCTGTCAAATTCTAATGGGAATACTTCTCCCATTACGTTGTCGTCTGGTAACACAAAGAGTGTTTTCTTAACTTATCCAGCAGAGAAATCTGTCAATCTGGATGCAAGCAATAATGTTAGTCCTTTGGGCACAGTGGCGTCTGGTACGTGGCAAGGTACAACTGTCGGCGTGGCTTATGGTGGTACAGGTGTAACCGCATCTACTGGCGCTAACTCTGTAGTGTTGCGTGACGCTAATCAAAACATTCAAGCTAATAGCATTACCCAATCCCGAGCAACTACTACCGCTGCGGGCGCACTAACCTCACTATCAGCAGCATCACCCCATTTTCAAATTTTGTATGGTACGGGTGTTCAAACATTTAGGCTGCCTGACGCCTCACTGTTGCTTACAGGCTCTTCATGGGTCTTTGATAACGATGCTACTGGAAATTTAACCGTTGCAGATTACACAGGGGCTACAATTGACGTAGTTCCTCCCGGTGGATATGCCACAGTGTTTCTTGAAGACAATAGCACGACAGCTGGTGGTTGGGGCCGTTTTGGAATGATGCCCAGTGAAGTTAACTGGGGCACAAACAGCCTTGACTTGGGCGGTAGCACAGTTGTTACAAACGGTGTCTGGCGCGGTACAACGGTCGAGACTGGCTACGGCGGTACAGGACTTACGACATTCTCTGCAGCCAATAATGCGCTGTACTCTACTGGCGCTGGTACACTGACTGCGGGCACGTTACCAATTTTGGCTGGCGGTACAGGTAACACCACGGCCTCTGGCGCTATCAATGCTTTGATTCCAAGCCAGACCAGCAACGCAGGTAAGTATTTAACAACCAACGGCACAAGCGTATCTTGGGATTATGTGAGCACAGCTCTGGTTCCAATCACGCAAAATGCTGATAATGTCACCATCAACCAGACTATTGCCGCTGGCGCTAATGGGTTCTCTGTAGGTCCCATGACTATCCAAAGTGGCATCACGGTAACTGTCGCCAGCGGTCAGCGTTGGGTGGTAATCTAAGGAACAAAAATGAGTAGCATTGCAGCAGGAACCACAACCACGACAGGTTATGTAGTCACATCGGATACCACTGGAGCGTTGGTACTGAAGACTGGCTCGTCTGCTACGACTGCGGTGACTATTGGCTCTGACCAGAGCGTTACCTTTGCGGGTAGTCAAACATTCTCAGGCGGTACAGCAAATGGTGTGTTGTACTTGAATGGCTCTAAGGCTGTTACAAGCGGTTCTGCGTTGGTGTTTGATGGCACTAATTTGGGTATTGGTACAAGTAGCCCTGCGGCTAAGTTGGAAAGTTTTATTACTAGCACTTCCACCCCTGCATTGCGCTTGCGGTACAACAGTTCTAGTTATTACGCAGACCATTTGATGGATGGTAATGGCAACTATATTATCAAATCGCCAACAGCCAACGGAGTTACAAGTGGCAACATAGGAATTCAAGCGGGAGGTGTCATACAGTTTTTCACCAATGGTAATACTGTTACAGACCAAATGCGTCTTGATGCCTCAGGCAATCTAGGCTTGGGAGTTACTCCTAGTGCTTGGAGTTCAGGTAAAGCAGTTGAGGTTGGTAATTATGGAAATGCGTTTTGGAATAATGGTGCATCTGAAAATCATTTAACTACTAACGCTTATTACAACAGTGGATGGAAATTTGGTGGTACTGGTTACGCTCAAAAACTTACAACTGCTTCTGGTCAATATCAATTTAATGTAAGTACAGCATCAGGCACAGCAGGAAACGCCATTACCTTTACTCAGGCAATGACTCTGGATGCTAGTGGGAATTTGGCATTAGGTACAACTTCTGTTTTTTCTGGAACAAAATTTACTGCAAATGGAACAGTACAAGTTGGTTATGTTGATGCTTCAAATGCCGCATTGCAATTAAGTTGGAATGGTGCATCTTCTTATGGAAAAATTCAAACATTTTCATCAAGTAATCTTGCAATAAATCCTGATGGAAACAATGTTGGTATTGGCACAACAGTATTTCAACAAAGATTTATGTTGGCTGGCAACCAAAGGTTTTATAACACCGCCTCTGATGGTGTAACTAATTCAGTTGTTGGGCAAATTGATGCTCAATTCCGAAATTATGGTGCTGGAATTGCTACAAATAATTTGTCAGCCATTCAGTTTTGTACAGACCCAACTTATTACTACAAAGGTGATATTAGATTTTTGACCAATGGGTCTGATAGCACAGCAAGCGCATCAACAGAACGAATGCGTATCAACAGCGCCGGCCAAATCACAACGCCATACCAGCCAGTTTTCCAAGCGTATGGACTCTCTTCTGGGGTATCTGGAACTTACTTGGTTTTTCAAAATACTTATGTAAATATTGGGGGCCATTATAGTACAAGTACCGGAAGATTTACTGCGCCAATAGCGGGCACATACCGTTTTTGGTGGACAAATATTGCCAGCACTACTGCAGATGTTTATCGATATTTCCTATATAAAAATGGCGCAAATTATAACGATAGTCAGCTAAGATTTGATACCGTTACTGGTAAATATGGGACCAACGGCGCAATGCAACTAGCGCTACCGCTTAGTGCGGGTGACTATGTTCAAATTTATTTTACTTCAGATAATAGTAATGCTTCATATATTGGTGGATCAACTTCTAGCTATCCAAATTTTGGCGGTGAGCTAATAGGTTAAAGGAATAAAAATGCAATACACAATTGAACTCACAGAAACAGAAAACTTGGCTTTGGGTTATGTGGCCGCTTCGCAGCATGACTGGATTGAAAACTTCACCAAAGATCGTGCACGCATTGCCATCGACGAAATTGTCCAGTTGGCCGTAACCAAGTGCATGGATACCCAAACCCAAATACCGCAGACACGTGAAGCTCTTGTAGCTTTGGCGTTTGAAAAAGGCTGGGTTGTAGCGTTGGCGGATAAGACAGCAACTTCCGGAGCTTAAAGCATGACCGTCTATATCAATGGCACAACAGGTTATTCCGGACCAGTCGGTTTACTGGGCGACCTGACAACCACAGGTAACACTATTCTGGGTGATGCCAGCACAGACACGTTGAATGTTGGTAACGGCAATTTGGTTTTGGATTCAAGTGGAAATGCTGGCTTGGGAGTTACCCCTAGTGCTTGGAGTGCAAGCTATAAAGCAATTCAATTGGGTGGAGGTACTTCAATTTGGTCTGGCGCTTCAGGAAACCAACCAAGTTTTTACTCAAACAATTTGTATTTCAACGGCAGTAACCGCATCTATTTGCAAAATGGTTATGCAACGGAATATGTGCAATCTACTTCTGGCACACATAGTTGGTACAACGCCCCATCAGGAACAGCAGGAAACGCCATTACCTTTACTCAGGCAATGACGCTTAATTCTAGTGGCTATTTGGGTGTTGTTACTACAAGCCCTGATTCATTTCTTCATGTTGAAAAAACTGGTACAGCAAGTTTGCGTGTTGGTTTTACTGGTGCATCACAAAATTATTATGATGCAGATGTGCAATTTTTTAGACTTGGTAATGCCACAGAACAAATGCGCTTAAATAGCACAGGTTTAGGTATTGGCACAAGTAGTCCTGCAAGCAAATTGACTAACCAATCAAGCAACATTGCTGATGCGGCTGGTTTATCTTCTGGTACACAAGCAATTCAATGGCAAACTTCAGTTCAAGGTTATACCGCTACTTTTTATAACTCTGGTGCAGGTTCACAGTTTGCAAATGGCCTGTTGGTTAAAACAACTGGCACATCAAATGATAGTGACGCTATTGTTAACTTTGAAAGTGGTGGCGTAAACAGATTGAAATTGACTGGTAGAGGCAATCTTGGTTTGGGAGCTAGTCCTAGTGATTGGCTTGGAACTATTGCCGCACTACAGATGAAAAATGGTGCGTGTTTTTATGGTCAACCAAGCGGCACTAGTGGCGATGCTGGAATGTCAGCAAACCAATATGTAAATACTTCTGGCAGCCGCATTTATATTGCAAACGGCTACGCTACGTTTTATGACCAAAAAGGCGATACGGGCGTACATCGTTGGTTTAACGCCCCATCGGGAACTGCGGGTAGCGGCATTAGTTTTACTCAAGCAATGACTCTAGATGCTAGTGGGAATTTGGGTGTGGGTACTACAAGTCCAGCTAATAAACTTGATGTATATCAATCAAACTCGGGTATTGGCGCTGGACTAATAAGTCATGTTAATGGCAATTATGTTAACGTTCAACCAAGTTATAACTACTATGGTGCATACAATCATATTTTTCAGTCGTTGAGTGGTACTACTGAATATATAAGAATCAACGACAGTGGTAATGTAATTCTTGGCTACAACCGAACGTCAACTACACAAGTAAGTAAAACTTTTGCAACATCACATGCGTCCGGAAATCGTGGCGCTGAGGTTAGATTTGGGCTTGAAGACGGTAGTTTTGGTGGTATGGTAATACCAAACGTTGCAAGTTCAAACCCCTCCTTTAACGCCCAATATATACAATTTTTTACACACCAAGGCGCAGTTAGCGCTGGTGAACGTATGCGTATTACACCAGACGGTAATGTTGGTGTTGGTACTACAAGTCCATCGCAAAAATTAACTGTGGTAGGAAATCTTAAATCCGCTGGCGCACAAAACGGAAATGTTGCAAAAGCAATTTTTACCAGAACTGATTATTCTTGGTCAATTAATAATGAAACCGATTTGCGTTTTTACAATGGTTCTGGAGATACAGATTCACCAGCAACACTTGTTGCCACAATGGATTCAAGTGGCAATTTGTCGTTTGGTTCTACTTGGGGCTACATAAAACAATTTTCTTCATTTCTAGGTATTGGTAGTGGCAATGTCGCATTGATGTTTGTAGACGATGGAACTCCAAGGGTAATTCCAAGGGGCAATAATAATCAGGGTGCTAATGGTACTATTGACCTTGGTGATGCAGGATCACGCTATAAAGCCCTGTATGCAGTAAATGGCACTATTCAGACTTCTGATGCAAGGGAAAAAACAGAGGTTGTTGCGCTAACAGCAAATGAAATTGAAGCTGCCAAACAATTAGCAAACGAAATTGGCACTTATAAATGGCTTGAAGCGGCTACATCAAAAGGGTTTGACAACGCCAGAAAGCATATTGGTATGACTGTGCAGCGGGCAATTGAAGTTATGGAAGCAAACGGTTTAGACGCAATGAAGTACGGATTCATTTGTTACGATACTTGGCCTGAAGAAAAAAATGAAAAAGGTGAATTGATTCGGCCAGCAGGTGACAGTTACAGCTTTAGAACAGACCAATTAAGCATCTTTATTTCTTGTGGTCAACAAGCCATAATTCAGCAACTGCAGGCTGATGTGGCCGCACTCAAAGGAACCGCATAATGGCCTCATCCGTAAATTCAGACAACGGCGTAGTCAGTGGAACAGCTGGCCTTAAGTCGAGCGCTGACAGCTCTGGGGTCTTGGATCTGCAGACCAACGGTACAACTGCGCTCAGTATCAGCGCATCCCAAGTTGTAACTTTTGCCAACCAGCCAACCTACACCGGCGGCACAGCTAACGGCGTTCTGTATTTAAACGGCTCTAAGGCTGTTACAAGCGGTTCTGCGCTGGTGTTTGATGGTACTAATTTAGGTGTTGGAACTACAAATCCAGCCGCTTATGGAAAATTAGCTGTCAATGGTTCAACTAATGTGTTGAACGGCAATTTTCTTTATATGTATGACTCTGGGAATACAAATGCGCCGGGTATGTATGCTCCGGGTGATGCGTTTGCTTGGAAAAATTCAGCAGGTTCTACGGAGTGGATGCGTATAAACAGCACAGGTCTGGGTATTGGTACAAGTAGTCCTGCAAGCAAACTGACAGTGGCATCAACAGGCTCATCTATTGAACTTAAACAAAACGCCACTGGTTCCGCCACTTATTATGTGATGGATAACACCGTTGAAACTGGCGGTAAACGCTGGCGCTTTGGTTATACGGGCGCGGCTGCCGTTTCAACTTTTTCTTTATTGAACATAACAGATAACGTTACATCTTGGATAGCAGATTCCTCCGGTAACCTTGGACTGGGAGTTACTCCTAGTGCTGCATTTAGTTCAGGAAAGTCGCTTGAAATTTGGTACGCTGGCAACGCATTTTGGTCTAACGGGGCCAATGATGTTCGTATGTCGGCTAACGTTAAATACAATTTGTATGCGGCAAATGGCGCAGCATCAACCTATGTCCAAAGTAGTGGAGCGCATTATTGGTCAATAGCCGGTTCAGGCACAGCAGGAAACGCCATTACCTTTACTCAGGCAATGACTCTGGATGCTAATTCCAATTTAATTGTCAATGACACTTCAAATCAATACTCATCAAAGTTGTATGTCAATGGTGCTATTGCCTCACGTAATGGTGGTGTTGATGGAACATATGCAGATGCGTTTGTTGCTGGATACAATGGAAACTACAACGAAAAAAATATTATTCAGACTCAAGTAGGTGGAGCTTCGGGTTTTAGATTTAAAACCTCAAATGGATCTGGTTCTGCGTCAACTACTACAACCCTTGATCTAACAATAAGCCAAACTATTTTTTATACTGGTGGAACAGAACGCGCCCGTATAGACTCAAGCGGTCGTTTTGTTGTGGGGAGCACCGTTGGATACGGAACAGTTGCTATAACTTGTAACTCTGGAAATGTAGGTACTGTAACAAGTGCCGCATTATGGATAAATGTAACAAGTAGTAGTTATAAAATTGCTCAATTTGAAGTTAATGGTGGAGGTGCTGTTGGTTCTATTACTACAAACGGCACAATAACTACTTACAACACAACTTCAGACCACCGATTAAAAAATGTCACAGGAAACTTAACTGGATACAAAGAACGCTTAATGTCTTTGCAACCAAAACAAGGTACTTGGAAAGCAGATGGTTCTGAATTTAGAGGCTTCTTGGCGCATGAGTTTGCAGAGTCTTATACTGCTTCTGTTACAGGCAAAAAAGACGCTGTAGATAAAGACGGCAAACCAGTCATGCAAGCAATGCAAGCATCAAGTTCAGAAGTAATGGCTGACTTGGTGGCACTGGTGCAAGAACAACAAGCAATCATTGAATCCCTCAAGGCACGTTTGGATGCCGCTAATCTTTAAAGGAAAATCATGACTACTTACAACTGGCAAATCGTACAAATGGACAGACTCACAGCCGATGGCTTTGTGGTCACAGTTCACTACAACGTATCTGCAACTGATGGTGATTATTCAGCATCAACCTATGGTACTTGTGGCTATACCCAAACAAGCGAGACATTCATTCCTTACGTTGATTTAACTCAGGCTATCGTAGTGGGGTGGGTGCAAGAGTCTTTGGGTAAAGATACAGTAGAGGCATCATTGCAAGGTCAGATTGACGCACAGAAAAACCCCGTGCAAGAGTCTGGATTGCCTTGGGTAACGGTATAACGGGAAGCTGCCACCCGACCTTGGCAGCATTTAAAAGGAAATGACATGGGAAACGAAAAAAAGACCCCCGTGAGTATTGACGGCGTAGAGTACAAGTTCGAAGACATGACACCCCAGCAGCAGATGCTTCTGAATCATGTAGCTGACTTGGACCGTAAACTTGATTCAGCCCGCTTTAATGTGGATCAGCTTCAGGTTGGTAGAGATGCTTTCTTCAAGTTACTCAAAGAAGCTTTGGAAACAAAGCCTGAAGTATCTGACGTAGAGGCTAAATAATGGCGCATCTACCCCTTTGGTATTTAGGACAACTAGACAGCGATACATGCAACCAAGTAATTGCCGAGCTGTCTGGCATTGAAGTGCGCGACGCAACCATGGGGGTGGATGGCTCTGAAAAAGATACCCGCACTCGTAACACCAACGTGCGTTTTGGTGATGCAAACTATTGGCTGGCTGATCGCTTTGAGCTGTTTGCTTTAGAAGCTAACAAGACGTGCAAGTGGGACTATCACATTACAGGCCGTGAAAATGTTCAGTTTGCTGAATACGGACCTGAGCAACACTACGCTTGGCATACCGATACCTTCACCCTTTCTGGTAACTCGATTGAGCGCAAAGTAAGCGTGATTTGTCTATTGAATGATGAGTTTGAAGGTGGCCAATTCCAAGTGCGGCTGTACAACGATTACGACGCACCGTTAAAAAAGGGGACCATGATTGCGTTTCCATCTATCCTTGAACATAGGGTTATCCCTGTAACGTCAGGCATTCGCTACTCAGCCACTATTTGGTTTAACGGACCTCGGTTTCGGTAAGGAAGTACTGTGTTTGGACTCTCAAGTTTTGCTCAAGCGCCCTTTGCCTCATTAGGCGGGGCGGCCTATCGCTTCGAGTTGGCGGAGAACATTAACCTTGCAGAGTCCACAACACAGGCTTATGCCTTCCGGCAGAGCATTACAGAAAACAGCGTACTTTCTAACATCAACGCTGAGCCCGGTGATTTCTTTGCGCTTATCTACGAGAATCTAAACTTAGCTGATACGCCAACGATACAAGCTTCGTTCCCCCTGTCTTTGGCGGAAAACTCAAGTCTTGCTGATACGCCAACTATTGCCGCCCAGTTTGCATCTTCTAGGGCTGAGGCGGTGACCATGCTTGATTTTCAAGAAACATTCTTTGCATTCTTACAGTCAAGAGCAGAAGATCAAACACTAGCAGACGCAAATGTTACCCAGTCCAATTTCCTACAGAGTATTGCCGAGAACGTCACGCAGCTATCCGTGCAAACCATTGCAGCGCAGTTTGCTCAGTCAATTGTTGAAAATCTGCAGATGGCTGACACACCAACCTCGGTGTTTGCGTTCTTCCAAAGTATTACTGAGGCAGTAACATCAAATGATTTACGGACCGCCACCGTTGCAGTGTTTTTTACAATTACAGAAAACTTCACTTCTGCGGATGCTAATACTGCATCTCAAGGCTTCTACTTCTTTGTTAACGAAAACACCACAGTTGCAGACATAGAGTTAGTTCAGGCGGCATTTAGACAAAGCGTTGCTGAAAACATCGTAATGAGGGACAATAACGTAGCTGTTGGGTGGTTTAAGATTATCACTAATATGGATGCAAACTGGGCCAACATTGTAGACACTCAGTCATCTGGCTGGGCGCTGGTTGACACTCCACAGGCTCCGACTTGGACTGTTATAAACAACCAATAATTTGAGGAATACTAAATGTCAAGTACCTTTTCCAGTTTAAAGTTTGAACTAATTACAACCGGCGAGCAGTCTGGTACGTGGGGCGCAACCACAGATACTAATATTGGCACTGCGATTGAGCAGGCTATTGTTGGTATGGCTACTCTGACTTCTTCTGACTTTACTACAAATGTAGCAACGCTCACGCTTACTAATACCAACACCGCTCAGAACGCCCGGGCGCTGTGCCTCAATATCGCTGCTGGAGCGGTATCTGCCGCTGGTACTATTAATGTTCCGGCTATTCAGAAGCCTTATTTGGTTATTAATAACAGCAGCTACGCGGTCACAGTCAAAGTCACTGGTCTCACAGGCGTATCTGTCCCAGCGGGTAAACGCACCGTGGTGTATAACAATGCCACAGACGTTGGTAACCAGATTGACTACTTGGCATCCTTGACTCTGGGCACGGCGCTGCCTATTGCCTCTGGCGGTACAGGCACAACGTCGACTACCTTTGTTAACTTGGCGACTAACGTCACAGGCAATTTACCCGTCACCAACCTAAACAGTGGATCAAGCGCTTCGTCTAGCACATTCTGGCGTGGTGATGGCACTTGGGCTTCTGGTGTATCTGGCCCTACGGGACCTACCGGCCCCACTGGGCCTACTGGTCCTACTGGTCCTACTGGCCCTGCCTCAACTGTACCCGGCCCTACCGGACCCACTGGACCTACTGGATCTACTGGCAGCCCCGGACCTACTGGTCCTACCGGCCCTGCTTCAACTGTCCCCGGCCCTACCGGTCCTACAGGTTCTACTGGCTCACCCGGCCCAACTGGAGGCCCCGGACCTACTGGCCCTACAGGCCCAACCGGACCTGCTGGCCCTGCCTCAACTGTTCCCGGCCCTACCGGACCCACTGGACCTACTGGAAGTACAGGAAGCCCCGGACCAACAGGTCCTACAGGTTTGACTGGTAGCCCCGGCCCAACTGGACCCACAGGATCTACTGGTAGTCCCGGACCTACTGGAAGCCCCGGGCCTACCGGGCCTACCGGACCTACCGGACCTACCGGACCTACCGGCCCCACTGGTGGTTCAACTGGTCAGATTTTGTATAACAGCGCTGGCACATCTACGGGTTCTAATAACCTAACATTTGACGGCACTAACCTGACCTGTCTTGGCAACATCACTGCGTACTCTGATGAGTCGCTAAAGATGAACTGGCGTGGTTTTCCCGATGACTTTATTGAGCAGCTTGCCCAAGTGCAGAGCGGCGTGTTTGACCGTGTCGATACTGTTCTGACGCAAGTCGGTGTGGGTGCTGGCTCATTCCAAAAAGTTATGCCTTATGCGGTTCAAAAGCATGGTGACGGCAAGATGTCTGTGTCTTACGGCAACGCTGCTTTGACTGCTGTAATTGAACTCGCTAAGCGCGTTGTGTCTTTGGAGAAGCAGCTCAAGGATAAATCATGACCCTTGCATCGTCTGGTTTTATTAGTTTAGGTGGTTCGACCGCTAATCGGTCTGTAAACGTAGAGCTTGGTAATTCACCTACAGCTTCTATTACGTATCCAAGCACTGCTACTAGAACACTGACTGGCATATCGTCAGGCGCTTTAGTTTTGCCAAACAGTTTCTGGGGTAAGAGCGCAGTTACTATTTCTTTATCTGAATTACAAGACCGCTCATTACAAGAGTTTGCTGGCGGTTATGGCTATATTACCTTGACATTTAATACAAACGGTACGTGGAGCTGCGTTGGATCAGTATCGGGGACTATTGCTTCTGGTAATTGGGCGTCGCCAACAACTAGTGGCGTTGGGTCATTGTATTGGATTAGATGGACAAGGACTGCTTCGACATTAGGTGGTGGTAGCTCTACACCTTCTTCTGGTTGGCTTGGTTTGGACGCTGCCCGTACTATAACAGTTACAAATGATGGCACTAGTGGCGGTTACGTTGACTCAACTTACACGCTTGAAATAGCTACTGATAGCGGCGGCAGTAACGTTGTTGCTTCGTGTACCGGAACTTACTTGTACGCATTTAATGAATTCTAAACATGATGTATGCGCTGGTTTTGGTTACTGTTACTAGGCTGTGTTTTTTGGGTACAAGCCAAAGCGCCGTGCATCGTTTCAGATTTTTATGGACTGAGCTGGATTAATGAGCCAACGTTACGCCATATAGAATTGTCTAGGTGGTTGACGACAAACGGGGACTCATGTAGTTCAGAGCAGTTGGTGGGGATTTGGAACAACCTTGCTATGTGGGCAGGAGCTGCAGATAGCGCGGAGTTGAGGGCTAAAGTGCTGTACTACTATGCCCGTGCAGTTGAAAGGGAAAAGAAGTGAAAGTCAGCTTCGACAAATGGTATCCCGTCGTGCAACCTCAAGCTCTGATGCAACAGGAAATATTTATTAAGCGGGTGGAAAAGCAAGATGCTGAACGGGCACTGCAAGTGCAGATTGACCATACAGTGAAGAAGTTTCACCAGTATGAGTATGAGATTTATGAGTATAGGATGCGACAGGTAACGCTGAACATCCAGATTGCAAACCTTAAGCGCGACATTGACCAACTTGTGTAGGAGGAAATATGGAAAACACCAAAGACAAATTGACGTTCTATGTGACCTTTATGGTCAGCATCACGCTTTGCGTCTCGGTACTGGCTATGGTTATTTCGTTCATGCTCGGCTTGTGGGCCAAGGAAGTTGATAACGCTGAAATCTTCAAAATGA
>Ga0114960_10001830_pt1 | contig 16917 bp, 10 predicted proteins | sample C_130625_MF_Meta_FD_92637 | JGI IMG/M metagenome (GOLD analysis project Ga0114960, IMG submission 92637) | Freshwater microbial communities from Lake Croche, Canada to study carbon cycling - C_130625_MF_MetaG | ecosystem: Environmental > Aquatic > Freshwater > Lake | place: Lake Croche, Canada... | reverse complement strand
GCCAATTGCGCCTGTTAAGTATCCAGTTACTTGTCCACCACTTGTAGTAGCAACGCTAGTAAACACACCTGAGTTGGCAGTATTGGCACCAATTGCGCCTGTTAAGTATCCAGTTACTTGTCCACCACTTGTAGTAGCAACGCTAGTAAACACACCAGTATTAGCAGTATTGGCACCAATTGCACCAGTTAGATAACCACTTAGTTGTCCACCGCTTGTAGTAGTTACTGATGTAGCAACTACTGAGTTTGGAGTAGTCGCACCTAATGTTCCATTTAATGGTCCACTTGCTGCGCCTTGATAACCGCTGTTAGCAGTAAGTGTTGTGAACACACCTGAGTTAGCAGTGTTAGCACCGATTGCTCCGGTATGATAACCACTTAGTTGTCCACCGCTTGTAGTAGCAACACTGGTAAAAACACCTGTGTTGGCAGTATTAGCACCAATTGCGCCAGTGATATACCCGCTTACTTGCCCACCGCTTGTAGTGGCAACACTAGTAAACACACCTGTATTTGCTATGTTTGCTCCAATTGCGCCTGTTAAGTATCCAGTTACTTGTCCACCACCAGTAGTAGTTACAGAAGTAGCAACTACTGAGTTTGGAGTAGTAGCACCCAATGTGCCATTTAGCGGACCACTTGCTGCGCCTTGGTATCCGCTAGTTGCTGTTAGTGTTGTGAATACGCCTGAGTTTGGAGTAGTACTGCCAATTGGTGTATTTTGAATACTACCTGCATAAATTGCGCCTGCAATACCTGCACCGCCTGCAATACGTAAAGCACCAGTTGAAGTACTTGTAGAAGCAGTCGAGTTAGCAAGTTGTAATTCACCAGTTTTAATCGTTCCATATGTTCCACTAGTAAAGATGTTGCCAACACCTTCAGTACCAGTTGTGTACCATTCTAAATAACCGCTATCATTAGCACGACCTAAAAATGCTACGTTGTCACCGCCTGCTAACGTAGCGTCATAATAGTGAAATTTAAATCCAATATCTCTACCATCATTAACTGTCCACGGTGCTAAGTTCGCATAAGTGTGTAGATTAATAATACTATCAGTGATAGTTAAATCAGTTGATCCAACAGTTGTTGTATTTCCTTGAAGTATCAAGTTGCCAATAACTGTTAAATTGCCGCCTATAAATGCATTTTTTGCTACACCTAAACCACCAGAAATAATTAATGCGCCTGATCCGGTAGAAGATGAATCAGTCGCACTGTTTACATACGTTACTCCACTAGTTGTCAGTGTTGTAAATGCGCCTGTATTAGCAGTATTAGCACCAATTGCACCAGTTAGATAACCCGTTACTTGCCCGCCGCTTGTAGTTGTAACTGATGTGGCAACTACTGAGTTTGGAGTGTTAGCGCCAATTGGACCAGTCAAATACCCAGTTAGTTGTCCACCACTGGTAGTAGTTACAGATGTAGCAACAACTGAATTTGGAGTTGTTGCACCTAATGTGCCATTTAGAGGACCACTGGCTGCGCCTTGATAACCGCTGTTAGCAGTAAGTGTTGTGAATACGCCTGAGTTAGCAGTATTAGCACCGATTGCACCGGTTAGATATCCAGATAGTTGCCCACCACTTGTAGTAGCAACACTAGTGAATACACCTGAGTTAGCAGTATTAGCACCGATTGCACCAGTTAGATAACCCGTTACTTGTCCGCCACTTGTTGTTGTGACTGATGTAGCAACCACTGAGTTTGGGGTATTAGCGCCAATTGGACCAGTCAAATACCCAGTTAATTGTCCACCACTTGTAGTTGTAACTGATGTAGCAACTACTGAGTTTGGAGTAGTCGCACCTAGTGTTCCATTGAGAGGACCACTTGCTGCGCCTTGATAACCACTGGTAGCAGTAAGTGTTGTAAACACACCTGAGTTGGCAGTATTGGCACCAATTGCACCAGTAATATAACCAGTTACTTGTCCACCACTTGTAGTAGCAACGCTAGTAAACACACCTGAGTTGGCAGTATTGGCACCAATTGCACCGGTTAGATAACCGCTTAGTTGTCCACCACTTGTAGTAGCAACGCTAGTAAACACACCTGAGTTGGCAGTATTAGCACCAATTGCGCCAGTGATATACCCGCTTACTTGCCCACCGCTTGTAGTGGCAACACTAGTAAACACACCTGAGTTGGCAGTATTGGCACCAATTGCGCCTGTTAAGTATCCAGTTACTTGTCCACCACTTGTAGTTGTAACTGATGTGGCAACAATAGAATTAGGTGTAGTTGCGCCTATAGTTCCATTCATTGGACCATTTAGAGGACCATTAAATGTACCAGTAAATGTTGCGCCTGTATTACCTATATTAAGAGCATTAATAGTTGCAGCAGTAATAGTACCTGCTACTGCAAGACTAGTTCCTGACAATGCAGTTGAGGAGTTGCCAATGGTCGTTGCGTAAATGTTGGCAGCAGTAAGAGTACTTGCAAAATTAGCAGTTCCTGACACTCCTAAAGTACTAGAAGCAGTTATAGTTGTAAATGCACCAGTGTTGGCTGTATTAGCACCAATAGCGCCTGTTAGATAGCCAGTTACTTGTCCACCACTTGTTGTTGTGACTGATGTAGCAACTACTGAGTTTGGAGTAGTGGCACCCAGTGTTCCGTTGAGAGGTCCGCTTGCTGCGCCTTGATAACCGCTGTTAGCAGTAAGTGTTGTGAATACGCCCGAGTTAGCAGTATTAGCACCGATTGGTCCATTGATGTAGCCAACTACTTGACCGCCACTTAATGTTGTTATATTGGCAGCAGTAAATGCGCCTGAATATGTTGGCAAATATGCAGCAACATTTGAATTACCATAAGTAGTACCTACACTAGACCATGCAACACCGTTAGCCCAATATACACCCCCAGTTGTAACTAGATTTCCTACATTAGCAGTGCTTGTTGTTGTTACTGTTGTAAATGCGCCTGTGTTGGCTGTATTAGCACCAATTGCACCAGTGATGTAACCAACTACTTGACCACCACTTGTAGTTGTGACTGATGTAAACACACCTGTATTTGCTGTGTTTGCTCCAATTGCACCAGTTAGATAACCGCTTAGTTGTCCGCCGCTTGTAGTTGCAACTGATGTAGCAACTACTGAGTTTGGAGTAGTCGCACCTAATGTTCCATTGAGAGGACCACTTGCTGCTCCTTGATAACCACTGGTAGCAGTAAGTGTTGTAAACACACCTGAGTTTGGAGTAGTGGCGCCAACTGTTCCATTTAGAGGTCCACTTGCTGCTCCTTGATAGCCACTGGTTGCTGTTAGTGTTGTGAATACGCCTGAATTTGGAGTAGTGGCACCAATAGTCACATTATTGATAGTACCACCAGTAATCTTAGCATTAGCATTTACTAAATTAGTGATTGTACTTGTAGTCGATGTTACATTATTAAATAGGCCGCCGTATGCTTGAATGTTAGCATAACCACTATTTGGAACTGAACCATAGTAACTTGCATTAGTAGTTGCAGATGTATAAATGAACGAAAACTGCTGGTTAGTCTCGTCCCATAGCATTGCAGTATTTGTTTGATTGCCTCGACCTAATATAAGACCGACATCGTATGTATTAGATCCACTAAAGTTTCTATTTAAAATAACAATTGGGTCTGCTGAAACAACGCTTATCGTATCTAAACTTGTTGTATTACCATTAACAGTTAAATTACCTACAGTTAAGTTTCCAGTGAATGTTAATACTGGAGAAAATAATGATCCAGTAATACTACCCGGGACAATCTTAGAACTTGCATGTATATCACTATTATATACTTGGTTGTTTCGTATTCTAGTTAAACCGACCATAGTGTTCTACCTTATCAAATATTTATAGTGTAATAATAAAAATTACTTTTTCTTAAGTATTTCTACTTCTGCCTTCAATTCTTTGATAGCCTCGATCAACAGAGGAATCAATCTTTCATATCTAACAGCAAAATATCCACTGTCATCTCTAATTGTTACTACTTCAGGAAGCACATCATTTACTTCTTGAGCAATTATACCTGCTTCTCTGAGAGGCAACGAAATACTCGAATCAAATAAACTTAATCCTGTTTCATTCCATGCATATGTGATACCATTCAATGAGCTGACTTTATTCAATGCGTTTGTGATAGGTTGTATGTTAGATTTAAGTCTGCCATCTGAAGTTGAATATGCTGTAATATCCCCGCCTGCGGTTATAGCACCGCCAACACTTAGATTATAAGTTGATCCTACACTTAATGCACCATTAACAGTTAGCGCACCTGTAGTTAAAGATTTAGTTGATGTTGCACCTCTTCCTAATACCGCATCCAGCGTTGAACTTTCTGAAGTCAAGTACCCATAGGCTGTTAATGCACTTGTTGTTACATAACTACCGAGGGTTGAAGATAAGGTTGAAGTTAATACATAATTACTCGACGCACTACCCAAACGAGTAGTTAATGCTGTATTAGTTACATAATTAGCAAGAGTAGCAGATAATCCCGCTGCTGAAACATCGCCGGTGCCAAGACCTAATCCAGACAAATAGGCTAACGTAACATAATCTGCTAATGTTGTAGTTAGAGCAGTTTTAAGTTCATAATTTGCCAAAGTAGATGTTAAACTTGAATTAGTCACATATGAACTTAAAGTAGATGTTAAACTTGAATTGGTTACGTAGCCTGTCAATGTACTGGTTAATGAAGTACCTGTTACATAAGCAGTTAATGTTGAGGACAGTACTCCAGAAGTTACAAAGTTCGCACCATTTGTTAGATCAGTAGTATCTGTAGGAATAAAAGCCGGAGCAACCCAACTTAAATTACCAGTTCCGTCAGTCTTTAACAAATACCCAGATGACCCGCCGCTAATTTTAACCGTCGATACTGAACCCAATGTAGTAGTACCAACAACTGTTAATCCTGTTAATGTTCCTAAACTTGTGATAGCAGGCTGAGCAGCAGTTGCTAGACTTCCGGTGATCGAACCGTTTGAATATAGCGATCCTGCTCTTACTTGTCCAACAAAATTATTTTGTGTGCCGCCGGTATTAATATTGCCCGCAATACCAATCCCACCTCGAGTTATGATAGAACCAGTGATAGTATTAATGCTTGAAGTAGTAGTTGGAATTACAAGATCACCACTTCCCCCGCCAAACTTAGTTGTTCCTTGTATAACAAGATCATAGTTACAGACAACATTACCGTTAGAATAAATGTCCATTGCATCTAGCAATGTTCCACTACTATTTCTAACAATCATGTTCATAACACCAGCATTTGTATTGCTGGTGATAGCAACATTTGGACTATTGACTGATAAATTTAAATCATTTATTGCACCAACATATAAACCATTGTTATTAGTGATACTAATCGTCCCACTTGTAGTAGTGTTTGTGTCGCTACGCATAAATGAATTGGCATAATAGCCGCCCAACTGAAGAGCATTAGTTGCCATTCCAATGAATTTTGCATTAGTTAAAAATGCAGTATTTGCTAAGTTTAAGCCAGGACTAATAGTTTGAAATCCCGAAATCGAAGGACTGGGAGTAAAAATAGCAGAAGAGGATAGTATTAGATATCTATAACCACCAATGCTCATCGATACCACATTGTGGGGATTACCCCCGGTATCGTTTAGTATCTCTGCACTTACACCGCCGGTACCACCTATAGGACCGATTAATTTATAATCTGAGATATTACCATCATATGCCCACAACTGGCCAGTAGCAGTGTTCCACCAAAGATCTCCCACATTGTGAGCACCAAGAGGAGCAGTAGAACCAGAAGTAGTAGATCCAACATTTTTCCATTGTATACCTGTCCAAACTTTTAGTATTGTGTTTGCACTATCCCACCAAAGTTCTCCGACAATAGGCGAACTTGGCGCTATACCGTTTGATGAATTTTCAAGCAATCTAATAAAATTTTGACCTAAGATAGCACCATAGTTGGGATAGTTTTTTCCTACTAAGGTAACTGTAGTTTCGGTATTGATTGTACCATCTGGAATAACTACAGAGTTTTGGCCGTTGGTTCGAGTGATAGTGTATGCCATATTCTAAAAGCTCCTACATCATATTTAGCGAGGAATGAAATTGTCAGTCATATGTTTTTAAACAGCAGAGTTATCGCTTATATAAGACCAACGATTACTTGTCGTGTCCCAAAATGCAATTTTTCCACCAGGTGTGCTATTCGATACAGATGCCATACTTCCAACTGTGCCAGTTATTGCTCTCAGAGCAGATGCTGTATACGCTCCTACTTTTAAAATTCCTGAATAATTTGGCAAATAAGCAGCAACATTAGCATCGTTATAACTACTCATAAGTGTAGTTGCAGCAACTATTGTTCTTGCATCGATTAAATCAGTTGCAATCGGTGCTTCTAATAGTGTTAGAGCATTGCCCGACACAGTATAACTTGTAGCAGGCAATTGTAAAACACCATTAATACTCACTATAGTACCAGCAGTAGTACTAGGTTGCGATAGCGTAAATGTTGTTGATGTACCATCGCCTATGAATGAGTCAGATGTTACAAGAGTTGCGCCAACGCCCAGTGAATTTAAGTACGCACCAACTTGAGAATTTCCATAATTACTCGATATAAACGCAGAACCATTAGCATAATAATAAGCAGGACTATAAATTGCTGTTGATATATTAACATTTCCTGCGTTTATGTTTCCAGTATAACTTGAAAGATACGATGGCAAGTAACTCGAAACATTAGCATTGCTATATAATCCTGGTTGAGGATTTGATATCAGATAAGCACTCACGTTTGCATTGCTATAAACAGAAGTTGCAAATGCTACTCCATTGGACCAAAATAGTCCATTTTGAGTAATTAAGTTGCCAGAATTAATTGAACTTCCAACATATAAATTTCCAACAATACCAACGCCGCCATTAACAGTTAGTGCTCCAGTAGTTGAACTAGAACTAACTGTGCTGTTACTGATTACGATTGCATTTGAACCATCGAACCCTGATTGTACGGTGGAAAAAGTAATTGATTTTATAGTTGCATTTGGATTAGTTGTAATCGATATACCGCTGCCAGCAACAAATTGTACTGTATCTTCTGCTCGAGCAACTAAATTAGATTGTCCACTTACTACCCAAGTTTTAAATGAACTTCCGAGAGATATTTTAGCCTCGCCCGGTAAAATACTAGTTACTGAAAACCCAGTGCTTTTATCAAATCGTAAAGAAGTAATAGCAGTTAATACATTTGAAATATTAAACTGATCATCAATTTCACTTACTGTTAAAGTGTCGCCTAACAGAGAACTACCGTTTGGCCAATATACTCCTTGCGATGTAACTAGTCTATCTGTTGTTGTTTGTCCAGGCAAACTTAGATTATCCGCTAGTCCAATCGTTGCTGTGTTATTAAGAACAGAGACTAAGACTTGATTACGTGATCCTAATAAAATTAATGGTTGACTGTATAAAGGTATACTAGAAAATGTTGAACCGTCTGACAGAATCATATTTCCGGAAACTATATTATCTACATAGTGTTTAGTTGCAGCATCTTGTGCTTTTTTAGGATCTTTAAGATCATTTATAAAATTATTTGCTACACTAACATTTCCAGAAGAAGCAATAATAATATTTCCAGATAAACTAGAGATAGTATTATTATTAATATTAATATTAGAAAGAGTCGAAGAGCCTATAACAGTTAAACTGTCTGTTGGCATAGTTGTGTTGATCCCAATTCGACGATTTGATACATCAAAATACATCGAGTCGGTATCTATTGCCAGATCAACACCATTTCGAACAAGATTGTCCTTTAACATAGTGCCGGCAATTTTACTTAAAAAACCCATAAAGATTCCTGCTTTGAATTATTTATGGCTAAAAACTAATTAAAAATTTAATTAGCATCAGTTGATGCAAAGTTATGGAATACAACAATAGTTTGTCCAAGTGGAGGAGCAGTCGAGAAATTAATATAATTTCCTGAGATCGAGAAAGCATCGTCTGGATTCTGATGCACATTTCCTACGAAAACTAGGATCGAAAGTGTTGAAATAGGTGTCAATGATAGAATGAATGAATGTGTTACGCCATCCCCGGTGAAAGTATCTTTGACAATATTAACATAGCCTGAGATTGCCATCTGTCTCCAACCGTTATAATATACTTCAAATCTTTCTGTATCAGTGTTAAAACGCATCTGTCCATTGACTGATGAGTCAGGACGTTGTAGTGTTGTTCCCGAAGGTAATCTAATAGCACTAGATCCTGAAACAAGTTCTGTATTTTTAAGGAATCGTCCCATTATTTTCTCACTTACCTTTATTGGCTAAAATTTGACACTGTTGCACTGATTAGATTAGATATGTTAGCATAAGCATAAATTGCGTCGCCATTGCTTAAAACAATCTTTTCTCTATCAACAACATGTGTATCTCTTGCTACTACCGTAACATTGTTATAGATTAAATTGATGTTTGAAACTGTATCACCATTTGGTACTAACCACACACTAAATGAAGTAGGAGCATGATTATCTACATTACAAAAGTACATTGTAGTAATAACATTAGTTCCAGTAGCAGTAAAAATTGCTGTTGGGGTAGTTGTTAATGCGGTACTGCTTATCGTTGTCATTTTAAATCCTTAACTGAACACAAGGCCTAGCCATGTGGCTTTTGTTTTACTTACCAATTCGTCTGATCCTAAGGTATTTACAACATACAATCCACTGCCGCCCTGTCCTGGTGCATTTGCAACAACTTGTATTGTACTTGCTGTATTTGCAGGAGTAGCACCTGTTTGAAATTGTAATTTTAATACATCTTTGAGATATGTTTTTCCTCCGCCTGCATCCAGGGTTAAATCTCCAGATGTTGTACTAATTACAGCAGTATTAGAAATCAAAGTTGCACCAATCTGTACATTGCCATTAGAAAAATAATTGAAAGCACTAGAATTTCCTAAAGTTCCTAACTTATTAAATTGTATATTTCTATCTGAGCCGCTGGCAATTTCAGCAGTACCGCTTGAAAGATACCCTTTAGTAACAACATCGCTTGCAGCAATTGGATCTGCTGCACGAATATTAATTAAAGAACCGTTTATCTTTCCTCCCCAATATGTTCCTGTTTCGTTAAATGTCCAGTAAGCATTGGGTTGTATACCGCGGTTTACTAAAAGTCCACTGGATCCAGCAGTAACTCCCGATCCTAATTCTCCAGCATTTAAAAGAAATAAATTGTTGGTTACTTGACTATTAATAGCACTTTGACTGACTTCTGCACCTAATATTGTCAAATTTCCATGTACGGTCATTTGAGTTGCGTAGATATCATAGTTGCCGGTAACTCTTTTAGTACTTGCCATATTGATTCCAGTTTAATGTATTTATATGTCATGACAAGAGGCTGTACAAAGCCAGCCTCTTGAAATAGTTATTAAGAGTTTCGAATCTTTACGCTATTAGCATCAGGTGCATCAAATGTCCAATGAACTGCGGTGTTATCAGCAAATCTTGCATCACCAGATCCTTGATACTTAATCACAGTTGCCTTATGACCACTGATCTTCTTAACCCAATAGTCATATCCATCAATATCAGTTGCTTGTATAAACAGTCCGGTACTGTCATCTGGAGAAGTTAAATTCAAAAACTTAGTAGTAGTTGCTGTTCTAACTTTAAATCGACGTGCGCCTTCCTGCTTGATAATATCAACAATGGAGTCATCGCTTACATCAATGGCAACAATTGCATTTTCTTGATATGTTGTAACATTCTTACCTTTAACGTCAGCAACATTATCGCCAGCATATAACCCGCCAGTGTCAGTTGTTACAGTAAGTGTACCGAGTGCGGTAACTTCACCACCACCCGAAGTTGTTGTAAATGTAACTGATTCAGAACCTAAGTAACCTGAACCTTTCTGTGTCACAGCAAGATATGCTGCACCGTAACCAACATCTAGCTTACATCCAGTACCACCTGTAGGTGCTACAGTTGTTGTGTTATTTGTGCCAGTATAGAATGGGCTCATACCATAATAATAATCAGCACTTGATACAACTACAGCAGCTTCAACACCGTAAGTAACAGTAAAAGTAGCACCAGCAGCATTGTTGTCTGCTGTTGCGCCTGTACCATTTGGATTACCGCTGTTACGGCAGTTACCGTTACCACTGCCATATGCAGTTGAAGTGATAGAAGTTGGAGCAGGATCTAAAGCTCCGCCGGTTGCTGTTCCATCCCATACACCATAAGTTGATGTACCAGCATTGTAGCCAGTCATTTGATTACCAGTACCACCCTTTGTTACACCCCTGAGGATAGTTGGACTTGTCCAGTTGTCAGCAACCAAAGTATCCCAAACTAGAATTTCACCGCCATCAAACTGTGAACCGCTGTTACCAGTTAAAGTAAAACTTAAAACACGTAGCTTAGTAACACGCCAAGTTGTGCCGTTACGATCAGTTAGAATATCACCAATTTGATATCCAGTGCCTTTAGAACCAGTAAATGGACTACAGTTAAGTGCTACGCTGTGTAATACACCTGCTGCTTGTACACCGGTTGGAATACTTGGAGCAGGAAAAGAAGCAACTGTTGGAAGACGGTTGATATAGTTGCCTTGATTGCTAAAACTAAAATCAGCAATGCCTTCACCGCCAATATCATCATCTGCAACTGTGCTTGTACTACCGATATTTCTATTACCAAAATATTTTTTATTAAGTGGGCGTCCCATGATTCTCTCCTTATGCGCCAGGGATTGAAACTACATCGCCTGAAGCGGCGCCGAATTTCCATTGATATTTGTTACCGCTAAAGTCAATAACAAACTTATTAGTTAAACGTGCAACACGAAATGTGCTGCCAACAGCAGGTGTTGCTGTAATTGACATTTCATGAACTGCCAAAGTACCAACAGCCTTGTCTACTAATGTACATATATCAGTATAAGTTCCGTCGGTAACTAAGAACTTGCTCTTACCTTTAGCACGAATAATGCTTGCGTTTGCAGCACTTCCGCCATTGGGATATGCTTTAACCTGTATCTGATTACCACTGATGCCAGTTAGACCACCGGTGCCACCTATTACAGCACTTTGGTCAAAACCCACATTTACAGTGGCAGATTTTTGGATCTTAAATTTTGCCATTTTATCTCCTTTGTGACGTTCTAGGTCAGTCGGCTGGCTAAAACCGCAGTCTAAAGCGACAAGGTATTTATTATAAAATTAGCAAACGCCTACAAATGGTGCTGGTTCAGTAGTCTTTATTGTTAGACTAGTATCGCTGTTGAACTTGTTATACAATACTTTTGGCAAACCGCCCCATAATGAATTCAATACTGTGTAATCATCATTTCCTAAGAAAAATGCTAATTGAGAGCCAACATTATTCATCAACCATGCCTTAAATTCTTCAGGCTTAGCAGCAGGATTCATCTGTAGCATCAATGTGCTCATACCACATACCTGAGGACTTGCCATGCTTGTTCCTGAGATACATCCTTGGCGCCAACCAGCGTCGAGATAATAAGCAGCATCGCTGTAGCCGTCAGTGGTAAATGTATTTGTATTCGAAGTTGCGCTGTAGATAGCAGTTCCACAAGCATATAGATCAACACCAGGCCCACCTTCGCTGAACTCTGCTTTCTGATCCTGTGTACTGCTATATGGAGTTAGATCTAAGCAACCTACATTGATTGCTCTTGTGCTGTAGGGACTCGATCCGCGATTATAAAAGATTTGATAGGTTGTCCCAAATACATCGTATATAAAGTAATTGTTATAGTCTGGACCACCAGGGACATCAATCTTAACACCATCATTACCCGCAGCAATGCAGATGTGAATGCCAGCATCAATCATTTCGTCGATGATGCTGTCTAATGCTGGATCTCTAAAAGTAAATGTTCCAAAATCACCCATGCCATATTCAGGATGTACAAGAGTATTAGACCAAGTTGTGCCTCTATAACTGCCCCTAACTATATCAAAGAATTCATAATTACCACCAAGTCCCCAACTCATATTAACAACAGTTGGATTCTTATAGCCTGTCGCCTCATTAACGTCTTTATTTCTATGCCAGCCAAGTATGAGATCCAATGCTTGAAATGTTTCGATTCCGGTGCTATCGCTGCTGAGATCATCTAACTTCATGCTGTAGATTGCTGCGTTATTTGCCCATCCAAATGTCTTACCAGCAGCAGTACCAGCAACGTGTGTGCCGTGCCCGTCAATGTCAGTATAAAAGTTTACTGGCATTGAACCACTTATGTTGGCAGCATCATACCAATCGATTTCCATCACACGACTTGCGCTATTAGAATTTTGAAACTCTGGATGATCAACTTCAAGCCCTGTATCTACGATCACAACATCAACATTGGATCCATCTAATGTGTAAGTGTAACCGTTAGGAGCGGTAACCGTTGTGCCATAATTATTATCAGTGCTATTATGCCTTACAAGACCATAGTTTACTCTATTGCCTGTTGATACTGAATCATTTGCTGGCTTGTTAAAGTTACCAGTGCGTATAGCAGTAGTCTGTGGCTTAAATCCAAGATGTGCTGCGGGAATGACAACGCTGGCAACTCTATTGTCATTGCGTAAGATATCTGCTTCAGCATCAGTTAACACATAGTGACAACTGCGCTGACTAAGTGGACGCTCATTGACGAAGCGAACAGGACGACTGGGAACGTGCCCGTCACCGTTAGAATCCTGTTCAATTTCTGTCCAAAAAGCGTCATAATCAACACCAGGGTTTAGACTTACAATGTATTCCTTGCCATCTGTATATGTAGGAATAGTTGGTATTGTTCGTGATTTTACACCTGGTGTCTTCTTAATCATTTATATTAACCTCTTGCTGCTAAAACTCTTGCTACTCTTGCTTCAGTATGTGCTGTACGAGCAGCCTTTGCTACTTCAGCACGAGCAACTGCTGCTGCTTTCTGTTCTACAGTTGACTGACTCTTACGACCTTTTACAACTGATCTTGAAGCAATAGCACGTTCTGCTGCGGCTGCTATTCGTGTTGCTTCCCTATTGACCTTGTTTTCAGCTAATTTTGCTGCTCTTGCTGCTTTATCTAATGTTGGCTTCTTCAGTCTTGCCCCAAGAGCAGGATGTGCTTTAACCGCAGCAAGGTCGCCGATGACTTCGTTATCAACAATGACCTGAGGAAGAGTTGTATAGCCAGGTACTGCCGCAGCAACATCTGATTTCTTCCACTTGCCTTTATTGATTTCTCTTACTTCAACTTTTGCGCCTGTGCGACGCAAAAGATTAGCAGCCTTTATTCCATCTTGATTCTCAGAATTAGTCCAGACTATAGCAGTCTTTTGTGGTACATTTCTCATTTTTAATCCTTATTATGTCTGAATCATCCACTTATTTGTTTCAATCTTAAGGATTGTTACATAAGTGTCTGCTGGTACGTTAATGTTAGTATCACTGCCAAACTTGCTGAGAATCAATGTTGTTGTCATATCATCTACTGGAACGATGTGTGTTGCGTTAGTACTACCAGTTACAAGTGTGATGCAAGTTCCAATTGGGAAAGCAACTGCTGCATTGGTTGGAATTAGAACATTTCCAGTACCCGTCTTGTAAATGTGCTTGCCGCGGTCTCCTATTACAAGAGTATAATTGCCGTTGGCACTTACTGCATTCTGTGGAATGTCCTGATTTAGAACACTTTGATCATTGCTATTAACAATGTCGCCGCCAACTGGAAGTTTCAACTTAGCATTCTGTAGGAACTGCCACTCTTTTGCGTCAGCTCTAATAACAATGTCTTTGACTTCGCCGCCAGTTACGATAGCATTAGCATAGATCTTAGCAGTGTCATTACCAATTAGCCAGTAGCCAGTGACATCAATGTTGCCGCTTGGTGGTAGTTGGAAGTTACCGTCACGGTTGAAGTACCAGTAGTTATTAACAGTTGGATTGCCACCATCTTTGTAACCTGCTTGAACAACAAAGTCATAAGCATCAGTGTGTATAGTGTTTAAGTTATTGACAGCACCAATGTATGGGTAACCTACCGAGCCGTTGCCTTGACCAATAGTCCAGTAACCTTCAATATCAATATCACTGTTATCTGGAGCATAAAGAACTCCATCAAAATCATTAGTAAATTGCCAATTATAACCATGATCATTGACTGTTATACCGTTGCCGTTTACGCTGACATTAGCAACATTGTCATAATCTATCTTAACACCACCACCTATACCAATTGGAGCATAGTCATTATAGATTTTTAGTTCATACCCTGGTGGAGTATAGATTTCAAAATCATTGATGAATACGTTATCAATTCGATTAAGATCATAACTATCATTAACAGTATCAACTGTAGAGCCAATTGCGATATATGGTGCTATGAATGTACCATAGTAATCATCGAAGTAGAAATTATGATCAGCAGTTTCAATTCTTACGCTGGTTGCGTGATAATATTCGTCTGTTGATTCGTTATTACCATATGGATTTTCATAACCAGTATATGAATAGATAGCCGTTGTATTATTGCGAGCATTATCACGTATACCAAGATACCATAATCCAGATCCTGGATTAATATCTATTCTGCCAATTCCATAATCTTCTACGCCATAGTAATCATATGGGCCTTGAGCAGCATCAGTTATGCTGGCAACAGTAACATTGAATGAGTCGCCTAATGAGAGGCTGTTAGTGATACCGGGGAGGAACTTAGTATCATTTCTCAATGCGTTCTTATTGATGTCTAATGCCCCATAAGCAGTAGCACCGTTGTTAAAACCGTAATTGTATTTTGCATACTGTGTATACTTCCAATCTGTCATGTTGGTTGTGAAGTAAGCACGACTTGAATCATTGCCAGTAGCAACAAACTTGCCGCCGCCATATGTTAGATTACGAAGGTTATCACCATGAGTATACTTTACAACTGCTTGGAAGTATAGAGTCTCATTGTTGAAAGTTTGACCCAGTGGATCACTTAATGTGATTGTGTTTGTACCAATGTTAACAGCAGTTACAATATTTGGTTCTTTCCAATCACCATTTCTATCTTCCGATGTTAGAACTGCGTTGATACCGTAGATACGCTGACCAACAACAATGTGAGTAGTATTGGGAAGAACTATGTGCGTATCACCCTTCTCAGCATAACTTACATATTTTGAGACAATGTCATATGAGGCGAATCCACTGGCATCTAAACGATTAGTCAAACCTTTGTCATGATACAGTGGCCAGTTACCGTGACCACCGTCGTAATGATCGATCCACCAAGTGCCGTTCAGTTCAACAACATATGATCCCGTAATTTCGATCTTCTCACCGTGCCAATCACTTAGCGGAGCCTGTCCCCAATTTACATTAGCATTGCCGCTAAATCTAATACCGCCGTGTACATCAATATCAATAGCAGTAATACCAGCATAAGCAGGACCTGGAGTTACATAGTTCCAAGTTGTGCCCTGATCAGCAGTGTAGTAAACGACACCATAGTAATCACTGATGGCCATATAATCAACGCCGCCAACTTCACCAGCAGCAATGTCTTCGACACCATAGTAATCACCACCATACGGTCCGTTATCGGCGTTATTAACATTATCAAGTCCAGCAAGCACAAGAGGCCACTGCATATCACTCCATGTGCCCTGACGAGGATCACTGGAAGTATTGCGGTAGATAAACTCAGATGTATAATAAGCGATCCAGCCATGACCGTCAAACCATGAGCTCCGATCCGTAGCAGGCATAGTTGCGAAATAACTGCTGCTGTTTAGCGCAGTTGTGATATCTGTGATATAGAAAGCACCTGGATTTAATCTAGTAGAAGGATTTGAATGATCTGTGTTATCAGGCTGGTAATCCAGTGAGAACAACCATCCAGCAGTACCATATGTAACGCTGCTGATTCTCATGCCACCAACAGTACTACTATGAGCATTGTTTTGAGCAATAACAAGAGAATTAACATAAGCAAGATCAATATTAATCAAAGTCCAAGTAGCACCGTCTGCGCTGTAAGCAGCGATTGGTCTATTAGTATTAACACCTGAATCATGATAGTAACCACCAGCAACAAAGTAACCGCCGCCAAATGACAATGAGCTCCAGTCGATGTCTTGACCAGCTGGACCACGGCGTGTTATATCACTGTCTGGCATTACTGCTGCTTGATAAGGACCTGTGCCATAACGTAGTTCATCTCTATTTTCAATTTCGTTGTATCCGCGATATACAATTACACCGTTACCGATAGCAATGCTGTTGATGCTCCATTGATTTGAGTGATATGTTCCAATACCGCCTGTATTAACTGGCGCAGTCCAATTTATACCATCTTCACTGATTCTTGGAATATTTGAGTAATAATCGTTAGCATTGACAAATACCGACTGTAAGCCACTTTCCTGAACTGTATAAGCAAGATCGTTCCAGGCTGTTACACCGTCACCAATCTTCATATTGTTAGTATCAAGTTCAACGCCAGGCTCACCTTGAGCAAGGATGGGATTAGTGCTTGCCCAGTTGCTTGACAAATCTCTTCTTAACTGTATCTTTGTGGCCATCTGAAAAACTCCGTTATAGTGTATTTATTATTGATGTCATTAATTTGATAGTGTTAGCGTTAACGCATCATTGAAGTTTACTGCACTATTAAGTTGTAGTAACCAAAAAAATCCAAATCCTGTATTTTGATGATTTACACCAAAACCAGAACTTACTATAGTTCTTGTGTTAACTCCATCAGTAACAGTCCATCCAACTTGTGGGGTTGGGGTATCAGGTGCAGAATCTTGTATGAATACTGTGTCCGCACCAAACATGTCGTTAGTCCATCCTGGATTTACAGTGTGCGCTGTATTGTATACATGAGGACTCTGGCTGGTATCATT